>Ga0209371_1000821_pt1 | contig 25570 bp, 22 predicted proteins | sample AgamicAtAmrz_FD_187165 | JGI IMG/M metagenome (GOLD analysis project Ga0209371, IMG submission 187165) | Agave microbial communities from Guanajuato, Mexico - At.Am.rz (SPAdes) (version 2) | ecosystem: Host-associated > Plants > Roots > Rhizosphere | place: Guanajato, Mexico | collected 2012-06-07
GGTTACGACAGCCATAACGCCTATGGACGCCACGCGACCTTTCCAGGCAATAATTTCGCAGAACATCTCATTCCGTTTGAGGGAGCTTTCAAGGCGAAGGTCGGGGGCGTCATGCCGACATATTCGATCCTGGACGGCGTGACCCTTGACGGCAAGCCGCTGGAAGCGGTCGGGGCCGGATACAACAAGCAGCTTCTGACCGACCTCCTGCGTGGAAAATATGGCTTCAACGGCGTCATCCTCAGTGATTGGCTCATCACCAACGACTGCAAGGGAACTTGCCTGGATGGCGAGAAGCCGGGTGTAAAGCCGACTTTGGACGAGGAAACCTTCGGCATGCCTTGGGGCGTGGAGGATATGAGCCGCGTCGACCGGTTCGCAAAGGCCGTCAATGCCGGTGTCGATCAGTTCGGCGGTGTCACCTCTTCCGATCTTCTCGTTCAGGCGGTGAAGGAAGGAAAGATCAAAGAACAGCGCGTCGATCGATCTGCAACTCGTATTCTTGTCCAGAAATTCGAGCAGGGCCTTTTTGAAAATCCCTATGTCGACCCGCAAGAGGCGCGGGCAATCGTTGGCAATGTGGCATTTGCTGCGGAGGCAACCGTTGCTCAAAGCCGCGCCATGGTCTTGCTCGACAACGAGGCTGGCCTGCTGCCTGTGACGTCAGGCAAAAAGGTGTTCCTGTATGGCATCGATGCAAAAATCGTGTCGGCACGCGGCTTTACTGTGGTGGCGGACGCCAAGGATGCCGATTTTGCGGTGATGCGTCTTAGCGCGCCCTATCAGCAGCCGCATATGAACTATTTCTTCGGTTCCCGTCAGCAGGAAGGCGATCTGGATTTCAAGGACGGTAATGCCGATTTCGAGACGTTCAAGGAAACGGCGAAGCAGGTTCCGACGATTGTCTCCATCTATCTGGCGCGTCCGGCAATCCTCACCGGAATACGCGAGCATGCCGGTGCGATCCTCGCCAATTTCGGCGCAAGCGATGCAGCCTTGTTCGATGTGATCGAGGGCAAGCAGAAAGCTGAAGGTAGGCTGCCTTTTGAACTCCCTTCATCGATGGACGAGGTGCGCGCGCAGAAATCGGATATACCGCACGACACCCGCAATCCGCTCTATCCGATCGGTTATCATATACGATACTGACCCATTATTTTCATTCATCGAAGCTAGGGCTCAAGCGGCGCGCAGCCTAGGGGACGAGGATGTGGGCAATCTGGTCGATCGCCCGTCAAGACCTCGCTTTCCGATCAAGCTTCGGAAGTCGCCGCACTTACCGGCGCCTGAACAGTCGTTTGAAGCGCATCCTGGCAGCGTATGTGCCTGTCAGGATCGTCAACGGTGACGAAGGGTCGTGCTATATCGGCTATGATGGAAAGGTGAACTGATTTTCCAGCTTTAGCAATCGGATATCACGAACCTCTAGAAGGTGTGTGACTGATTGGAGGTTAGTTTCGCCCATTCGATGTCTTCGCCAGCATCTCGCTCAGCGTTGCCGCCGAGAGCATGGCTTCGGCTAAAAGTTTCTTGAGCTTCTGGTTTTCTTCCATCAGTGCTCTCATTCTTTTGGAATCGAGACCGGCATTTCCGAAATGAAGGGATTGCCATCGATAGAAGGTCGGCTCGCTGATGCCGTGCTTGTGGCAAACATCAGCAACCGTCACCCCAGCCTGGTGCTCTTTCAGTATGCCGGTAATTTGGTCGTCATCGAATTTTCTCTTGCCCATCACCGCTTCAGTCCTCACGAAATGCTCTGTGGAAACTGTCGATAAGTGGTCTGATGGCATAGAACGCCACGCTGCTTTTGCCCGTTTCGATCAGTGTCTGTACGGGCATACCTGCGACCAGTTCGACATCTTTCATTTTCGCCAACCGCTCGTCCGTCACTCGGATCGTCGCGGCGAAGTATGGCAGACCGCTCTGCGCGTCGGTGAGACGGTCGGCCGATACATACTCGACCCGGCCTTTCAGCAATGGAACGCGCCGCTGATTGTATGGAAGGAGGTGAACCTGCGCCTCAAGCCCCGCACGGACGAGATTGATGTCTTCCGGTCTGACGTGGGCGGACACGATGAGGCGATCGCTGCGCGGCACAAGATCGATGAGCGGCTCGCCCGCGCCGATCACTCCGCCGGCTGTGTGGACGCGCAGGTTCATGATTGTTCCATCTTCGGGGGCACGGATATCGGTCCTTGAAAGCTGGTCGTCGATCGCCCATAAGCGCTCGCGCAACTGCATGATCTGACTTTCCGTGTCGCGCATGCCTTGCGCGACTTCGCTCAGCCGGTCGCTTTCAAGCTTTGCGAGATCGGCCTGTGCCTCGCTGATCACCTGGTAGGCGCGCGAAATCTGCGCCTCCACCTGACCCCGCTGGCCGGCAAGGTCTGCTTTTTCCCGCTGAAGATTGAGAACAGTATTTTTTCGTTCCAATCCCTTGGCGTTGAGGGCCGTAACCTGATCCAGCTCCTGCTGCGAGATTGCCGCCCTGTCGGTTAGTGCTGCCTTCTGCGCGCCAAGCCCTACGATTTCCTGCCGCACCTGAGCGATCTTCTCGTTGGTGATGCCAACTTCCGCCTGCATGACCTGACGACGCGCTTCGAAGATTTTCCGTTGCCCAGTCAGAATCGCGCCGACTGAGGGATCTCTGTCCATTGCCGACCTGAGGTTCTGCGGAAAGGCGATATGGTCGGCGTCCGTCTGCTCGGCAAGCAGGCGGGCGCGGCTTGCTTCGGCGTCCCAAAGTTGCCCTTGAATATTGTCGCGCTCCGAGCGGGACTTCGTATCGTCGAGTTCTATCACGACTTGTCCTGCCGTGACGGCATCGCCGTTTTTGACGAGTATCCGTCGCACGATGCCGCCTTCCAGGTGCTGAATGGTTTTGCGGCTGGACTCTGGTTCGATGACGCCCGATGCAACTGCTGCGCTTTTCAGCGGCGCCAGGACCGACCAGATTCCCAATCCGACTATGAAGACTCCGATCAGCAGGTTCCCCGTCCATATAACGCCCCTGAGCCCCGGCATGGGCGAAGGGGGGGCGGGTCCGCGCTGTTTCGTCCCGAGCACCGGCGCGTAGGCCGCCGGTTGCTTGGCTGTCGCCATCGATCGTTCAGCAAAGCGCCGGCTCGCTCTCGACGAATTTGAAAATCTCGCCAGCGTTGCGTCCAGTTGAACAAGGGTCATGTCCCAGTCCCCTCTACGTTCCCGTTCGCGATGGCGGTTGAAGATAGGTTTCATAAATCCGCTCGCTGTCGCCGAAGGCAGCCACCGTCCCGTTGCGCATAATGGCGATCTTGTTGGTAACTGGCAGGATACCCATGCGGTGAGTTATGATAACAACAGTCATGCCTCTGGATTTCATGCGTTCAATTGCCTTGTGCAGCATGCGCTCGCCCTCGTAGTCCAGGCTGGAGTTCGGATCATCGAGAACGATGAGGGACGGATTTCCATAGGCGGCCCGTGCCAGCCCCAGCTGTTGGCGCTGAGCGCGAAGGAGCAGGCTTCCACCTTCGCCGATATCGGTCTCGTAGCCCTTCGGCAGCCGCATGATCGCCTCGTGCAATCCAACCAGCTTCGCGGCATCGATCGCTTTGGCGGGATCTTCTCCATCCAGCCGGCCGATCACATCCTTGATTGCTCCGCCGAAGAGCTCGATGTCCTGCGGCAGATATCCGACGTGGCGGGTCCCTCCGCAAAGGCGCAGAGCCGAAATGTCTACCCCGCCGAGAAGAGCGCACCCGCTTGTTGCTTGCACAACGCCCGCTATGACGCGGCCTAGCGTCGATTTTCCCGATCCCGAAGGGCCGATGAGGGCGATGCAATCGCCAGGCGCCAGGCGCAACGTGATACCAGTTAGTATCTGCCTGTTGGCGAACGGCTGAATATAACCGACGTTATCGAGAACAAGGCCATTGGGTTCCGGTTGCGGCACTGTCCGGGCATCGCGTTCCGACGCAACCGCGATCAGCATTCGGTTCAGGCGATTGAAGGCATTGCGAGCAAACATTAAGGAGCGCCATGCGCCTATTGCGCCCTCGATCGGTGCGAGCCCGCGCCCGAGCAGCAGACTCGCAACGAAGATGATACCGGGGCTGCTGTTGCTCGCGAGCACCAGCCATGTGGCAGACCCCATCAACAGGATCTGCGCGAGTGTCCGGATCGATTTGGAAAAACCAAGAATGATCTCCGTCCGATGCATCGCGATGTCCTGCGCCCTTCTTGCCATTTCCGCATCGCGATAGACCAGCAGCGCTGCACCATACTCCATGCCCATTGCCCGGATCACCTCGATGTTCTTGAGGGCGTTCGCGAATCGCAGATAGCTCCTCGAAAGGGCTAGATTGGCGCGGGCAAGCGGTTCTCGCGTCGCCAGTTCCGTGAGGAATGCAAACAGCAGAAGCGCTAATGCGCTCAGAAGACCGATCGCCCCAAGCAGCGGATGAACAAGAAAGAGCAGGAGCAGGAAGACCGGCGCCCAGGGGACGTCAAAAAACAGGGAACTTGCTGGGGAATCGAGAAATTGGCGTAGGGTGGCCAGGTCCCGGAAGCATTCCGTGGCGGCTCCTGCATCGGCGCGTGCAGCATATTCGAATGATGCAGTAAGCACCATGGGCCGTAGCCTGTGATCCAGCCAGCTGCCGATGCGCGAAAGAGCTGCCCGGCGCACGATATCCAGCGTTGCGCCGACCACCACAGCGACGGCGATGATCATTGTCAGCATCAAAAGCGTGTCGACGCTGCGGCTCGACAAGACCCTATCGTAGATTTGCAGGAGATAGACGGAAGGCGCTAGAAGGAAGAGATTGTAGCCACAGCTATAGAGGAAAACCAACCCCAAGGCTCCAGTGCAAGCCCGGAGCGCAACGACGAGCTGTGTCTGTGGGCGCGATGGCGTTACAGAAAGCGTTGCCATTATCCGATCTCGCTCCGCGTGAGACTGACAAGACGAGGCTGCCGATGGGTTCCGCAACCTATGAGGGTCGCCAGCCCAAGTCGGCGACCCTCTGGGTTTGGGGTTCATGAGCCAAGATGGCTGAGATCGATATGGCCGAAGTCGTTCGTGAAATGATCGAGAGCATTGTTCACTGTCGTCGTTGAGGGGTCCGTGTGAACGAGCGCTGCCGAGATGTCGCCGCCGCGAGCCAAGTTGCCGTTGCCGCCGTTGCCGCCGACGCCAGCGAGGATGGTGGCATGCTGATCAGCCAGAAGCTGAGTATATTGCGTCGCCGTTGTGTCCGCGCTTACCGCTGCCGTGTCACCGCCGCTTACGCTTCCCTGGCTGCCGTTGGAGTGCGAATCGCCGCCGGCGCCTCCCGCGCCGCTATTCGTGACCGCAGCCAGGAAGCCATTCTGGGCTTGAGCAAATCCACCAGGTCCGCCGCTGCCGGCAGTCCAATCTGCCATCTGCCCCACGTGATCGCCGTTGTGCAGATCGATGGATGCCCCGCCGACCGTTTGCACATTGGCGACATACGCAACTGGATTGTAGTCAATATTGCCATGGCTGTTGCCATCACCGCCGTTGCCGGCACTCGCGTCGCCGGCAACCGGGTCACTGAAATGGATCGTGTCAGATATTTGTGGGATAGGCATTGATGTTCCTCCTTCGATTTCGTTTCGTCCGTGTGGTTCTACGGCATGGATCTCCAGCGTCTCACCGCCCGCAATACAACCGCGGGTGAATATTACCTGCGGTCAAATCTGTGAGCTATCTAGATATTCGGTGACGCTCCTTCAGGCGTATGCTTGGAGATGAGCGCAATTTGACCTCGCTGCGCAATGATCGGCACCAGATGAGATGGCCATGATCAGGCCCGCGGTCCGATCGATGCGCCTGGTCTGTCGAAGCAAAGGCGGTTCGAGCAAACAGGCGGCATTCGGGTCTCTGCTGCAAGGATGGCCTTGACGCCCCGAATTCGCATCGCAGGGCGCTCCATCCATGATAGCCAAATGGCTATCGTGCTAGCCGACAGGATGTAGACGAATTGCAGGCTCTGCTTTTCTCACGTTCAGGTGCACAATGTGCGAAAAATTATGCCTGCATAAGTTGCTCACCTTGTGGGATGTTCGCTTGATTTGCAATGGAGATGGTTATGACGGAAACCCGTCCCTTATTGGAAGACTTGCCCAAAACAGGCACCGATCAGAACCTCGCCTCCAATTCGGCAGCGGGGCATCTGGCTCTGGTACCGACCTGGCTTCCATTGGATGTCGCTTCGGGGCCGAACTACAACTCAGCCGGTAGCGGCGGCGACGGGATAAGCGAAGGCGTGATCAACAGCAACGCATTGGCCGTCTTCGTGCCTTCCAACGCGGCCATTGCAGGACCTCATTCGAGCGCGGACGCCTTTCAGGGTAACGATGCGCTGGTCAATCAGCATCCCACCGAAATGGCTGGGATCGGCGGAAATGGCGGAAGCGGCAATATTGCGATCGGCGGCGGCGACCTCAATCATGCCGGCACCGGTGGCAACGGCCTCTTTTTTGGCGGCCTCGTGAGTACCGATGTTGCGGTGTTTGCCCCCGTGAACACGGCTGTGGCAGTTGGCCATGGCGCTGAGGCTCACGCCGATCAATCGAACAACGCTGTGTTCCTGCAGGGGGCAACCCAGATCGGCGGCATCGGCGGCTCCGGTGGGGATCATAATGTCGCGATCCACGACTCGACGATGAGCCCGGGGACCGCAGTTACGTTTACCGGTGACAATTATGCGGGGCATGGCGGCAACGGAGTTTTCGTCGGCAGTATGGTCGATGTGAACGTGGCCATCTTCTCCCCGATCAACATCGCGGTAGGCGCCGCAGGCGGTTCGGCGGAGGCACATCAGACAAACAACGCAATTTTCGATCAGGGCAGTATGCAGATTGCGGGTGTTGGCGGCAACGGTGGTGGCTTCAACATGTCATCGGGGACGATTTTTACCGGCAACCATGAAGCTGGCGGCGGTGGAATCGGATCATCGACCGGCAGCATGGTTGACGTCAATCTCGCCTATTTCCATCCCATCAATATCGCAGTTCCTGCCGGTGGGACGGCGGACGCCCAGCAGATCGACCATGTTCTCTACGATCAGCATGCACTTCAATTGGCCGGCGTCGGCGGCCACGGTGGTGGCGGCAACCTTACGGACGCCCATTCGGCTCTCGTAGACGACATTCTGGGCTTCGTACATACCTGACAGATAGTCTCCTTGCTGGCATTATGAAGGCTCAACTTCACGAAGTGGTCTTCCGTGCCTTTAAGAACCATATGCTGGATTGCTTCATCCGTTCGGCCTTGCCTCTTGGAGAGATATGGCGTGGAGTGCCCGATCACCGAGACGCAGAATATTCCGCCTTAACCCAATTTACGTTGTTATAGATCCCGACCGTTCGAGGCCGTTGTGTCTGATCGGAACCTATAGGTGCCCATTCAGTATTGAGACTGCTTTAAGTTGAAGGCTGTGCTTAAAGCGAATCTGATTGACAGATAATGATATTTGGCTGCTTTTCCTGTGGTGTATTTGTTGAATATCATATGTGTTTTTAATGTCATCGACAGCTTTGTTGACACGCTTTCTGCATATGAGTTCAATGAAGTGAATCGATGCAACATATATTAGTGAATAATGATTTCAATACGATATGCATGCAAAGGTTGACTGTTCTTGAGCCATTGCACTCTATAACAACTCTCGTGAGAGATAAGACTATTGATATCGATAGTACCTCTTTTTTATGTCATGACATGAAACGGGAGCGGGAATAATCTGGGTTGCGGTTGGGCTGCAGATATTCCGGGGAGCGGTCAAGTGTCCAACAGTGCCAAATCCAAGCGTCATATGGGGCGCAATATACCAACTATTGTCGTTATTCAGCATTCCACATTGGCGCGTACGACTGTGGTGAAGCTTCTTGAGCGTGAATTCGCCGGTTGGAATTTTGTCGACATGATCTCGACAGAGAGTCTCGATAGGGCTCTCGATGCCGAGGTACGTTTGATTGCGCTGGATCTGGCCGGCAGAGGTGTCGAGAGTACAAGTCTGCGTGATGATCTCGCCGCAATTGCCGCGCGCTTTCCCCAGGCTCCCATTACCTTGCTCTTAGGTACGGATGATGTCAACATAGTCCGTCAGGCGCTCAAAATGGGCATCCGCGGCTTCTTTTCGACGTCGCTTCCCATTGATATCGCCCTTGCCGGCCTTCGTCTCGTTCTGGCGGGAGGAACATTCTGCCCGCAGCTGTTAGGCGTTGTTGCAGATGAATCAAACGAGCATGCTCCGGCCAGAAACGAGGCGGAGAAAAGCTTCGACGAAAGAACGCAGTATTGGACGATTGCCGATTTCACTCCCAGAGAGGCGGAGGTCCTCGCAGAGTTGCAATGTGGCTGCTCAAACAAGGTTATTGCGGGAAAACTCAATTTGTCGGGGCATACGGTGAAGATGCATCTACAACACATAATGCGTAAGTTGCAGGCGCAGAACCGGACTGAGGTGGTCGCTCGCCTGGTTCGAAGGGCCGAGAGCGGGCACGACGCCTCCCCGAATTAGGGTAGTATCGCACGTGCCAACGTGGTCGATACGGGCGCTGCGCGACCAGCGTCATATCTAGGGCGCAGTAGGGGCGAGGCGTTTACCGGGAAGCCGTCATGTTTCGTATTGCAATCGCAGCCGCGATGCCATTAGCGCTTGCCGAATGCACGCAGAAAGGTCTTCGTCGCTTCGCCTGCCATACGGTGGACTTCTTCCTCTGGAGTTGGACGGCCGATCTGTTGGTTGATCCGCAGATCTGTTGCGAGCAGTGCCATGTACTGCCGCGCGGCAAGTGCCGGATCCTCTATGTCGAGATGGCCAGCCAGCGCCAGCTGCGCCAGGCGAGCCGCGATGGCGGGGTATTTCTTGCCCGGTCCGTATTCCTTCCAGGTTTCGAACAGTTCCGGAAATCTGCTGCCTTCGGTCTCAAGGAGCTTGCGTAGCCAGCGACCATTCGAATCGCAGACTGCCTTGCGTAGGAGAAGCGATGAAAATTCGGTCAGTTCCTTTTCGAGATCGACAGGCGCCACGGGAAATGTGTCCAACACCCGAAAGAAGTCGGCGCTCGACTTCTCAGTGATCTCCGCAACCACGACCTTGAACAGATTATCCTTGTCGCCGAGTTGATTGTACACCGTCTGACGCGACACGCCGGCTCTCGCTGCGATGGCATCGATGCTCGCCGCCGCAAACCCCTCCTCGGCAAAAATGTCTGCGGCCGCGTTCAGGATCGCCTGACGTTTGCTGGTGGCGGGCGAGCAATTCGCTGTCTCGGAAGAAACCGCTGCGGGCGAAGTTTTCATGACACCACCATATAGGACTTGACTAATTGGACAATACTGTCCAAAATATTTTACAGGAATGACGGACTACACGTTGGAACCATTTCCGTCTTTCCCCTGTCCCATCTATAATCGCCCACTCAATCCCCGTCACATGCTTTTTGTATGAGGCTTTGCTTCGTCCGGGGAATGGTGTGCGGGAAAGGTTTTTTCCGTGCAGAGCAAGGATTCCGTTTCATCCCCCGGAGCCGGCGGCTCCCACCATGCCATAGTCCTTGGCCTCCTTTCAGCCGTGGGTCTCTTTGCCCTCGACATGTATCTACCCGCGTTGCCGACGATCAGTCTGGATCTTCACGCGGACAACCATGCGGTCCAGGCAAGCCTGATCTCCTTCTTCGCCGCCATGGCTGTGTCGCAGATTATCTACGGTCCGCTGTCGGACATGTTTGGCCGTAAGCGGCCTCTCTATGTCGGTCTGGCGCTCTATATCCTCGGGGCGATCGGCTGCGCGCTCTCAACCGATATTGGCTGGCTGGTCGCCTTCCGTTTCATTCAGGGCACCGGCGCCTGTGCCGGCGTCGTGATTGCCCGTGCCATCGTGCGCGACCTGCATACGGGGGCGGCCGCTGCGCAACTGATGTCGCGGCTTATGCTGGTCTTCAGTATCTCACCCATCCTGGCGCCGCTCGCGGGCAGCATCGTAACGGTGTTCGGGAACTGGCGGCTGATTTTTTGGGTCATGGTTTCTGCCGGCGTTGTCGGCTTCGTGGCGGGCCGCTTTTTCCTCGAGGAGACCCGTCCGGTTGCGGCGCGCAGTGAAAGCAGCCTCGGCGGGGCATTGAGAGCCTATGGGACACTCCTTAAGGACCCCTATTATCTCGGTCTGGTCCTGATGGCCTCCTTCGGCATGTCGAGTTACATGATTTATGTCGCCAACTCCTCCTTCGTGCTGATCGGCCATTACGGGCTCTCTCCGAGCTTTTACAGCGTGGTCTTTTCGGTGAATGCGATTGGCTTCATCGGCATGTCGCAGATGAACGGCTGGCTTGCCCGCCGGATTGGTTTGCGCAAGGTGATCCGCGGTGCGGTTTCTGGTTATGCGCTGACGATGGTGGCGCTGGCTGTTCTGATGGCCGGGGGCGTCGATCGCCTCGACATCATGGCGGCCTTCCTGTTTGCGGGCTACGCCTTCCTTGGAATGATCGTGCCGAATGCGGCAGTACTGGCGCTTGAACACCATGGCCGCATCGCTGGCACGGCCTCGGCGATGATGGGGACGGTCCAGTTCATGACGTCAGCGTTGGTGGTTGGCGTCAGCGGCATGTTTATGGATGGCACGGCGAGACCGATGGTAGCCGTCGTCGCCATCTGCTCGGCCATCGTTCTCCTTCTTTCGATCGCAGTGCTGAAGAGCAGGCATGTGGTGGCCGCCGAATAGATCTTGCTGCCCCCAACCGCAGCGGCTTGCGCAGTCCGCTCGCCCGAGGCCCCTTCGGCGCGAGCGGACTGTGTCTTCAAAAGGGTGGTGATGCTTGGAAGAAAAGGACATATTCCCCTCCATCATGATCAGCGGCCGCAATACGCTGGCGACAATGAATCTCGATTTCATCGCCGATATAGGCAGAATAGACGGGAGAGGGAGCCCAATCGGGGCTTTGCGCCTTCACCGTGGCTAGGCTAGCGTAGGGCAGGGACCATTGGGCATTTACTGGAGATGAAACCATGTTCACTCACGTTATGATTGGAAGCAACGATTTGGAGCGAGCGAGAAGCTTCTACGACGCCACCTTCGCTGCATTAGGAGGCAATCCCGGCGAGATGGACGCGAGAGGCAGGCTGATCTATACCCATGAGGGCGGTCGGCTGATGATCACGAAACCGATCGATGGCAAGCCGGCGACCGCGGCCAACGGCGGGACTATCGGTATCGCCGCCGCGACCTCCGACCATGTTCTTGCGTGGCATGCCGCCGGTACCGCACATGGGGGTATGGCGATCGAGAGCCCGCCCACGGAGCGTCCAAACGGGTCATTCGTCGCATATCTTCGCGACCCGGACGGAAATAAATTAACCGCGCGGACTCCGCCGACGAAGTGACACAGGTGTCAAGCAGCGCCTGGCAAACGGCATGATCGATGCTCAAGAGGCGAATAGGCGTGGGAATGTCGCCTTCAGGCGGACCTCCGTCATGGCAGCATCGCACCTTCACTTCAGCCATTCCAGTCACCTTGGCGATTTCCTGAAAGCCGTCGATCGGGTGAGCGCCGGCTCTCGCCAACTTCCCGATCGTTCCTAAACACAATGGCACATCGATAGTGTCGATGGTCGGACGTTATGGCGCGTCTGATATGCCCTCCGGTCCGACCAAGGGTGCATGCGATAGCGCGGTCTCACTTTCGTGTTCCGATGTACCGATCTACGAAAACATCGTTCCGAAGCCGGACACACGGCTCAGATCATACCCCACCGCCGATAATCCGCCGTAAATTGCCGTCGCCACGCTGTCATGTACAGGTATCCCATGTGCTGCTTCCAGTTGATCAACGAGCGAGGCACCGGCGAGATTGGTGCAAAATACAGCGATTGAATCCGGTTTTGACAGTGCAAGCTCGTCGACCATCTTAGAAATCTTTTCGCCTGTGACCTGGCTGAAGCTGAAATTGTCCCGAATGCCTAAATGCCGTTCGCAGATGATATCGACCCCTTCATTGGCGAAGGACTTCACGATCGCGACCTGGACGTCGTCGGTATAGGGGGAAACCAAGCCGATCCTCTTCTCATTTCGCTTACGCATCACGTCGAAGAGGGCAAGCACCGATGTCGACGCCTTCACGCCCGTTGCCTTGGTGATGCGCTCGCATAGATGACGATCGCTGTCGAGGCCGAGCCAGCCGGCACTGGTGCCGTTCCAGACGATGACATCGACCTTGGCGTCGGCCAGCAATTCGGCAGCCGTCATCATCGGACGGTCGTCGAACTGGCTCAGTAGTGCGGCGTCGAGCCCGATTGCGGTGACTCGGAAGCGGGAGAAATGCGCCGTCACGTCGGGCAGTTTCCGGAGCATCTGCATGGTCACGGGTTCGAGGACGGTATTGGAGGATGGAGTCAGCATCCCGATGCGAAGCGGTTTCACGGGTGTTTCCTGATTGTAGGGTTGATCATGCATGGATGGGCGGGCGGCCAATTTTCGGCAGAACTGCCTCGAAGGCTGCAGCCGCCGAAAGCACCTGCGCGTCACCGAGATGGGGACCGATGATCTGCAGGCCGACCGGTAGGCCATTGACGAGGCCGCACGGTACGCTGGCGGCCGGCTGACCGGTCAGATTGAAGGGCGACGTGAAGGGGCACCATTCGTAGGGGGCAATGGGCTTGCCGTCGATTGTCGACGGACCGTCTTGGTCTTTGGGGAAGGCAGTGACTGAAAGAGTGGGCGTCAGTATGAAATCGCAGCCGCTCATCACCTTCGCTATTTCATCGACGAAGGCCTTACGGGCGGTGATGGCATCCGTGGCATCCTCGAAAGGTCGTGACTCGGCAAGCAGATCTGTCACCGCCTTAGAGACGGGAAGCGGCTTTTCTGCAAGAAGCTTGCGCATGCCGGTCAGGTCGGTTTCGAGAGCGACCATGGCCTTGAAGGTCGCGTGCACGGCGATTTCAGGCGGAGCACCGACCACCAGCTCCAGTCCGCAGGCACCGGCAACCAGCGAGACTGCCCTGTCCGTTGCATCCTTCAGCGCCTGTTCGATCGCGTGGTCATACCAGGTCGGCCAGTAGAGGACCTTCGTGCCGCGGGGCAGCGGGGCGATGCTGGTCCAGTCGAGATCGGCACAGGGTATGGACCAGCGGTCACGCGGATCGGGGCCGGCGATAACGGAGAGCATGAGCGCTGCGTCGGCAACGTCACGGGCGATGGGGCCGATATGCTCGATCGATTCCCAGCCCGAGACGCCTGGAAGCGAAATGTCGCGGCATCCCGGCCACAGGGGTACGCGGCCCATCGCCGCCTTTATGCCGACTAGGCCGGACAGGGCTGCCGGCAGACGCACGGAGCCTCCGCCATCGCTGCCGATGGCGATGGGGCAGACACCGGCCGCCACGGCTGCTGCCGAGCCTGCGCTGGAGCCGCCTGGAGATCGTTCGGTGTTCCATGGATTGCCGGTGGCCGGAAACAGCAGATTGTTGCCATGCGCGCCAAAGCCGAACTCGGAGACATTCGTCTTTCCGAGAATAATGGCATCGGCCGCCCTCAGCCGTTCGACGACGATGTCATCGGCATCGGGGACATAGTCGGCATAGAGGTTGGATCCGAAGGTGGTTCGTATGCCCTTCGTCAGAACCAGATCCTTGATTGCGACCGGAACACCGGCGAGAGGGCCAACCGGTTCGCCACGGGCGATCCTGCCATCAAGCGCGTCGGCAGCCGCATAGGCTTCTTCGCGCGCAAGTGTCGCGAAGGCATGGATGATCGGCTCGACCTTGTCGAGAGCCTTGAATGCGGCGTCCAGTATCTCGCGGGTCGAAACCGCGCCGGAAGAGACGCGCTGCGCGATCGTGCGGGCTGACAGGGTCGGGTATTCTTCGATAGGCATGGGTATCCTCCTGCTATGAGAGTGTTTCGTGCCGGGGCGATGCCGAGCGTGCGCTTGCCAGCAGCGAACGTTCGAGCGCTGCCGAAAGGCCGATGGACGGTTTCGGGTCCGGTCGGCGAAAGCTGCCGGCGGATGCCTTTTTCGGATTGAGGGCGACGAGAAGCTCGGCCTGTTTGACGGCGGCGACGACGGATTCCACCACCGGCACTGGGATTCGGTCGCGGACGCGTGCCGCGAGGCCGGCGAGCGGCGCACCGGCAAGGATGATGGCGTCGGCGCCATCGTCTTCAATGGCCCTGCGCGCCAGCTCGACCAGCAGCTCTTCCTTCTCGTCTTGTACATTGGCCAGCGATGTGAATGGTCCGTCGAGAAGCCGGATGCTTGCCAGCCTGTCGAGCAGGCCGTGCATTGCCACGCATTCGCGAAACCACGGTCCGAGCGCGCGCGAAAAGGACACGATCGAGAAGCGCTGGCCGAGCATGCAGGCGCTGAGCATGGCGGCTTCGGCAAGGCCGATCACCGGGACCGGCATCAATTCCCGTGCGCCGCCGAGGCCCGGATCGCCGAACGCGGCGACGAGGGCGACATCAAAAGTACCTTCCCGTTCCGCCAGGACATCCAGAACAATGCTCGATGCGATCGCGGCTTCCGCCCGTGTTGCGATATAGGAAACGCCGCGGGGCGCGGTCACGGGAATGAGCGTCGATCCGACCGAAAGGAAGGGGCCCGCTGCCCGGACCAGAAGATCCGTTACGTCAGTCGACGTGTTGGGGTTGAGGAGCAGAATTCGGGTCATGATGGATCGCCTTCAGCCGCGCGATGACAGGCCACCAGATTGCCGTCGCCGCCTGGTGTCAGGGGCGGCATGGCCTGCGTGCAGACCGGGAGTTCCACCGGGCAGCGGCCGGCGAAGCGGCATGCGTTCGGGTTCGGATCGATCGGACTGGAGGCTGAACCTTCGAGTTTCGTGCGCGCGGAATTCTTCCGTTCTGGATCAGGAATGGCGTCGATCAGCGCCTGGGTGTAGGGATGGCGCGGATTGAAGTAGACGGACTTTGAGGGTCCGAATTCGACGATTCGTCCGAGATACATAACCGCGACCTTGTCGCAGAGAAGCCGGACGACGTTGAGATCATGAGACACGAAGAGATAGCTCATGTTTCGCTGCTTCTGCAGTTTCGACAGGAGATTGAGGATGAGCGACTGAACGGAGACATCGAGTGCAGATGTCGGTTCGTCGAGAACGAGAAGCTTCGGATTGACGGCGATTGCCCGCGCGATGCCGACGCGGGCTTTCTGGCCGCCCGACAGCTGGTGCGGATAGCGGCTGCCATATTCCCGCGGCAGCCCGACATCGTCCAGCGCTGCAAGCACCCGGTCGGCGATCTCCCTGCCGGGGCCACCAACGAGACGCTTCAGTGGATCGGCGATCGCCTGAAACACAGTGAAGCCCGGATTGAGGCTTTCCGTCGGATCCTGAAACACGACCTGGATGTCCCGTCGCAGAGGCGATCCGCCGAACGCCTTTGCCGGCATCTTTCCGACTTCGACGCCGGAGAGCCTTATCCCGCCTTCTGTCGGATCGATCAGGCGGGCGAGCACCCGGGCGAGCGTCGATTTTCCGCAACCGGATTCGCCGACGAGACCAATGCATTCACTCTCAGCTATTGTCAGGTCGACCTGGTCGACGGCGTGAAGCATTTTCCGGCGGAAGGTACCGACGGGATAGTGTTTCGACAGACCGTGGATTTCAACGAGTGGCGAGGAGGGAGCGCTCATAGCGGGTGCCTGCAGCGGACGGAGTGATCACCACCGATCGGGCGAAGCGGGATCGGCGCGGTTTGGCAGTCCGGCTGTCGCCGGTCGCAGCGATACAGGAATCTGCATGGCGGAAGCTCGCCTCGCAGATCGGGCAGGCTGCCCGGGATAGAAGCCAGGTGCTCAAGCTCCGTCTCCGCCGTGGGCGTCGCGGCGAAAAGCCCTTTCGTATAGGGGTGTGCGAAATGCGATTGCAGTTCACTGGCCGGTGCAACTTCCACTATATGGCCGGCATGCATTACGACGATGCGGTCGCAATATTCCCCGGCAAGGGCGAGGTCATGGGTGATCAGGATGGCCGACATTCTGGTCTCCTGGACAAGGTCGCGGATCAGATCCATGACGACCGCCTGGGTCGTGACATCGAGTCCCGTCGTCGGCTCGTCGGCGATCAGCAATGACGGAGAGCAAGACAGCGCCATGGCGATCATCACGCGCTGGCACATTCCGCCTGAGAGCTCGAAGGGGTAGGCTGCATAGCGTCGCTCTGGATCCGGGATGCGGACGCGCGCAAGGGCGGCAATGGCCGCGGCCTTGGCGTTTGCCCGGGAGACCGGGCCATGCCGCCGCAACACATCCTCGATCTGCCGCCCAACCCGCATGATCGGGTTGAGGGCGGTGCGCGGACTCTGGAAGATCATCGACAGCTCGCGACCGCGAATGGATGCGAGCGGCGAGGTCGGGCCGGCCAGATCGATTCCCCCAAATTCTACCCTGTCCGCCGTGATCGCGGCATTGTCGTCGAGCAGCCCCATCAGGGCATAGGAAAGCACGGACTTGCCCGATCCGCTTTCGCCGACGATCCCGAGGATCTCGCCCTTTGCAAGGGAGAAGCTGACATCGTTGAGAACCTTCACGGTGCCCGATCGCGTCCGGAAATCGACGTTCAGGTTTTTTACGGAAAGCAGAGGTACGCTCATGTGCGCCTCCTTGGGTCGATAATGTCTCTGAGACCGTCGCCGATCAGGTTGAAGCAGAAAACTGTGATGACCAGTGCCGCGCCGGGAAAGACGAAGGTCCACCACTCGCCGGAGAAGATGTAGGAAGCGCCCTCCGAGACCATGATGCCCCATTCCGGCGTTGGAGCCCGCACGCCAAGGCCGATGAAGGAAAGACCGGCCGCGTTGAGGATCGCCCAGCCGAGATTAAGGGATCCCTGGACCATCATGGTCGGCAGGATATTCGGCACGATATGGAACGCCAGTAGCCGGAACGGTCGGTTGCCGCCCATTCTCGCCGCCTCGACGAAGGTCATGTTGCGGCGGACATTGACCTCGCTTCGAGCGAAACGGCTATAGAACGGCAGGTTGATGATGGCCGTCGCCAGCACGATGTTCTCGATGCTGTTGCCTAGGGCCGCAACGATGCCCATCGCCAGGACGAAGAGCGGGAACGCCATGATCGTATCCATGAAGCGGCCGATGATGGCATCCGTCCAGCCACCGAAATAGCCGGCGATTGCGCCGGTCGCCGTCCCGAAGACGAACGACAACACGACGGCGCCGATCGCCATGCCGATGTCGAGCCGCGTGGCGATGGCAACCCGACTGAGGATGTCGCGGCCTAGCGCATCGGTTCCGAAAGGATGCGCCAGGCTCGGCGCCTTCAGGGCCGCGGCCGGCTCCACCGCCAGCGGATCGTAGGGTACGAGCCACGGTGCCAATAGCGAAACGAGGACGAAGAGCAGCAGGATCAGAGCTGCGGCCAGCGTTAGCTTGTTTTCGCCAGCCTTATGCCTGGCATCTCGCCAGAAGGTGCTGGCCTGCATGTTTGATGAGGTGGTTTCAGCCATCGTAGCGAACCCTCGGATCGATCGCGGCCGCGGCGAGGTCGACCATGAGGTTGAGGAGGATGTAGAGGATTGCCATCATCAGCACGAAACCCTGGACGGCGGCATAATCCGACGTGATGACGGCATTGACGGCATAGGCGCCGATCCCGGGCCAGGCGAAGACCTGCTCGACCAGTACATTGGCGCCGAGCAGGAAGGAAAAGACCATGCCGAGAATATTGATGACGGGCAGCATCGCGTTGCGCAGGCCGTATCCGTAGACGATCCTGGTTCGAGAGAGGCCCATGGCGCGCGCGGTGCGACAGAAATCGCTGGAAAGGGAAGCCAGCATGGAGGCGCGGGCGATGCGGGCGATCGGCGCTAGCGCGAAAAGCCCCAGCGAAATGGATGGAAGCACGAGCTGAGACAGGGAGGCCCAGAATGCCTGGATGTCGCCTGCCAACAGCGTGTCGACGAGATAGAGACCGGTAATCGTCGGTGGTATCGAAAAGTATGTGTCGTTCAGGCGACCGAGCGGTTCCGGCGCGATGCCAAGCCTGAAATAAAAGAAATAGACCAGTCCCAGGGCGACGAAGAAAGTAGGGAAGGCTGCTCCGACAGAGACGATGATGCGGCAGAGATGGTCGATCGCCTTTCCCGGGCGTGTCGCGGCCGCGATGCCGAGCGGCAGTCCGATCAGCATGGCGAACATAAGCGCGCAGAGCGTCAGTTCGATCGATGCCGGCAGTCGCGTGACAAGATCATGAAACACCGGCTGGCCGCTGGAGAGCGAAATGCCGAGATCTCCATGAAGAAGGCGCGAGGTATAGTCGCCGAATTGAAACCAGAGTGGTTTGTCGAGCCCGAGAGCCTTGCGGATCTGGGCAATGCTTTCGGGCGTTGCGGAGGATCCGGCATAATAGGCAGCCGCATCGCCGGGCAGCGCCCGCGCCAGCAGAAACGTGACGACGACAACGCCGATGATGCTGGGGATCGCCGTCGCGATCCGCTTTGCAAAACTCAGGGCTATCTTCATGAACTCAATCTCCGCGCATCACGTTTCTAAGCAATTGGCCGATACGGGTTAGATGCCGGAGAACTGCCGTCGAGGACGCCCCCGGCCTCCGTGCTATTCCTTCGAGATCGACTTCAGGTCGAGATGCGTGTGGAACCAGTAAACGTAGCCTTTGACGTTCTTCTGCATTGCGATGTCCGAATACAAATGGGCAACGGGCACGCGCGGCACCTCATCCATGGCAATAGTGTTCATCCTGGTGATGATCGCGTCGTAGGCCGCGGGATCGCTTTCGAAGCGGGCCTGTTCGATCAGCTTGTCCAGTTCCGGGTTCGAGTAGTTCGCCGTGTTGAACACGCTGTTGTTCTTGCCGTCATAGGTCCAGAAATAGAAGTATTCCGGATAGTCCAGCCAGCCGTAGAAATAGTTGATGTCCATCGGCATGCTCTTCGAACCCATCTTGGCGAACCATTCGGAGCCGGGCACCTTGTGGATCTCGATGGTGATGCCGATCTTCTTCAGTTGTTCCTGGATCAGCAGCGCCATCGGCTCCTGAACCGTCGTCTGGCTCATGTCGATATAAAGGTCAGACTTGAAACCGTTGGCATAGCCGGCGTCCTTCAGAAGCGCCTTGGCCTTGTCAAGATCGGTATTGTACTTGGAAGCTACCGGCCACTTCGGTGCGAAGGGCGTTGCCGGATCGGCGCCGAAGAGAGGTTCGCCGCGCTCGTAGAGCGCCTGCTTCATGATGCTGTCATAGGGAAGGGCATAGGCGATCGCTTGGCGGACGTGCTTGTCGTCGAAAGGTTTCATCGTGACATTGAGGTCGACGTTGAACTGTTCGTTCTGCATCAGCGTGCCGATGACGTTGACCTTGCCGGCGGCTGCTAGCTCGGCATAGTCCTTCGGCGGCAATCCGACGGAGACGTCGACATCGCCCTTTTCCAGCAGGGCACGACGGGTTCCTGGCGAGGCGATCTCGCGAAGGACGACGCGCTTCAGCGCCGGCATGGCGCCGGATTTCCAGTTGTCGAAGCGGTCGAAGACGATTCGGTCGCCGCTCTTCCAGCTGCCGATCTTGAACGGGCCGCCACCAGCATCGTTGAGCGAGGTCCATTTGAGCGCCCACGGGTCGTCGGCCGTTGCATGCTGGAGAGCAAGCTTCTTGTTGACGACATACGGGACCGGGACCGCAAGGTCTGGCAGTGTGAGCTTGTCGGCTACAGCGAGGGTGATCTTGAAGGTATGGGGATCGATAACGGAGAACTGCTTGGGATCGGTCAGCGAGCCGGCTGCCATCTGCACCGTCGGAAAGCCGCCGACAGAGACGGCGCGGTCGAATGACCATTTGACGTCCTCCGCGGTCACCGGCGAGCCATCGTGGAAGGTGGCGTCTTCTCGCAGATGGAAGATCAGAGTTTTGCCACCGTCCTGGATTTCCCAGCTCTTTGCCAGCTCGGGCTCGATCTTGGCCGCGTCATACATGACCTTGCCATCCGGCAGGGTCTTCGTTCCATGCGTTATCAGTCGATCGTAGAGTTGCCATGACGCCATCTGACTGAATTCGTTTGCAGCCGGCGCCATGGCATCGAGCGAGTTCGGGCCATGCTCTGCGACTTCGATCAGGACGTCTTTCGGCGTTTCTGCGTGGGCAGAGCTATAAAGCAGACCAAGCGACAAGGTCGCTGCGATCAAAAGGGATGTGTGGGAGCGATAGGCTTGCATGCGAGCGATCGCGGATTTGCTTTTGGCCATGTTGGCGAAACCTTCTGCTGGTGTGGCGGACAAACATGACTTGCAAGCAATATGCCAAATCATAAATAATTGAAAATATTATATATCTTTACAAAGTGCATTATTTATGTAATTATCTACATGCCCTCAATGTGGTCAAGGTGCTTTAATTTTAGTCATCAAACTGACTTGCTTAATTGCTGCTCGATTGGATATCAGTGAGGCAGGCGCGACAATCATGCTCAAGGAAACGGCCATGGATGAAGACGACGATCCGGCGACGAAAGCACCATACGCGGTGGCCATAAAGCGCGCCTCCCTGCATCATCACGTGGTCGACAAGTTGCGTGAGATGGTCAGTCGTGGCGATCTGCCTGCCGGTGAGAGATTGAACGAAGTTGCTCTTGCTCAGGCGATTGGTGTTTCTCGAACTCCCATGCGCGAGGCCGTGAAATTGCTCGCGTCCGAGGGGCTGCTTGAACTTCTGCCGGGGCGCGGTGCCCGGGTCCGGCAGTATTCGGCCGAGGAGCTGATGGATGTGTTTGACGTCCTTGGCGCGCTCGAGCGACATGCCATCGAGATCGCGGTCTCCAGGATGACGCCAAAGGCGCTCGCGGAGATCGAGCGCTTGCATCATCAGATGGGCGAGGCCTATTCGAAGCGTAATCAGAAGGCGTACTTCAAGGCCAACCAGAAGCTCCATGCGCTGATTGTCGAACTGGCGGCCAACGCGGCACTGACAGCTACGCATATGACCCTGACCAAGCAATCGGTCCACAACAGACACCAAACGCTGATTTCGGAGCAGCGATGGAAGGAGTCCGTGGCCGAGCACCAGGCCATCTTCGATGCCATCGTAAGAGGAGACGTATCGCAGGCAGGGCTTTTGATGCTGGATCATAGCCGTAAAACCGGAGCTGCCGTCGTGGACGCCGCGCGCGCCGCAAATGAAATCAGGATAGGAAGTGGTCGATGAATGCGCTTGATCTCTTCATCAAGAACGGCAGGGTGGCAACGGCCTCTGAGTTCTTCCTTGGGCAATTGGCCCCCAGCGACGTTATTGCAAAGGCGCTCACCAGTTGCCCGATATGTTTTACGAGGTTGCGCAAACCGTTGCGGTGCGAAAAGTGCATCGCGATGCGGCTGATTTCGTCAGCGGATTCGTCGAGAGCTTGCTCCCAAGCCGAGGTAGTCGCGGTTGATCGGTCATCGCGAATCGGCTCGTCTTCCTCCAACGAGGACAATCATCCTCGATGTGCTTGAAGGGGCGGGCCATCCCATAATCAGCAGTCTGTCCATTGCTCGCCTTCGTCTGTGTCTTGTCTCCACATTGCTTCCTGCATGGGCGCGTTCCGCCGCCCGGAATGGATTAAATCTGTCGCCACGCCCCGATCAGCATGCGCATGAAATGCTCTGCAGCCGGCGACAAGGTGCCTCCGCGGCGCCGCACGATGCCGATGGTGCGAGAGATTTCGGGGTTTCTGATGGGGCGCGTGATCAGGAAGGGATGTTCTCCCTGGGGGGTCGCCATTTTCGGCAGCACGGAAATCCCGAGCCCTGCCTCCACAAGGCCGAGGGATGTGGAAAGATGGGTCACTTCGTAAAACCAGTTGAGCTTGATGTTGGATCTAGCCAAAGCGGCATCGAGCAGCGTCCTGTTCGCGCTCGAGCGATGAACCGTGATCAGCGGATAGGGTTCAAGATCCTGCCATCGGACCTCTTTCTTTTCCGCTAGGGGATGATCGCGCTTGGCTGCCAGGACAAACGGATCCTCGGCCAGCCTTTCGAAGACCAGATCGCTGTCCGAGCTTCCCATGATGTTGATCCCGAACTCGACTTCGCCGCGCGCCACAGCCTGAAGTGCATCGGTCGCAGTCAGATCGAGGATCCGAAGCCGAATATTTGGATATTCCTGGTTGAACTGGCGAATGACAGACGGCAGGAAATAAAATGCTGCCGTCGGCAGGCATGCAATCGTTACCAGTCCCCCGCGCTTGGCTCCCAGTTCCCGCATCGAAAACAGCGAACCGTCGAATTCTTCGAGCATACGCTGCACCAGGGGCACGAGCTCGGTTCCAAGAGCCGTGGCGGCGACATGGCGGGTCGTTCTTTCCAGCAGCGGCGCGCCGATCGCCTGCTCCAGCTTTTGAATGCGGCGGCTGAGCGCCGGTTGTGACATGTTCAGCTGATCGGCCGCGCGATGAAAGCCCTGCAGCTCGACCACGGCAAGGAAGGCTCTAAGGTCAAGGATCTCACAATTGATGTTCATTTCGTATCAATACCCTCGATTTTAGCATTTCACATATCAATCATTAATTCCATAATAGCAATAACAAGGCGGATTAATACGTTAAACACATTATCTGGCGAGAAAAAACGCATGAATGATTTGCTCTCCATACCGTGTGTCCTGATGCGGGGCGGCACCTCCAAAGGCCCGTTCTTTCTGGCGTCGGACTTGCCACAGGACCCGGTCGAGCGGGATCAAGTGCTTTTGTCCGTGATGGGCTCGGGCCATCCGCTTCAGATCGATGGTATCGGAGGGGGAAACCCGGTCACCAGCAAAGTTGCCATCTGCGGACCGGGAACGGTGCCTGGCGCGGATGTAGACTATCTGTTCGCGCAGGTTCGCGTCGACAGGCAGATCGTCGATACCTCCCCCAATTGTGGGAACATGCTGGCGGCTGTCGGGCCGTTCGCAATAGAGGCGGGGCTTGTGCCGGTCGCCGGGGACACCACCCTCGTCAAGATCTTCAACGTCAACACCGGCAAGATGATCGAAGCCGAGGTTCCGACACCGAATGGTGCGGTAGCCTATCTCGGCGACGCAAGAATTGACGGCGTACCCGGCCAGGCCGCTCCGATCGCGCTCACATTCAAGGATGCGGCGGGTGCGCGAACGGGCCAGCTTTTTCCAAGCGGCAAATCGATAGAGACAATCGCCGGCATCGATGTGACCTGTATCGATTGCGCGATGCCGATGCTCCTGATCGAGGCGGCCTCGCTTGGTGTGACCGGATACGAGAGCGCTGCTGAACTGAACGGCAATCATTCGTTGATCGAGCGGCTGGAAAAACTTCGTATCCTTGCCGGCGAAAAAATGGGAATGGGGGATGTCCGCAGTCAAGTCACCCCGAAACCGGTCCTCATCTCTCCCGCCAGACAAGGTGGTGCATTGAACGTTCGCTACTTCATGCCGAATGAATGCCATCCATCGCTGGCGACGACCGGCGCTGTCGGGATCGCAACGGCCTGTGTGAGCGAAAACACTGTGGCATCCCGCCTTATCGGTGTTCAAACACCGCCCGTCGTGCTTTCCATCGAACATCCCAGCGGTCATCTGGACGTGAAGTTGCAGTTGAGGGATGGAAAGCTCGTTGCCGGAATTCTTCGCACAGCACGCAGGCTGTTCGAGGGCCATGTCTTTGCAAAGCCTGCCAAAACGCTGGTTTGTGCGGCATAATCAATCAACCTATGGCGCCGGGAGGGTGCCAAAATGGAGGAGATCGAATGAAAAAGCTTATTCTCGCGCTCGCTGCGGCGGCCGTGCTGTCCGGAACGGCTTTCGCGGAACCTGTCCGCATTAGCGTTGGTTCCTACAACCTCAACAACCTGCCTTTCCCGGTCGCACAGGGGCTGGGTCTTTACGAGAAAGAGGGTCTGGAGGTCACCGTCGAAAATTTCGCGTCGGGGGGCTCGAAGACCTTGCAGGCGCTGGTTGCCGGCTCGACGGATGTCGCTGTCGGCTTTTACGACCATACGATCCAGATGCAGTCGCAGAACAAGCATGTTGTCGCCTTCGTGGAACTCGGGCGCAATTCCGGGCTCGTGCTGGCCGGCGGCAAGGACGCGAAATTCGATCCGAAAAATCCGGAGTCCATCAAGGGCGCCAAGATCGGAATCACCGCTCCGGGCTCCTCCTCGGACTTCTTTATTCGCTACTATCTTCAACGGCATAAGCTTTCCGCGAACGACGTTTCGATCATCGGCGTCGGGTCGGGGGCTGCCGCCGTTGCAGCTCTTCAGCAGGGCAAGATCGATCTCCTCGTAAATTATGATCCCGCGGCGACGTTCGTGGTCGAGAAGGGCGTCGGAAAGATCTTGATCGATGCCCGCAACGACGATGGCGCCAAGGAAATCTATGGCGGCATCTATCCGACATCGGTGCTTTACGCCACGCAGGACTATATCTCCAAAAATCCGGAGACCGTTCAGAAGGTCACCAACGCAACGGTAAAGGCGCTTCAATGGATGAAGACGCACAGCGCCGCTGAGATCGTCGAAAAGCTTCCGCCGGAATTCATTTCGGGCGACAAGGAGACGTATATCAAGGCGGTTGAAAACGCGCGTCAGATTTTTTCCACGGACGGGCTGCTCGACGAAAAAGATATCAAGACGCCTCTCGATGTCCTGACGTCGTTCAACGACAAGGTCAAGGCTGCCAAGATCGACCTTTCCAAGACCTATACCAACGAATTTGTAGCTAAGGTGCCGGCGACGGCATCGAACTGAGGGAGGTTAAGATGTCCGTGACAGCCTTAAAGCCGGCAACACAGACACCTCATGTAGCGGCGTCATCCAAAGCGATGGTGGCAATCGAAAATGTCACCATGGCCTTTGGCTCCTTCGTCGCGGTCCAGGATGTAAATCTGACGGTGGCTGATGGCGAATTCGTCGCCATCGTGGGGCCGACGGGCTGTGGCAAAAGTACGATCCTGAATGCGATCGCAGGCCTTTTGAAGCCGGCAAAGGGCTCGGTCTCGATCGATGGCAGCGTGGTCTCCGGCGTCCAGAATAACATCGGCTATCTATTTCAGCAGGATGCCCTGCTTCCATGGAAGACCGCGATCGAAAATGTGGAACTGGGGCCGATGTTCCAAGGCGTCGGCGCTGGCGAGCGCCGGGAGCGAGCCCTCAAATGGCTGGCCAAGGTCGGTCTTAAAGGCTTCGAGGACCGCTATCCGCATCAGCTTTCCGGCGGGCAGCGTAAGCGTGTGCAAATGGCGCAGGCGCTGATAACGGGGCCGAAGGTGATCCTGATGGACGAGCCTTTCTCCGCGCTCGACATTCACACTCGGCATTTGATGCAGAATGAGCTGCTTCGCCTATGGCAGGAAGAGCAGCGGGCCGTGGTTCTGATTACCCATGATCTTGAGGAAGCCATTGCTCTGGGAGATCGTGTTGTGGTTCTGGCCTCGGGGCCCCGGTCGCGCGTCATCGACAGCTTCCCTGTCGATCTGGAGCGTCCTCGCGATGTCGCGGAGATCAAGCTCGATCCCCGCTTTACTGAACTCTATCGCAATATCTGGGCTTCCCTGCGCGGTGAAGTGGAGAAAAGCTATGAACGCCAT
>Ga0209371_1000822_pt1 | contig 25564 bp, 15 predicted proteins | sample AgamicAtAmrz_FD_187165 | JGI IMG/M metagenome (GOLD analysis project Ga0209371, IMG submission 187165) | Agave microbial communities from Guanajuato, Mexico - At.Am.rz (SPAdes) (version 2) | ecosystem: Host-associated > Plants > Roots > Rhizosphere | place: Guanajato, Mexico | collected 2012-06-07
CCGCCGCCATGTTACGCCAATCGGCGCGCTGCGACCGCAGGCGCCGCTCGATGCGGTAGACATCGAGGCGCTCGGGCAGGGCGTCGGTATCAAGAGGGCCGTAGAGAGCCGTCAGCGTCGCATTCTGCTGCTGCCACATCGCAACCTTGCGTGCGTCGACCGGATTGGAGGCGAGGTGGGCACGAACGGTGTCACGCCGCCGGTCTTCGAGCTGCCCGTCGACATAAGAGATCAGATCGGCTTCGGTTATCTGCGGCTCGCTGCCGGTCATTTTATCACCTTGAGATTTGGCTGGTCTTCCTGGGTCATCCGGGCGAGGGCCGTTCGGGCCCGGCCCAGACGGGACATCAGCGTGCCCAGCGGAATTTCAAGAACATTTGCCGCTTCCGCGTAACTCAGGCCCTCGACGACGACGAGCAGCAGAGCCTCGCGATGTTCGCCGGACAGTTTTTCAATGGCACGGGCCATTTCGGCAAGCGCAATCCTGCCCGTCTGCGCCGCCGGCACGAACAGCTGCTCCGCAACATCATCGATCGGGATTTGCGAGGGCCGGCGATTTCGTCCGCGCAGATTGTTGCGGTAGACGTTGACAAGCACCCGGTACAACCATGGACGCAACGGGCCCTGCGGTTTCCACAGCGCCTTTTTACGGATGGCTCTTTCCAGACAGTCCTGGACGAGATCGTCAGCCGTGTCACGGTCGTGCGTGAGCGCATTCGCGTAGCGGCGAAGCGCTGGTATGCAACTCGTCATCTCGTCCAGAAAATCCGGCATGGACACTATTCCTTGGCAATATGCCAGACGCCGCCGACACCATCGCCCGTGACATCGCCGGGCTTCCTGTCCATCTGCCAGCGATAGAGCGGCTTCCCGTCATGCGACCATTGCATCGTACCATCTTTGCGGGAGATTGGTTTATAGTCGCCATCCGCCTTGTCGGTTTTCGAGGCGGCGAGGGGCGGCCATTTCTTTGCGCAGCCGTCGTAGCAGACCGACACGCCATTGGTATCCTTGTCGAATGTATAGAGTGTCATGCCCTTGGCGTCGGTCAGGATCGTGCCTTTGGCCGTTGCCTTTTCAACCACGGCGCCACCGGCATATGGTTCGGCAAGGGCGGCGGTGGCGGCAAGCGCTACTACGCAAGCCAGAACGAAATGACGTGCACGCATGACGATACTCCTCTTAAGGGTGACGGATCGGACGACATGCCCGATATTAGACAAACACCCGCCCGCGGCATTTAATCCCACCGCCGCTCGATTTTTTGATGCCCCAGCGCCTTTATCTGACGCCCTTCAAATCGATGTCGAATGCGACCGTATTCGAATAGAGCGGCACTCCGACACCCATGCCATAGGGCAGGCGTGCAACATTGCCCGTGACGTGGAAGATGACGGATCCCTTCTGTTGTTCAACAAATGTCGCGTGAAACGTTTCGGGTCTGGATATGCCTCTGGCTGTCAATATACCTTCAACCACCGCGCTGCGCGGTCCGTCCTGCGTAACGCGGCTGGAGCGAAACACGATCTGCGGATAGACGGCGATATTGAAAACCGCGCTGGATCGCAGGAAATTTTCCACCCGCTCTTGCCCGGTCTGGACGCTGGAAGGGTTGAGACTGATTTCCACGTAAGATCTGGCCGGCTGGTCCGGGTCGATGTCGAAGCGGCCGGAAATATCGGGAATTGTGCCCTTGATGCCGGGACCGGCAACCTGCGCAATCGAAAAGCGGATGTGAGAGGCAGGATCGATACGATAGCGTCCGGCCGCCGACGAGAATGGATTGGCAGAGACCGGCGTGCAAACCAATGCCGCGATGAGGAAAGTGATGGAGTAGGAATATTTCACGGCGCAAGCTCCTTCATGAGTAGTCGCACTCAGGAGAACACCACAGGAAGAGGTTTAATCCGCACCACGCCGGCGGACCCTCAAAATCCCGCCCACAGGAGAGACCGCCTTTGACTGTGCCGGGAAAACACTCATGAGGGAGATAGCTTCAATCCACAAACAATAATCGCATAAGATAGATTATGGAACTTATTTGATGATGTAGCTCCGGATTTATGCGGCTATTGCTCATTGCAATGCCCGCCGAAAGGTTGAACCAAACTCACCCTGTCAGATTGATTTTAGCGAAACACGTTTCTCAAGTTCATCTGCCAACTCTTTGCGTTCGCTATATCTATCTGTGAGATAGCTGGAAGCGTCACGCGTCAGCAGCGTGAATTTCACCAGTTCCTCGCAGACATCCACGACCCGGTCATAATAGGATGACGGCTTCATCCGTCCTTCCGCGTCGAATTCCTGATACGCCCTTGCCACCGAGGACTGGTTGGGAATGGTGATCATCCGCATCCATCTGCCGAGAATTCGCATCTGGTTCACGGCGTTGAAGGACTGGCTGCCGCCTGACACTCTGGCTGCCGCCTGACACTTCCATGACGGCGAGCGTCTTGCCCTGTGTCGGCCGTACAGAACCGATTGCAAGGGGAATCCAGTCGATCTGCGACTTCATGATGCCGGTCATTGCGCCATGGCGTTCGGGGCTTACCCAGACCTGTCCTTCCGACCATTCTGAAAGTTCACGCAGTTCCTGCACCCTGGCATGGCTGGACGGCGCTTCATCGGGCAAAGGCAGGCCCTTCGGATCGAATATCCGAACCTCGCAACCGAGCCGTTCGAGCAGCCGCCCAGCCTCGAATGCCAGCAGACGGCTATAGGACACCTCGCGTAGCGAGCCGTAAAGGATCAGGATGCGTGGTTTATGGGTCGAAAACGCCGGACGCAGAGCCTCCGGGTCAATGTCGTGCAGGTGATGCGCCTGCAACGCGGGAAACCTGTCAGGCAATACGCTTTCCTTCCTTGTCGAAGACCTGCTCGCCGTCCTCCTTGAAGAACGGTCCTTTGAAAGTGTCCGGCAGAATGTCCAGCACGACCTCTGAAGGACGGGCGAGCCTGGTGCCGAGCGGTGTTACGACGAAGGGGCGATTGATGAGGATCGGCGTTTTCATCATCGCATCGAGCAACTGGTCGTCAGTCAGGTCCGGATTGTCGAGACCGAGCTCGGCATAAGGCGTCCCCTTCTCGCGCATGGCTTCGCGCACCGTCAGGCCCGCATCCGCAATCATTCTTGAAAGCTTTTCGCGTGTCGGCGGTTCCCGCAGATATTCGATCACGGTCGGCTCGATCCCTGCCGCGCGGATCAGCGCCAGCGTGTTGCGCGACGTCCCGCAGGACGGGTTATGATAAATCGTGGCGTCCATTGTCATTGCCTTTCGGGCTTCGCCTGCGGGCTGCAGCAGGGTGTCAGCTCGGCAATCAACGGCGCGCAAAGCTCGGTGGAACCACCGCAGCAATCCTTCAGTAGAAACAAGGTCAGCAGACGCAACCCGTCCAGATCGGCGCGATAGATGATAGACCGGCTCTGCCGCTCACTCTTGACCAGACCGGCCCGGGAAAGCGTGGCGAGATGCGCCGACATCGTGTTCTGGGGAACGTCGACAAGACGCGCAAGTTCACCGGCCGGAATGCCATCCGGCTCGTGGCGCACGAGAAGCCGGAAGGTTTCCAGTCGGGTAGATTGGGCGAGCGCGCCAAGCGCGGTTATGGCACTAGTTTTATCCATATATCCAGAATAATAGATATATTAAGTGTGTCAAGCACCGGATATCGTCATGGTCGGCTGGCCAGGGCGAGGGAACTCCCCTCGCCCTGCCCCTGAAAGCGCTTAAGCGAGCTTCGCGTCGTAAAGCCGTTCCATGAAACCGCGCGGCACGACGGTCCTCGAAATTTCAGCCAGCGGAAAGCCGCTTCCGGCGAGCGGCAGAAAGCCTTTTTCAAAGGCATAGTCGAGATAGCGCATCATCAGCATGACATCGCATTCGTGGCAGCTTATTCCGCTTCCGGCGAGCGCCCGCCGGGCATTGGCGGTGTCGTATTTGCCGCTGTCGCGCACATAGTCGCCATTGCCAAGCATCGACAGGAGATCGGTGAAGACCGAACTGTAAGCCTTGCCCTCACGCAACATCCGGCCCTGATTGAGCGCGTCGAAATAATTGTCGCGGGAGAGTTCGCGCACCACATAGCCGCAATCGCGCACCTGCTCCACCAGCGTGTTCCAGTCGATAGGCCTCGGGTTGACGAGATTGAAGGTGCGGCGGTTGTGCGCACGCCAGTTCATGGCGAGGTAAAGACTTGCCCGCGCCACGTAATCGACCGGCGTGATGTCGAAATCCTCATCCGATGCGAAGGTGAAACCGGTTTCCACGACGGCGCGCACGGCTTCGTAATAAATGCCCTTCACCTTGGTCTGCGTCAGCGGATAGCGGCCGGTGCGGCTGTCGCCCCAGATATTGCCCGGCCGCACGATGATGAAATCGAGGCCCTTTTGCCCGGCGGCATGCATCAGCTTTTCCGACTCGAATTTGGAGCGTTCGTAATCCATGTCGGGAAAACGCTGACCGACATCGAGCGCATCCTCATAAAGGGTGAAATCCTCATAAAGCTTGTCGCCGATGACGCTGAAGCTCGATGTGTGCATCAGCGGGATTTTCCCCTCGAGGCAGAACTCCACCATATTGGCCGAACCGCCGACATTGACCGGCGCAATCTTGCTATAGGAGGCGATCAGATTGACATTGGCCGCGCAATGCAGCGCAAGATCTATCTTCGTGGCGAGGTCGCGCCACACCTGCCGTTGCAGGCCAAGATGAGACCTGGAAACATCGCCGAGAACCGGCACGATGCGTGCGGCAGATTCCTGTTTGAGGCTGCGCTCCTCGTCGTAGCAGAACAGCACGCTCTCGATCTTGCTCGTCGCCTCCGCCATATCGGCCGCGCGCACGAGGCAATAAATCGTCGCTTTCGTCGCGCTCAATAATTCCTGCAGCAGACGGCCGCCCATCACGCCGGTGGCGCCTGTCAGCAGGATATTTTTCACGTCGTTCTGATATGTCATCGCCGATCTCCGTTCACAGCGTTCCGACCCGCATGCCGCCATCCATGGGGATCACCGCGGCATTGAGATAATTGGTTTTGCAGGTGGCGAGGAAAGTCACGACTTCCGCCACATCCTCAGGCGTGCCCCAGCGCCCGACCGGCACGATGGAGCGCACCAGACGTTCATCGGCCACCGTGTCGTTGATGCCTTCCTGCTCGAAAGGCTTCGACATGTTGGTCTTGCAGATGCCCGGCGCAATCGCCGTGACGCTGATGTTGAACTGGCCAAGTTCCTGTGCCCAGGATTCCGAGGCCTTGATGAGACCGGCCTTGGAGGCGGCATAAGCCGCCCCTCCCCCTGCCCCCCAGATGCCCGCAATCGAGGCGATGTTGATGACGCGCCCGTAACGCTGGCGCACCATCGAGCGTGTGAAAACCCCGGTGCAGTTGAACGCGCCCGCAAGGTTGACGTCGATGACCTTGCGGGACTGCGTCTGGCTGCGATCGTTGACGCAATAGGTGCGGTCGAGAATGCCGGCATTGTTGACCAGCACGGTCACCGGCAGTCCCATTTTATCGGCAATGGCGCCGGATGCCTGCTCGACGCTGCCATGATCCGTCACATCCATGGCGAAAATGCCGAGGCGCTCGGAATTTCCCGTCTCCCGCGCAAGGCGCTGCAGCGCGGCGACGTCGATATCCGTCGCCGCCACCGCATAACCCACCTCCAGCAGGGAGTGGGTAATGGCGGCGCCGAAGCCGCCGGAAGCACCGGTCACGACCGCGATTTGCTGGCTCACGCGACTTCCTCGTCCTTGAAGGCGATTTCCATGACCTTGCGCGCATTGACGAGCGCATCGGAAATGCGCTCCTCGAAGAAATGCACGTCGTCCTGGTTCATCAGGAGGTTGGAATAGATGCGCGACAGCGGCGAGAACTGGATGCCGTGGCGCTTGCTCACCTCGCGGATGATGATGTCGCAGAATTTCACCTTGTGCGAATAGCCTTCGGAACGATCCACCGGCTCTTCCTGCGAGTGATAGACCAGCGCCGTCGGCATGCCCTGAATGACGAGCGGCATGCCGGCGGCCTTGGCCGCACGAGTGAAGACGCCGGAAATCTGTTCGGTGTAGCGGCGCATCCGGTCGTAGCAACCGGGGTCCTTTTCAATAATGTCGAAGGTCGCCTTGATCGCGGCGAGACCCAGCGGATAACCATTGAAGGTGCCGGCATGGATGACCTTGCCACGCGTATAAAGGTCCATGATGTCACGCCGGCCGGCGATGGCGGAAATCGGCATCGATCCGCCGCCGAGCGCCTTGCCGAAGGTGGCGAGATGCGGGGTGACGCCCAGAATATCCTGCGCGCCGCCGAGACCCAGACGCACGCCGGTGATGATCTCGTCGAAGATCAGCACGATATTATGCTCTTCGCACAGTTCCTTGGTCCGCTCCAGATAACCTTCGACCGGGAAGATGCCGCCGCCATTGATGCAGATCGGCTCCATCAGCACGGCGGCGATTTCGTTGCCGTAGCGGCGGATGGTGGCTTCCAGCGCATCGATATCGTTCCACGGCAGCATGAAGCTCTGGCTTTCCAGCACGCCTTCGGCACGGCCGAGCGTATCGAGCATGTCGCCCTGGTATTTTTCCGGCACGGGAAAATCGAGATTGTCCTTCTTGCGGAAGCCCATGACGTTGTCGGCATTGCCGTGATAATGGCCATGGAAGCGGATGAAACGGTTCTTGCCGGTAAAGCCGCGCGCCAGCCGCAGCGCATTCTGCACCGCCTCCGTGCCGCTCAGGCAAAAGCGCACCATCTCGGCGCAGGGAATATGCTTGATCATCAGTTCCGCCACCTCGATCTCCAGATCGCAGGTATCGACGGAGGTGACCTTTTCCATGTAGCGGATGAGCGCCTCGTTATAGGCCTCGTTGTGGTGACCGACGAAAAGCGCGCCGAATTTGCAGAACAGGTCCAGATGTTCGTTGCCGTCCAGATCCCATACGCGGGAATTGCGGCCCTTGTTGAAAGGCACCACGAAGGCGCGCTCGGCATCGCCGAAATTATAGTGGGTGCCGCCCGGCATCAGTTCCCAGAGGCGCTTGTAGAAATCGCGCGAAATCTTCAGCGTCAGCTTGCTGTCTGTATCCGTGATCATGGCTGTGCTTTCTCCAGTTAGGCCGGCTATGCTGCCGGGACGGTTCCGATTGGCAGGGAGGGATTGGCTGAGGACGGCATGAGGTGCGGCGCGAAATTGTCCGCCCAGGGCCGGTAGCGATAAAGCGCGTCTGGCACCGGCATGCCCGCATGTTTGAGGGCGGCAAGCCGCGCCAGATAGGCCGCATTGCGCATCAGGAGATCGGCGATGACGACGACGGAGCGGCTTTCGACCGTCTCATAGGGACTGCCGCGTAGCCATTCGTTGATCGCGCCCATGGCGGGGCCGCACCAGATCTGATAGTCGACCGCGCGGGTTTTCTCGCCGGCAATGGCCCAGCGGGACGATTGGCCGAGATACCACTGGAAGACCAGCGCCATGCGCTTCTTCGGATGCGCTTCGGCAGCTTCCACAATTTTAGTGTTGCCGCGCGCCTTGAAAAACTGCCGTGTCTCCTCCCAGACCTGCGGCAGCGACTTCTGGAAAATCACGCTTTCCAGACTGGCGATCTCGGCGGCCGGAATATCTTCGAGGCCGTCATATTGCTTGTAGAGATTGTAGAGCTTCTGCGCCCGCATGGCATACATGGTGCCGCCCTTCAGCACCTGCACCCTGGCGCCGATCTCGAACATGTCGGCCGATGGCGCCATCGCCACATCGTCCGTTTTCGCGCGTCCGAGCAGCGTCTTCACCTGCGGCGAGGTGCCTGCCTCCATGCAGGCCTGATTGATCGAACCGGTGCAGACATAGGCCGCACCCATGGCGAAGGCCGCGTAAACCGCCTGCGGATTGCCGATGCCGCCCGCCGCACCGATACGAATGCAGAAGGCTTCGCCGCGGGCTTCGGCGATCTCATCGCGCAGCGCCGCAATGGAAGGAAAGGCGCAGCTCAGCACGCCATTATCGGTATGGCCGCCGGAATTTGCCTCGACGGTGATGTCGTCGGCCATCGGCACCTCGCCCGCCATCGCCGCCTGTTCAGTGGAGATAAGGCCGTCCTCAACCAGCCTCGCCAACATTTTTTCCGGAGCCGGATGGATGAAATGCTGCGCCACCTCGCGCCGCGAAACCTTGGCGATGATGCGGTGGCGGATGTCGATGCCCCCCTGCCCGTTTCGGACAAGTCCGGCCGCCCGCCAGTAAACGATGGCCGGAGACAGGTTCATATAGGCCGAGGCTTCCACCACCTTGACGCCGTGGCGGATGCACAGGCGCACCACATCCATCTCCCATTCGGCATCGCCGGGATTGTGCAGGAGATTGACGCCCCACCGACCCTGCGGCAGCGCCGCGCCGATGCGCGCCAGCGCCGATGCGACACGCTCGCGGCCGAGCCCGCCCGCGCCGAGAAAGCCGAGAAGCCCTTGCCGGCCGAGCGCGATCACCATGTCTTCGGAATTGATGCCATTCGCCATCGCGCCGGCGTAATAGGCCATGCGCACGCCGTAATCCTGAAGGAAAGCCGGATCGCCGAGCTGCTGCGGCTCCAGCGCCGGCACCACGCCCTCGCATGCCTCAGCGTCGACGCAGGCCGTTTCAAGCGCCAGCCGGTCGTCGGCATTCACCACATAGAGCCGCCGGCCGAGATCGGCGAGAAGCCGGCCGGTCGTCTCGATGGAAGCGGCGCTATCCGCCTGTTTTCGCCATGCCCGTAGAAGCGGTGTGGAATTGATGTGCAGGTTCTCGTTCATGCTGCGGCCACCCATGATGATTGGTCGTTGCGGCGACGGGAAAAACCGGCGCCGAGATTGTCGCAAATGCCGATGACATTGTCCTTGTGGATGATCTCGGCGACGAAGACGAAGGCTGCGGCGTCCAGTGTCACGCCGTCCTCGCCATAGGCGACGTCGATCGACTTGCAGGTCAGGCGGTAGCGCAGCGTATCGCGCTGCGGCTTCACCTCGCCGCGGAACTTGGCGCTGTACTGGTGATCGGTCAGCGTGTGGCCATCGAGGCCGGGAGCCGAATACAGCCCGAGATAGGCCAGATAGAATTTGAGGAGCTGTTCGCAGCCTTCCACCAAAAGCGTCCCCGGCACGCAGGGGTCGTTCTTGAAATGCGCCTTGAAAGCCCAATGATCGGGATCGATATCCCGCTCGCCCACCACCACACCGAGGCCGAACGCCCCGCCTTTGGGATCGACGGACACCACCCGGTCGAGCATCCGCGCCATCGGCGTCCAGAGCATCGGCGGAACGGCCTCGGTTCGATAGTCCGGCCCGAAGCAGCCTGCGGGATCGCCAGCGCCCAGCGCCTCGATCTCGGCCTCGGCGAAATGCTGTTTCGCGCAGGTGAGAAGCGGTGTGAACGGGTTTCGCGCCGTGCCGTCATTCTTGAGGTAAGGCGCCGGATCGACCCCCTTGGACCGCTCCAGATCGCGCGGCAGGAAGAAGCCGGAATTCGCCTCCAGACGGAAGACGGGCCGCTCATCCGCAAGGCACCAATATTCATAGGAGACCAGAATATTGCGCCCCACCTTGAGGAAGGACTTGATATCCACCCGCCCGCGCAGCAATTCGCCGGCGCGCGGCATTTCGCCGTAAACGAAGGTGCGGCTGTCCACCGCCCGGTAGCGCAACTCGCCCCTGAAGAGCTGGTCGCAGCCGATGAGCGTAAAGGCGACGATCATCGCATGCGAAGATTCCAGCGCCACGAAAGCCGGAACCTTGTCCTCGCACATGAACCAGGCGTCGTCAGGCAGATCGAGTTCCCATTCGATGCGGCAGGGCTCCAGCGCTCCTGCTTTTGCGGTCGTACCGGTGATGCGGGACGCGAACATATAGGGCGGCGACGGCATGCGCGTGCGGATCGCGTAGCTATCGGCCAGCGCATAATCCGGCCCGAGCACACGGCTCACCGAACCGTCCGTCAGTTCGATCAGTTGCGCTTCGTCGAACAGCGCGGGACGCGAAGGCACGACCGTTTCACCGGCCATCATATGGCGCAGGCGACGATAAAACGCCTGTTCGGTTTGCATGAAGCGCAGATTGGTGCGGGCATTGCGGACCGCCTGCCGCTGCTGCCAGTCCAGCGGCAGGCGTTGGAGGCAGTCGGCAACCGGATTGGGGAAAGATTCGGCCACCACTGCCGGGGACGGCCGAAGCGGCGTCCCGAACCGTGATTTTTGAAAGAGGGCGAGATTGGCAGGGTCGAGAATGATCTCGGGGATGGTGCGCTCGCGTCCGGTGAAAACCCTGACCAGCAGCGGATCGGCCGCCGGCGTCTGCACCGATGGGCGCGTGGCATGCGGCCGCGCCACGGCCGGGCTTTCCAGCACGATATGCGCATAGGCCCGGTCGATGCCCATGCCGCTGATGGCCGCCAGTTGCCGCCCGTTCGCGGATCGCGGCGACAGGCCGTAATGCAGAACCAGCGCCGCGTTGATGAGGCTGAGCATGCCGGACGCCGCACCGAGATGTCCGTAATTGGTTTTGGAACTTCCCGTCGCAACGGCCGCGCCATAAACCTCTGCCAGCCCATCCGCCTCGACGCGCGCTTCCGCGTCATGCGCCATGCTGTAGCGCTCGATATAGCTGATATCCGCAGGCGGGACGCCGGCTTTTTGCAGGCAGGCCTCAGCCGTGCGGGCCACCGCATCCGCCGAGGGCCGGAAGGTCACGCCAGGGTTCGTATCGTGCTGGATTTCAAGCCCGCGCAGGCGCGCATAGGCCCGGCCAACCGCCCCGCTCCCGGCCCTTTCCAGCATCAGCACGCCGCAGCCCTCGCCCACGGGCTGGCTGCGATGGGGCGTGGCATAGACCATGTTTTCGAGCCCGCCATCGCAGGCGCTGCTCGCCAGAATGACCGCGTCGACCATATTTTCGGAGAGCATGTAGCGCGCCAGTTGCAGCCCCTTGAAAGCCGAGCTTTCATGCGAGCAGAGCGCGAAGGCCGGTCCGTCGAGCCGAAGATGCGCGGCGACGCGGCTTGCGGCGATATTGCCGACCCCGCCGGTAATGCCTTCGGCGAAGGGTTCGGGAAACAGGCTGTCCTTGACGATGCCCTGCAGCGCCTGTATCTGCGCGGCAGAAAGTGCGACGCCGCAGCGCTCGAGGCTGTCGCGCAATTGCCAGCCGATCTCGTTACGCGCCTGATAGCGCAGGCAGCTATGATCGACATCCCTTGCGACGATCACCGCAATATTGCGTCTCTGCCCGTCCAGCGCATAACCCGCATCGAGAAACGCCCGCTCTGCCACGGGCAGCAGGAAGGCATGGGCGAGAAGATGATTGCCGATGACCTTGGGCGGCAGCTTGAAATGGCGGCAATCGAAATCGAAGCTCTCGATATAGCCGCCCTTCGGTGCTTCATCCATGCCGCCGATGGCGAGAATATCGCGGCGCTTTTCGAGGCCGAGCCAGCGCGTGCGCGGCAGGGGCTGGAACCATTGGCGTCCGGTGGCGACGGTCTCGCGGAAGGTTTCCACATTGTCGGTTCCCGGCAGGGCCATGGCGATGCCGACAATATCCAGTTCGGCCGGGGCCGCAATCGGGGTGGTGGCAATGGCTGGAGCGGCTTCGCCGGCGACATGTTCGCGCAGCACCATATGGCCGTTGACCCCGCCGAAACCGAAGGCGTTGATACCGGCGCGGCGCGGTTTCCCGCCCCTCGCCCAGGGCTGGTTTTCACGCACGATATGATCACGGTTGACGAGGCCCTTCGGCGTGGCGACGAGGTTCTCGATATCCAGCGTCGCCGGTATCAGGTCATGGCGCATGGCCAGAAGCACTTTCAGAAGGCTCGCCATGCCGGATGCGGTGAGGCTGTGGCCGTTATTGGCCTTGTTGGCGCCGAGAAGCGGCAGCGCGGTTTCGCCGAAAAAGCGCTCGATGGTGGAAAGCTCCACCTGATCGCCGGCCGGTGTGCCGGTCGCATGGCATTCCAGATAATCGATCTCAGGCGAAATGCCGGCATAGGCGCGTTGTAGCGCCAGCATCTGCCCATGCGGGTCCGGCAAAAGCATATGTTTGGCGCCGCCATCGTTGGAAACGCCGATCGCCTCGATGACGCCGTAAATCCGGTCGCCGTCGCGGAGCGCGTCCTCATAGCGTTTAAGCGCCACGATGCCGGCGCCCTCCCCGGCCTTCAGCCCCTGCGAGGCCCGGTCGAAGGGAACCGAGCGCCCGTCGGACGGAAACGCCTGCAACACGTTGAAGCCGTGGTCGAGATAAATATGATCGGCATGGCAGACCGCACCGGCCAGCATCATGTCGGCACTGCCATCGAGAAGGTAGGAACTCGCGACGCGGATGGCGTAAAGCGCCGAGGAGCAGGCCGCATCGATGGCATAGGTTGGGCCCGACAGGCCGAGCGCCAGAGCCGCAATGGTGGCGTTGTGACTGCCGGTCATGAGGTTGAGCCCGGAAAGACCCGAAGCATCCCAATAGGAGGCGAAAGTAAAATCCGGCCTGTCGAGCAATTCGCGCAGATAAGGCTCGAGGATGCGATGGTAAAAACCCGACATCAGGCGTTTGCCCGAATGGGTCGGCATGCCGATATTACCCGCGATCAGGCCGCAGCGCTTCGGCGACGCGCCGCTATCCTCAAGCGCCTGCCGTGCGGCATGCATCGTCCAGTGAAACAGCGGATCGAGCGCGCGAAGCTCATTTGCCGGCAACCGGTAACCCTCGGCATCGAAACGGAAGTCGCGCACATGGCCGTTGCGGGTATAGCAGATGTGATCGGGAGTGCCCGGCTCGGGATGATGGTAAAGGGCGGGATCGACGCCCAGTTCGACAGCGGAAAGCAGGGAGGTGCAGTCCCTGCCCTCGACCAGATTTTGCCAGTAACGGTCAGGCGAATCCGCTCCGGGAAAAACGCATCCAAGACCCGTGATTGCTATCTGTTCCATCGCCGTCGTCCTTCGTCAAATTGCGCGCAGAAGAGAGCGTTTCCGGCCTCAACGACCAGATACGGAATGCGGAAACGCGTCTCTCTGCCTGTTGTTACGGTGCCCCGGAAAGCCTTCGCTTTCCCGAAGCATTGTCGGGCGGCTATTCGGCCGCCTCGACCTTGTCTTCACGCCCCACCAGCCGCTCGCGCAATTGCCGGGAAACGGTGAACTGGACATCCGACAGCCGGAAATAAAGCTGCCCCACCTCGTCATGCACGGCGATATCCACCAGCAGGCTTGCCTGTGTGAGGGATTTGATCGTCATCGAGAGGAAGAACTTCTCACCGAAACCCAGCGTGGCGAAACGGTCGATGCGGCCGATGGCGGAAGGCAATCCGGCATAGTCGCTGCCGAGGATCAGCCACAACCAAGGCGCCTGCATGAAGACGTCACCGAGATAGGCGTTGAAGGATGTGGTGCGGAACTGCCCCTGCATCGCCTTTTCCACCGGCGTCAGCTCGCAGGCGAGCGTCAGGCCGTGGTCGCCGCCATTCAGCACCTCCCGCAGCCCCCGGAAACTCGGACCGTGGAACAAGAGCGGGCCTTCCTGTGGCGTGCCATAGAGCGGATATCCGAGCGGCTCGTCGTCCTTGTGCAGATCGAAGGAACCGAGGCGCGGGCGAAGGCTCATTTCACGGCTCAAGACCACGGTGCCGATATAGCGATTGTGACGTTCGGAGCCCGTCCGGCTAGCAACCGAGATCGTCAGCGCATGCCGGTCGCCGGCGGCAAGGCCATGGGTTTCCGCCGCCGGTTCGATCTGCGCTTCCAGCAGGCAGGTCTCCCCGCCCTCCAGGGCGACGCCCTTTAGAACCTTGAAGCCAAGCAGGGTCTCGAAACGGTAGCCAGGCAACATGTCTTCGGCGAGCTTCACCAGCCAGCTCGCCGCAGCCGTCGCCGGCAGGACGAACCGCCCGTCGACCATATGGTCGGCAAGGAAAGGCGCGATCGTGAGATCGACGGCACGCTCGACGATGCGTGACGCCGTTACCGTCTTGACTGTCCGCGCCACCCTGTAACTGTCGCCGCCAACGAGGATTTGCGCGCCGTCGCCGGAGCCGAATTCGTCGGCGAAGAACCGGATGCCCGTCTCCACCGGAATGATCGCCAGCCCGCGCTCGCCATAGGCTTTCTTGAGCACGTCATTGACCATGCCGCTATCCCACGGACCCCAACCGATGCTGCGCACGAAGGCGTCCGGATACTGCGCCTTGAACATATGGGCGAACTTGTTCAGCGCCTCATTGGCCATGGCATAGTCGGTCTGCCCGGCATTGCCGAAGAAACCCGAGACGGAGGAAAACAGCACCAGATGCTTTATCGCCCCCGGCTGGAGCGCCTGCATGAGATTTTGCAGGCCGCGCACCTTGGTATCGAAAACCGCGGTGAAATCCTCAGCCGTCTTTTTCTCGATGCGCTTGTCGGCCAAAAGGCCAGCGCCATGGACGATGCCGGTAACCTTGCCGAGGGTTTCCTCGACGGCGGCGACCGTGCGCTCGACATCCTTGGCGTCAGCGATATCGCAGGCGAAATAAGCCGCCTTGCCGCCAAGTTCCTCGATCTTCGCCAGCGTCTGGCGAATATGTGCCGCATGGCGCAGGCCATTCAGCATTTTTTCCACTTTTACCGGCGTCGGCTGCTCGCCTTCGGCCTTTATGGCTGCAATCGCCGCCGCTTTGAGGGCCTCATCGCCCTCGATGCCCTCGGCCCATTCGGGCAGCGGCGCATCGATATCGGTGCGTCCCAGCAGGGCGAAACGGAGCGGATGACGTTCTGCCAGGGCGATCACGCAATCGGCGGTGATGCCGCGCGCGCCGCCGCTGACGAGCAGCACGCTGTCCCCATCGAGCCCGGTTTCCTGCGGGGCAGCGACCGGTTCGGCGCGGCATGTCAGGGTCATACGCGATCCTTCAGAACCGCGTCCGACCTCCACCAGCGCCGTCTGCGGGTCTTCCAACTCCTCGATGATGACGTCGGCCGCTTCTTCAGCCGTGAGTTCCGGATCGATATCCACCCAGCGGCAAAAGACGTCTTCCCATTCGACGGCGAGCGATTTCGCCAATCCGCCGACACTTGCGCCGGCCGCGTTAAAGAGACCCCTGCCCGCCGTTCCCAGCGCACCGTCATATTGGCTGACGGCAAAGAAGGTGCTGCGTCCTTCCGCATTCGTCAGTCTCGGTTGCAGGACACCGGCCAGGGTGAAAAGCATCGCGGCGGCGTCATAACCCTCCTCGGCAAAGACCTCGCCCATTGATGCCGCACCGGTTGCGGGCTGCAGATGGATAAGGCCGCCGATAGGGCCTTCCGCCTGCTCGATTTCGGCGATCAAAGCCTCGGTGGCCGCTTTGCTGCGGTCCTGGAGACTGTAATCCCTCACACCGTCGATAGCCGTTCCGGCAGCTTGCTTTCTTTTGCCCTTTGCCGGTTTGGCCGGTGCGGACAACTGAATGCGGGCGACTTTCTGCCCCTGCGCCATCAGGCGTGCGGCCAATATCTCGCTCAATCCCTTGGCGTCATCGACAAGCAGCCAGATGCCGCCGGCGGCGAGCGAAAGCGGCATTCTGTCCGGCCGCGCGAGGTCCTGACGCACCACAAGGTGACGATAAACGGAGGGGGCGGCGATAGCCGGCTGAGCAAGAGGCGCGAATGCATCCTGCTCAGCCAAAGCTTTTTTTGGCTGGGAGTCCTCATTGCCGGCGTCGGAGAGCTTCGTGGATGTCACCACACCGAGACGCTGGAGGGTCACGACGGAAGCGCCGGCCGCGGCAGGCGCGCTGGCGGGGGCAGCAGGCTTCGGCGTTTCCGTAACGGCGGTCACGGGCGACATGCCTTTGATATCGGCCAGCAATTCGCCGATGGTGCGCAGGAAGAACTGCGTCATCTTAGCGATATTGCTCATGGTTTCGATATCGAAATTCTCGTCGTTGCGGTTTTTGTCCGCATCTTCCAGAAGCCGCGTGCCATTCGACAGGCGGTCGAACATCGCCCCGAAAATTTCCAGGCGTTTGATGGAGTCGATGCCGAGATCGGCCTCGAGATCCATCTGATCGCCGATCATGTCGACCGGATATCCCGTGCGCTCGCTGACGATTTCCGTCAATTCTCGCACCAGCCGCTCGTCGGTGATCCCTTCAAGCGTCGAAATTCGCGCCTGATCTTCGGTGCTGAGAGTCCGAACCGGCGGCGCTATCGGCGTTACGATCTCTGCGGCGGGTGTGACGGCGGGCGACGCGCCTTTGATACCGGCGAGCAATTCTTCGACCGTGCGCAGGAAGAACTGTGTCATCTTGCGGATATTGCTCATGGTTTCGATATCGAAATTTTCGTCGTTGCGGTTCTTGTCCGCATCTTCCAGAAGCCGCGTGCCATTCGACAGACGGTCGAACATCGCGCCAAAAATCTCCAGACGCTTGATGGAGTCGATGCCGAGATCGGCCTCGAGGTCCATCTGATCGCCGATCATGTCGACCGGATATCCCGTGCGCTCGCTGACGATTTCCGTCAATTCGCGGATCAGCCGCTCTTCGGTGATTGCTTCAAGAACAGCGATCCGTGACTGATCCTCGGCGCTGAGAACCGGGGTCGATATGGCGACTGGCGCGGGCTCTGGAACGGAGATGGCTGGCAAGACCGGTTTCGGAGCGGCAATTGCCTCGACCGGAGCGGCGAGAGGCTGCGGAGCCGGGACGATAGCGGGTTTCGCTACGGCCTGGGTTGCGGGCGCAAAACTCTGCTGATGCGGCAATGCCAGCGGCTCCGCCGGTTTCGGCATTTCCAGCGTGTTCGGCAGCAGGGCCGGCATATGCGGACGGCTGCGAACCGCCTCGCCGCTCATCAGCGACATCTGGTTATCGAAATAGCGCTCATGGTTGAGATGGTAGAGTTCCTGATTGCGCTCCAGCAATTGCAGGCTGCGGGCAAGGCTCGCGGTCATGCTCTCCATCTGCGGATGGCCGTGGAACTTCTCCAGCAGGCTGTGCTGCTTGCTGACCAGAGACCCCAGCATGTCGATATAATCTTTCTGGTTGGTCTGGAACTGCTGGTGAAGCTGGCTGAGCAAATTCTGGCTTTCGATCTGCCTGTCCATCTGGTCCGGCTTCGGAATATTCTCGGATTGGCGCGTCATTGCTATCTCGATCCTGTCAGTGGCATGGGAGGACGAAGTGTGGAGAACGGGTTTGGCAACCGATGGGAAAACCGGAATGTTCTGCGTCGGTTGAGGCTCGGCCTTGGGGTCCGGATAAACAATCGGGCCGGGCATGTTTCGTGCGGTGCGCTCGGCGAGGAATTTCTCCACCACGCGCGTATCGTGGCGCAGTGCATGTTCGCGCCGCTTGCGGTTCTTCTCGGTCAGGTAAAAGCCGCCCTGAAGGGTGAAGCTGGAAGCCTGTCTGGTCGGCCGCTCCTCCGGCGGGCGCTTGCGGGCATAGGGGTCGGCGTCAGAAAGGGCCACGCCCTCCACCACCAGCTTCGCCAGCGCCCGGCGCAATTGCAGCGCTTCCTCGCCATTGGCGCTCGGATTGAGCGAAACCACCGCATGCGGTTTGCCCTTCAGAATGTCGGCGGTCAGTTTGCCGAGAATGCCCTTGGGTCCAATCTCGACGAACAGATAACCGCCATCGGCGTAGAGCCGCTCGATCATTTCGCGAAAACGCACTGGCTGTACGAGTTGCCCAACCAGCGCATCGCGATAATGCGCAGGGTCTTCGCCATAGGGTTCGGCCCTTGCGCTGGAATAAAGCGCGCAGCGCGGTCTTGCGAATTCGACGCCGGCAATACCTTCTCGGTAGGGATCGGCCGCATGGCTGACATAGGATGTGTGGAAGGCTGTCGAAACCGGCAGGGTCTGGCTGCGGCGGCCACGCTGCGAAAGCCAGGCATGGGCGCGCGCAATCGCCTCGGTCGAGCCGCCGAAAACAAGCTGTTCCGGCGCATTGTCATTGGCGATCACGATATCCGGGACGGCGGCAAGCAATTCCCCGGCTTCCTCATGACGCATCTGCGCGGCGAGCATCGCACCCGGATCGGCAAGACCGCTCGGCATCTCGACGGCGCGGCCGCGGGCAAGCGAGGCGCGGTGAAAATCCGTATCCGAAAGCACGCCCGCCGCCCAGAGCGCGGTCAACTCGCCATAGCTGTGCCCGGCGACGAAATCAGGCGCAAAACCGAGACGTTGCAGCAGCCGGAAATAACCGGCACTTACCGCGCCGATGGCCGGCTGGGCATTGGCGGTGCGGGTCAGTTCACGGGCCTGCGCAAAAGTTTCCTCATCGGAAAAGGCCGGCGGCGGATAAATGACAGCCGACAAAGGCGGCAGGTCGGCGTCGCGCGCCACGGCATCGGCATCTTCCACCGCCTGACGCAGCTCCGGATAATCGAGGGTCACGCCCGCGCCCATATTGACATATTGCGCGCCCTGCCCCGGGAAAAGCGCGACGATACGGCCCGCAATCGGCGCCGCCTCAGGCCGGTAATAAATACCCGCCGGATGTTCGAACCCCTTGTCGGTTCCCGATTGCAGCGTGGTCAAGGCCTTGGCCAGCAGCTCGCAGGCCTCTTCCGGCGTCGCTGCGGCGAAAGCGAGACGGGCGGAGGATGGCGCAGGTGCAAGCCTGCCGCTATCTGCCAGATGGGCTTCGAAAAACGCGGCCTTCGCCTCTCCGGAAAGCTGCGAAAGAGCATCGCGGCACGCCGCCTCCAACAAAGCGGGGGTCGGTGCATGAAACGCCACAACCTGGGCCGACCGGCTGAGCCTGTAGGCCTCTTCGCGCGTCTCCGGTTCGTATTCTTCCAGAATGACGTGGAAATTGGTGCCGCCGAAGCCGAAGGCGCTGAGCGCCCCGCGCCGCAATTCGCCCCCCGCTGGGCGCATCCAAGGCCGCGCCAGCGTATTGACGTAGAACGGCTTGGTCAGGACGTCCGTGGGCTCTTCCACATTGATCGTCGGCGGCAGAACCTTGTGGTAAAGGCCGAGCGCCACTTTCATCATCGCCACCGCGCCGGCCGCGCAGCGCGTATGGCCGATCTGCGATTTGATGCTGCCGATGGCGATGGAATGGCTCCCATCGATGCCCTGTTCCTCGGATAGCCTGATGAGGCTCTTGATCTCGGTCTCGTCGCCGGATTCCGTGCCGGTGCCATGCGCCTCGATCAATTGAATATCGGCCAGCGTCAATCCCGCCTGGGCATAGGCGCGCTTCAGCGCCTTCACCTGACCTTCGGAACGCGGCGCGAAAATGCTCTTGGCGCGGCCGTCGCTGGAAGCGCCAAGCGCCCGGATCACCGCATAGATGCGGTCGCCGTCGCGCTCGGCGTCCGAAAGCCGCTTCAGCACCAGATAACCGACGCCATCTCCCAGCATCATGCCATCGGATTTCTTGTCGAATGGCCGTGAGCGGTTGCTTTTCGACAAAGCGGGCGTCTTGCTGAAGCACAGGAACGAGAAGATCGAATTTTCGAGATTGACGCCGCCGGTCAGCACGGCGTCGCAGCTGCCGTCCGTCAATTCGCCGATGGCGGCCTTGATGGCGGCGAGACTGCTCGCGCAGGCGGCATCGACCATATAGGACGTGCCGCCGAGATCGAAATAGCTGGCGATGCGGCCGCAGGCCACATTGCCGAGAAAGCCGGGAAAACTATCCTCGTTCCATTCCAGCGACAGGCCCTGCAACCGCTCGACCGTGTCTTCCGCCACCTCCGCGGACAGGCCGCTATTGAGGAGGATATTGCGCAGGAACGGGATTTGCTGACGCACCGCCAGCGAAAACGCCGTATTGCCGTTGCCGGAGCCGCCCAGAATGACGCCGATCCGGTCGCGGTCGATCTTCTCGGCCCCCGCCCCCAGAAGACCGGCGTCCGCCATGGCCTGTTTCGCCACATGCAGCGCGAAAAGCTGCGCCGTGCTGATTGATTGCAGCATCAGCGGCGGCAGCTTGAAACCGACGGGATCGAAATCGATCGGCGGCACGAAGCCCGCCTTGCGGCCATAGACCTTGTCGGCAGCGCGCGGATCCGGATCGTAGAAATCCTCCGGCTTCCAATATTCGACCGGATCGACCGTATCGACGTCGCGGATCGCGTCGTGACCGTTCACGATATTGGACCAGAAATCATAAAGATCGGCCGCATCGGGAAAATGGCTGGCCATGCCGACGATAGCGATATCCAGAGGCGGCGGTGTGGGAGTGTGGTTCTGCAGCATCACAATAATAGTCCTTCCCTGGGGACGGAAAGCAACGCTCCCGTCAGAGACAAGAAAAATCAGGATGTAATTCGAAAATTCCGAGGTATTGCGCGGACATAAGCATGAATAATATCCCGATATCGGAATATTAAGTCAGTATATTCTTCAGTTAAATTCGTGCTTAAGCGTCTGCGGACGTATAAAACATATATTCATTCACTTGAAAAGCATTAATATACTTTACGTTGAAATTTTCATAATTCAGACATCTTTGGTTGAGCTGGTGAAAACTGGCTGTCAAAATCCCCACATCAACGATCGGATTTCTCATAATACAAGCGAGCCTGCCGCCGCATGTCGGCGGCTGCCGGAGACATGAAATGAAAACCGCAGTCCGGTTTCCCGGGACTATTCGGTACGGGCCTCTGCCCCAGCCGTTGCCGGCGTCGGACATCGTCCGGTTTCATCCGCTGCATTGGAATATTGCCGTGCCGAAAGGAAGCGGCCTATGATCAGATGCATCATCTCGGTCTCTTTCAGGGGCCGGAAATCGGGATCGACCGCCAGACGCGAGAAAACACCGTCGATCAATGCGGCGATCCAGGTAGCGGCGCGCTCGGCGTCGAGATTGGCGTCGATCTGTCCCCGTTCCATTCCCTTGCGCACGAGATCGGCGATGCCCGCGCGAATTTCCTGGTCGGCGGTGCGTACAAGCGCATGAATGGCTGGATTGCGAATGGCTTCGGAAGCGATTTCCAGCACCAGTCGGGCATAGGTCGGATCGGTCGCAAGCTCCAGCGAGGCGTCAACGAAACCCAAAATCGCACCGAACTGATCGTCCGCCGCGCCGAGTTCAGCGAAATAGTCAGCGGTTTCCCGTCGCTCTTCCGCAACGATCGTTTCGATGATCGCTTCCTTGCTGTCGAAATAATGGAAGAGATTGCCGGAGCTCATGCCGACCGCCGCGCAAATCTGCGCCGTGGTGGTCTGGTGAAAGCCGTTTTGCGCGAAGCAGGTGATGGCGGCTTCGAGAATCTGCTGCCGCTTGGCTTCATGCTTGGCTGGATCCAGCTTGCGGGCCATGATTGCTCCCATAAATTAATTGAGCACTTAGTCCATTAATTATATCGCGCTCGCCTGTCAACCGGCCCTTACCCGTAAAAGGCGAATGGAGGGCGGAGAAGCACCCGCCCAGGCCGGATCTTCGGCTGCCAGAGGTATCAGGCGGTCAATTCAAACCGCTCGCATTCGCGAAGAAAAGGCAGTTTTGCCCGCGTTTCATCCAGCAATTGGCGGGAGAGCCGCTGCTGATGCACGGTTGCCTTCACATTGGCGTGAAAACATATCTCGCCTAGAGGGTCGATGACCATGCTGTCGCCGTCATAGGAGAGATCGTTCCCGTCGATACCCACACGGTTGACACCGATGACATAGGACTGGTTTTCGATAGCCCGGGCCGGCAGCAGCGTTTTCCAGTGGGAAGCGCGGCGGGCGGGCCAGCTCGCTATATAGATCGCCGCGTCATATTGGCCGCGATTGCGCGACCAGACCGGGAAGCGCAGATCGAAGCAGATGAAGGGAGCGATGCTCCAGCCCTTCAGCTCGATCAACTGCTGCGCCTGCCCCGGCGTATAATGCTCGTGCTCGCCCGCATAGGTGAACAGATGTCGCTTGTCGTAATGAATGAGCGTGCTGTCCGGGCGCGCCCAGATCAGCCGGTTGAAATAACGCCCGTCCTCGGCAATCGCCACGCTGCCCACGATATCCGCGTCGTGCCGGCGCGCGGTCTCCAGCAGCCAGTTCACCGCCTGCCCGTCCATGGGTTCCGCCACGGCCTTCGGGTTCATGCTGAAACCCGTGGTGAACATCTCGGGCAGGACGATCAGATCCGTCGCCTCGATCTCATCGAGATGCCGGTCGAATTGCTGCAAATTCCGCTCGGTATTTTCCCAGGCCAGATCGGCCTGCACGAGCGTTACGCGAAGATCCTTGCCACTCATCAATATCTCCCTGAAAACATGGGTTTAACGACAAACAAGCCAGGTGCGGACAAAACTGCCCGTCACCGAAAAGCGGATGGAAAAACGACGTCCCGCCGGAAGCGAGCGATGCAGCGGGCGCGTCAGTTCCAACCGCAATTCATCGCGGCCGGGTTTTTCGAAAAGACGCGCCGCCTGGAAATCGAAATGGCGTCCAACCACCGGATAAAGCGCCTTGAACAGGGTCTCCTTGGCGGAAAACACCAGGAACGGCAGTATGCCTGCGTCACATTCCTCGCGGTCGGCAATCAGCCTGCGCTCCAGCGGCTCGAGGGCGCGCTTCAGGATGACCTCCGTTACCGCTCCCGGCTCGATTTTTTCGATATCGACACCAACCCTCACATCGCAGTCCTGCGTTACCATGCAGACGCAGATGCCGTGGGAATGGCTGATCGAGCCGCTTATGCCTGAAGGCCATACCGGCTCGCGCTTGTTGCCGATGCCGATCGGCTGAGGGTCGCGCCCGAAAAGCGTGAGCGCCGCCTGCCCCAGAAAACGGCCCGCGAGAAACTCCGCCTGCCGCTTGGGAACCGCTTCGGCCAGCAGTTTCGGCATCGCCACCTCCAGCCGGTCGAACAGGGCCGTCCGGTAGAATGGCAGATGATATTGCACCTCGAGCGCGATGACGTTTTCCGATCCGCTATCGAGAAAAACCGGACCGGACAGAAATCCCTGGGATCGCCAGACGGCGGCAGCGATATGCTCGTGCATGGCGGGCGCCTTCAGGCCTGAGACCGGATAATCCGCCATCACCCCTGCCCCTGCACCGTTGCGGCCTCGCCTTCGGCTATCTGACACTCCGCCCCTGCCCGGTCTGCGGCGGTCACGGAGGTGAGACGCTGCAGCCTGCGGCCGAGCCAGCCGCGCAGATCGTCCATATAAGTGAAGACCACGGGCACGAAGACGAGGCTCAGCAGGGTCGACGTAATCAGGCCGCCGATCACGGCAATCGCCATGGGCGCGCGGAAACCGGCATCCGCCCCTACCCCGAGCGCCGCCGGCATCATGCCGGCAACCATGGCAAGCGTGGTCATGATGATCGGCCGGGCGCGCTCGACGCCGGATTCGACCAGCGCCCGTTGGCGGCTCAGCCCGCCATTGCGCTTCTCGATGGCGAATTCCACCAGCAGAATGGAGTTCTTGGTGACGATACCCATCAGCATCAGCAGGCCGATAACCGCCGGCAAATCGAGCGCGCCGCCATAAAGCAGCAGGCCGACAATCGCGCCGCCGACAGAAAGCGGCAATGCCACGAGGATGGTGATCGGCTGCAGAAAATCCTTGAAGAGAACAATCAGCACGGCCAGAACCATCATCAGGCCGAACAGCATGGCGGCACTGAAGCTCTGGAACATCTCGCCGATATATTCGGCATCGCCATATTGCACCTGCCGCACGCCGGCCGGAAGCGAGGCCACGGCTTCGAGCGCATTGATACGCTCCAGCGCCACGCCAAGCGGAATGCCGGCGAGATCGGCGCTGACGGTCACCCGGCGCTGGCGGTCGAAGCGGTTGAGCTGCCCCGGCCCCTCCGAAACCGAAAGATCGGCCACCGACATCAGCGGCAGGCTGCCATTCGCGACCGATACCCTGAGCATACCGAGCGTATCGAGATTGCTCTGCGCCTCCCGGTCGATCATCACGCGGATCGGCACCTGCCGGTCGCCGATGTTGAACTTGGCGGAATTGGCGTCCGTATCGCCCGTCGTGGCAATGCGCGTGACGGCGGCGATGGATTGTGTGGAAACGCCGAGCCGGGCCGCCTCGTCGAAGCGCGGCCTGATCTGCAATTCCGTCCGCGGCAGGGGTTCGGTGGTCTGCACATTGGCGATGCCCTCGATGCCGCGCATGCCGGTTTCCACGGCAAGAGCCGCAGTGGCGAGCTTCTCCGGCTCGTCACCGACGAGGATGATGGAAATATCGCGCGCCGCATTTTCATTCTGGAAGGCGAAGCGGATATTGGGTGTGCGGGCGATGAGGCCTGCTGCGCCAAGCTCAAACTGACGCTGGGACAATCTACGCTCGGAGGCCGGTACGAGGTTGACCAGCAGCGAGGCGCGGGCAACGTCGGGGCCGTCATCCGTCCTGCCGATGGAGGCGAAGATGCTTTTGACCTCCGGCATTTCCCGGAGCGCTGCTGTCACCGACTGCACGGCACTGTCGGTATCGCGCAACGTCGAGTCCGGCGGCAACTCGATCAGGATACGCGACAGGCTGCGGTCGTCGCTCGGCAGGAAGCCTGAGGGCAGAAGCGGCACCAGCAGGAAGGAACCGACCAGCACCAGAACGCCGATGCCGCAGGTTTTCAGCCGGTGGCGAAGCGCAAGCTCCAGAAGCGCCACGTAACCCTGACCCATACGGGATTTCGGCGCGCCGTGATCTTCGTGTTTCACCGCCTTCGGCACGAGAATATAGGCGGCCATCAACGGCGTCACGAGACGCGCCACCAGCATGCTGGCAAGCACGGCGACGGAGACGGTCAGCCCGAACTGCTTGAAATATTGGCCGATGACGCCGCCGATGAAGCTGACCGGCAGGAACACCGCGACGATGGTGGCGGTGATGGCGAGAACCGCAAAACCAATCTGGTCGGCCGCATCGATAGACGCCTGAAACGGCCGCTTGCCCATATGCAGATGCCGGTCGATGTTCTCCACCTCGACGATGGCGTCATCCACGAGAATGCCGATCACCAGCGTCAGCGCCAGAAGGGTGATGCTGTTGAGGGTGAAATCGAACCACAACATCACCGCGAAGGTGGGCAGGATCGAAAGCGGCATGGCGACGGCCGCGATCAACGTCGCCCGCCAGTCGCGCAGGAAGAGGAAGACGACAACGACGGTCAGCGCAGCACCTTCGATCAGTGTCTCCATAGCGACCTCATAGCTCGCCCGGGTATAATCGACGGTCGAAAGCACCCGGTCGATCTGGACACCCGGATAGGTGTCGACCAACCGCGCAATCGTGGCATTGACGGCGTCTTCGACCGCCGTATCGCTCGACCCCTTGGCGCGAAACACGGAAAAGCCGACCACCGGCTCGCCGTCGAGACGCGATAATTCGCGCGGCTCGGCCTCACCGTCCGTTACCTTGCCAAGCGTGGCGAGCGTTGTCCATTGGCCGTTCGGAAGGCTGATGGGCCGCTCCGCCAGTTCGGCGGCGGTGATCGCGCCGCCAACCGCGCGGATCGACTGTTCCTTCTCGTTAAGCCGACTTCTGCCGCCGGGCACATTGGTGTTGAAGGCCTGAACCTGATTGTTGATATCCTCGGCATTGATGCCGAAGGCGATCAGCTGGTCCGGATCGAGCTGGACGGTGATTTCGCGGCTCACACCGCCGATCCGCTGCAC
>Ga0209371_1000828_pt1 | contig 25452 bp, 21 predicted proteins | sample AgamicAtAmrz_FD_187165 | JGI IMG/M metagenome (GOLD analysis project Ga0209371, IMG submission 187165) | Agave microbial communities from Guanajuato, Mexico - At.Am.rz (SPAdes) (version 2) | ecosystem: Host-associated > Plants > Roots > Rhizosphere | place: Guanajato, Mexico | collected 2012-06-07
CAATGCTCAACATTGCCGTGCGCGCAGCGCGCAAGGCCGGAAATTTAATTGCCAAATATTATGAAACCCCGGACGCCGTCGAAGCCAGCCAGAAAGGCAGCAACGACTTCGTAACCAATGTTGACCGCGAAGCAGAACGCCTGATTATCGAAATTATTCGTAAATCTTACCCAAAACACACCATCATCACTGAAGAAAGCGGTGAACTGGCGGGTGAAGATCAGGACGTTCAATGGGTTATCGATCCGCTGGATGGCACCTCCAACTTTATCAAACGTTTACCCCACTTTGCCGTCTCTATCGCTGTACGCATCAAAGGCCGCACTGAAGTCGCGGTGGTTTACGATCCGATGCGTAATGAACTCTTCACCTCTTCACGTGGTCAGGGCGCACAGCTGAACGGCTATCGTCTGCGCGGCAGCATTGCCCGCGATCTGGATGGCACCGTTCTGGCGACCGGTTTCCCGTTCAAAATGAAGCAGCATGCGCCTGCGTACATGAATATCCTCACTAAGCTCTTTACCCAGTGCGCTGATTTCCGCCGCACCGGTTCTGCTGCGCTGGATCTGGCTTATGTGGCGGCCGGTCGTGTGGATGGCTACTTTGAGATTGGCCTGAAGCCGTGGGATTTTGCAGCGGGTGAACTGCTGGTTCGTGAAGCGGGCGGTCTGGTCACTGACTTCACCGGAAACCACGGCTATCTGCTGTCAGGTAACCTGGTTGCAGGTAACCCGCGCGTAGTGAAAGCGATGCTGTCGGGTATGCGCGATGAGCTGAGCGAAGCATTAAAACGCTAAGTTTCAGACACAAAAAAGGCGGCCTGCTGGCCGCCTTTTTTATTGCCTGTTGAAACCGATTAACGACGTTCGTGTGACAGCACCTGACGAGGCTGAGTCCGACGGCCCACCATCCCCATCACACCAGCCAGCACGGCTTCGATAATCAGCAGAATCAGAGCATACCAGCTCGCTTTAGCGGTTGCGGCAGCGGCTTTCTCACCGGCTTCACGCGCTTTCTGTTCTGCCTGCTGTTTCAGTTCCTGATATTTCTGCATAGCCTGCTGATAGTTCTGCTCAGCTTTGGCTACGATCTGGTCCACTTCCTCATCACTTTTACCGGTACGGGCTTTAATAATATTTTTCAGCGCATCACGGTCAGCAGCCTGCAGCGTATCAGAGTGACGATCCATCACGCCTTTTAACCAGTTAGTCAGATCAGTATCAGCTGTCTCAGGATGATTCGCGGTATTACTTGCCTGGTTCTCAGCGTTCTGCGCTTCGTTATTTGCATCCTGCTTCAGGTTCTCTGGCTGTAATTCCGGCTTACCGGTCTGACGTAAAGTCGTTTCCAGTTCATTCTGCAGGCTGTCCAGATTAATATTATTTTCCTGCAGCTTCTCTTTAGCCATTTGCGTCACTGATGGCGCGGCGGCGGAAATACCATTTCCCAGCGTCTGGAAACCGGCACCCAGAATATTCATGGCGCCGCCTAATACACTGGTCGCCAGCGCAATGGCCAGGTAAATAGTGAAAATTGTGCTAACGCCAAACATCAGTAAGCCGTGCATTGCGCCTTCACGCTGAGCCAGCCGGCCTGCGACATAACTCCCTGCTGCCATCGCGACCAGCATTTCAATGGCCGTCCAGACCAGTGCGCCGGTACCGATGCCATCAAGGGGATTCTGTTCTTTCATCGGATCAATAGTAGTGGCCCCAATAGCCGTCCCCAGCAGCGTCAGGATGATATGAACGATTAAGGCGCAAATAACACCGGCGAAGACAGCGCTCCAGGAAATACGCTTTAACGGTAATCCAGCGGGCCCGGTCGCCACTGTTTCGGTGTAGCCATTATTAAAACGGGTATCGGCCATGAAATAGACTCCTCACAATAGACAAAAAGCAGTTCTGAACATTTATCATCCTGACGGCGGAATGCCGTTTTGGTATTAACAGCGTAGACAGGGAATAGTTTTTTCTCCACTAAAGCGGAGAGAGAAAAAATTAACGAAGTGAATTTAAAGATAATTAACGGGGAAAAGGTGGACAGCGGGAATTTAACTCCCGCTGCGTTTAAGTCAGAAAGGGCGAATGCCACCGGCTGGCGTCATTTGGGCGGCCTGCCATAAGGCCACTCCGGCGACGATTAAAATCATGCTGCCGGTCAGCATCAGCAGCGGCATCACCAGCGAGTACTTTCCGGCGTCTCCGCGTGATTGGGCCAGTCGCTGCGCTACCGTGCGCGCCTGCTGAACCAGCAGACCAATGGCCGAAATCGTCAGCGCCGTGCCCAGCGCCATCACCGCCGCAGAGAGAACGCCCCAGAGATAGACGCCGATCACTTTGGCAAACAGCAGCATCATAATCGCGCCGGAACAGGGACGCAGCCCCATCGACACCACCACCAGCAGCTGAGTTTTCATACTGACATTTCCGCTCATCTGCTGCGGTGTCGGCAGGTGTGCATGCCCGCATCCGCACTGATCGCTGTGCTGATGGTGAGGGGAATGCGGCGTCAGCGGCTGGAACGCGCGAAACGGCGGTGCCGCTGGCGGACGTAACGCCCGCCACAGCGCACGCAGCGCCCGATACCCCATCACTATCCCCAGGCCTGCCACCAGCAGGTAACTGCCCTTCTCCAGCCAGAAACTGCTGAGATGCAGCTGGCGCGACGAGGTTTTCAGCAGCACCAGCATCACCGTCACCAGAGCGATCGCCACCGAGCCCTGCAGCAGGGAAGCGAGCAGCGTGAGTCTGATACTGGTTTTTACGCGGCTCGGATGGGTCGCCAGAAAGGTGGTAATCACCACTTTACCGTGGCCCGGCCCCAGCGCGTGCAGCACACCATAGAGCAGACTGAAGATGACCAGCGAAAGGCCAGCCTGATGGGGCTGCTCCGCCACCTGCTGTAGCAGCCAGGTCATCTGCCGGTGCAGATCTTTCTGCCATAGTACGCTCTGCAGCAGAATCTGTGACCAGTAGAGCCAGACCAGCCCCGCACTGCTGATAAACAGTGCCAACAGTATCCAGAGCGGCCAGCGCCGGGCAGTCCGTAGCGACGGCGAAATTACTGACATTTCAGCACCACCGTCTGCGCAAACTGACGTCCCAGATCCAGCTCTTCAGCCGGTGCGTCCGCCTTATCCAGTGACAGCGCATACTGCTTCAGCGAATCGTCAGGTTTTGGCGTGTTCAGAGTAAACCGGCAGCGCGTCTGCAGCGCAGGCGGCAGCGTCAGGGCGCCCGGATTGTCATAGAACATATCGACAAAATAGGTGGGATCGAAGGTCAGAATCTCAAAGCGTTGTCCGCTCAGCGTCGGCGGTTCCGCCAGCGGCAAAATGAACTCCAGCACCGCCTTGTGGCCGCTGCGCGACAGGTTGTATTCCGTTGGCAGATTCAAAAACTTTACCCGCTGTTGGTTGTGCCAGATTTCCGAAAAGTAGTGCTGCCCCAGGACATTAGCCATTACACCTGCCGCCAGTTTTTTCCACACCACGCTGCCAGGTTTAGCCTCACCTGCGTCATAGAGCAGGTCGGCAGAGGTAATCTCATCCATTGTCCAGATCATCTTCAGGCCGGTAAAGGTGTCATCTTTGGCCACCAGTTCGGTTTTCATATCAATGAAGCTATGAGGATGGGCCAGTAAAGCCGGACTGGCGGCCATCAGCAAGAGTAAAAGCGCACGTTTCATAATGTTATAAAGTAACGTTTCCGATAAAAAGGATACACAGGTAACTAAATTTTGTGACCCGCCTTAAACCTCCGGTAAATAAACCGCATAAACCGCGCAACTGCTGACGGGGGTGACTATTCTTAGCTGAAAATAGCCTGCTGGAAATCTGATTGATGAGTTCTGCTCCCCCTTTGGCACCACTCTTCACCCGTTCACAGCGTCAGTGCCATCTTTTATTGCTGCTATTTCTGCCATCACCCGTGCTTACACTGGAAAAAGTCTGCCAGCTGAATGGGGTTGATCCTGCTGTTGCAAGACAGGATATCGCGGATGTGGGCCTTGAGATACAGCGATATCACCAGCTGGAATTACACCAGATGGTCGACGGCAGCTTTCGCCTTCATGGTACAGAGTTGGATCGACGCCTTTGTCTGCTGCACAACCTGCGACGCAGTCTGCGTCTGTCGCCGGATTTTGTCTGCGAGCAGTTTGCCGCGCCTCTGCGCCAGCGTCTGAAAGTGATGAAGATTGAAAAAGCGCTGTGGGATGAGGTCAATCTGCAGGCGCTGATTCAGCACTGCAGCCTGCGCATGAAGCGTGAATTCAGCGATCGCGATAGGCTTTTTTTGCAGATCTACATGAAGTATGGCCTGTGTCAGCGTCAGCCGGTGCTGTTCAGTGAAACCCAGCGCGCGTGGCTGCAGCATAAAGCTGAACGGCAGGCCGCGGAGGATGTGATTCATCACTGGCGCAAACGCTGCCATCCTGCGCCCCCCGTCAGTGAGACGGACTTCTGGACGCTGCTGTTCAGCCAGATCCACACGCCTGGCGTGGAGACCGTTACTCATCCCGCTGAAGAGCAACTCATGCAGGCCACTCAGCAGCTTATCGATGATTTTGAGCAGTGTGCCGGCATGACTTTCGCCAATCGCGACGAGTTACTGCACCAGCTCTATCCTCACCTGACCCAGGCGCTGGACCGCACCCATTTCAGCATCGGTATTGATAATAGCGTGGCCCTGGATGTCAACCGCCTCTATCCCCGACTGTTGCGCACCACTCAGCAGGCGCTGCAGCGGTTTGAGCAGCACTATCAGGTGACCTTTTCTCAGGAAGAGGTGGGCTTAGTTACCATTATTTTTGGTGCCTGGCTGATGCAGGGCAGTGCCTTACAGGAAAAGCAGGTGCTGTTGCTGACCGGTGACGATGCTGAACTGGAACAGGATGTTGAGCAGCAGATCCGGGAAATTACCCTGCTGCCCGTCAATATTACCTATCAGGACGTAAAACTGTTTCAGCGGGAGGGTGCGCCGCGGGATGTAGACATTATCATTTCGCCTTACCCGACCTCACTGCCGCTGTTCTCGCCACCGCTGGTGCATGCTGAACTGCCGCTGACATTACACCATCAGCAGCGTATTCGTTATTTACTGGAGTCGTAGCCCGGACGCAGAAACAGCGCAGGCAGCGCCACCAGAGCCATTACCCAGAAAAGATGCCCCTGCAGATGGGCGAACAGCACCCCGCAGATCATGGTCATGATTGCAATCCCACCGCCCATCGCCAGCGCCGAATAGAGCGACTGCAGCCGGATCACTTCCGCGCCCTGGCGCGCCGCGATAAAGCGCATCGCCGCCAGATGACAGACGGTGAAGCTGCCGCAGTGAAGGATCTGCGCCACAATCAGCAGCGGCAGCGCGGTGCTGGCACCCAGCAGGCTCCAGCGGATCAGCGCACAGATGCCTGAAAGCAGCAGCAGATCGCGCGCACTCCAGCGGCGGAACAGGCGGTTGCTCAGGGCGAAAATAATTATTTCCGCTACCACGCCCAGCGACCAGAGATAGCCCACCATTGAGGCTGAATAGCCGCTCTCCTGCCACCAGATCGCACTGAAACCGTAATAGGCGGCATGCGCGCCCTGCAGCAGCGTCACGCAGAGCATGAATCGCCAGACCGCCTTTTCCCGCAGCAGGTCGCGCCATACCGCCCAGCCGCCGCCCGCGGCGCTCTGCCGTTCGCTGCCGTGCGGCTGCGTCGCGGGGGTGAGCATCATGCCACCCAGCATGGCAATGACGCCAATGGAGAGCAGCAGCAGGATCGCCTGTGAGGAGTAAGCGCTGACCAGCACGCCGGTTAACGCCGAGCTGACCACAAAAGCCAGCGATCCCCATAGTCTTACCGGCCCGTACGCCAGACCAATCTGCTGCGTCCAGGTCGCGGCCAGTGCATCGCTGAGCGGCACCAGCGGCGAGAAGAAGAGGTTAAAACCAATCATCACGGTCAGCAGCCACATCCACTGCTCCCCTGCCCAGAAACCGGCAGCAAACAGGCAGGTCATCAGCGCCAGCAGACGCAGTGCGGTGATCAGCCGGCCGGGATTACGGACCTGAGAGGCGATCAGCAGGCTGCCGACAAAACGCGCCACCATGCCGCAGCCCAGCAGCAGGCCAATCTTTTCCGCATCCAGACCGGTGCCTTTTAGCCACACGCCCCAGAATGGCAGATAGATGCCGTAACAGAAGAAGTAAGTGAAGTAGCCCAATCCGAGCCATCTGGCAGACGCGATTGCCATATTCCCTCCAGCAGGTGTGCTGCATAGCAGCATAAGTGGGCGCTACTCTGGCAGAGCGCTGCGGGACAGGCAATAAAAAAGGATGGCAGAGGCCATCCTTTTAATGCTGTTTCACAACAGGTTAGCGATTACGCGTAAACCGGCAGACGGCTGCAGATATCCAGCACTTTCTGTTTGGTGCGCTCAATAGTCGCTTCGTCATTGATGTTGTCCAGCACGTCGGCGATCCAGCCCGCCAGCTCGCGCACGTCTGCTTCTTTGAAGCCACGACGGGTCACTGCCGGCGTACCGATACGGATACCGGAGGTGACAAACGGGCTTTTCGGATCGTTTGGCACGCTGTTTTTGTTCACGGTGATGTTGGCACGGCCCAGCGCCGCATCCGCCTCTTTACCGGTCAGGTTTTTGCTCACCAAATCGATCAGGAACAGATGGTTGTGCGTTCCGCCAGACACGATGTCGTAGCCGCGCGCGATCAGAACCTCGACCATCGCTTTGGCGTTTTTTGCCACCTGCTGCTGGTAAGTTTTGAATTCCGGCTCCATCGCCTCTTTGAAGGCAACCGCTTTACCGGCGATAACGTGCATCAGAGGACCACCCTGACCGCCAGGGAAGACCGCCGAGTTCAGTTTCTTGTAGAAATCTTCGTCGCCGTTTTTCGCCAGGATGATGCCGCCACGCGGACCCGCCAGGGTTTTGTGCGTCGTAGAGGTGACGATATGCGCATGTGGGATCGGGCTTGGGTAGACCTCAGCAGCCACCAGACCGGCAACGTGTGCCATATCGACGAACAGCCATGCACCGACGCTGTCCGCGATCTCGCGCATTTTCGCCCAGTCGCAGACGCCGGAATAGGCCGAGAAGCCACCGACGATCATTTTTGGCTTATGGGTTTTCGCCAGTTCCGCCAGCTCGTCGTAGTCAATCTTACCGGCTTCATCGATACCGTAAGCCACGACGTTATAGAGTTTGCCTGACAGGTTAACCGGTGAGCCGTGGGTCAGGTGTCCGCCGTGCGCCAGGTTCATGCCGAGGATGGTATCGCCCGGCTGCAGCAGCGCCGTGTAAACCGCGAAGTTAGCCTGGGAACCGGAGTGTGGCTGCACGTTAGCGTAATCGGCACCAAACAGCGCTTTCGCGCGGTCGATAGCCAGTTGCTCAACGATATCAACGTATTCACAACCGCCGTAGTAGCGTTTGCCTGGATAACCTTCAGCGTATTTGTTGGTGAGCTGAGAACCCTGTGCCTGCATCACACGCGGGCTGGTGTAGTTTTCAGAAGCAATCAGTTCAATGTGCTCTTCCTGACGCACTGTCTCCTGCTCCATTGCCTGCCACAACTCGGCATCGTAATCGGCAATGTTCATATCACGCTTTAACATCCGGATCTCCTGACTCAGCTAACTTTCTGACGGTATTTACCCCCTCTCAGGGGCGAAGGCCCACAGTGTAAACCGTTTTAACAGGTGAAGGTAGGGTGAACCGCCTCTTTTTACGCAAACGATTGGCTGGCAGATGGTATCGCTTTTTTACACTTTTTGCCTCATCCGCTCTGCGGCGTTTGCCTGCCACCGGAACCCGCCGTTTCACACTATGCACATAAAAGTTGCCACGCCGATGACGCAAAAAACGAACTGCGTATTTACAGGATGAGCAGAGTAGCCATAAGATGCATTTAAAATACATCTTTACAGTGAGGTTTGTTCTTATGCTTGATGCCCAGACTATCGCCACCGTTAAATCGACCCTGCCTGCCATTGCCGCCTGTGGCCCGGCGCTGACCGCACACTTCTATGACCGCATGCTATCGCGCCATCCGGAACTCAAAAATGTCTTTAACATGAACAACCAGCGCAACGGTGATCAGCGTGAGGCGCTGTTCAATGCGATCTGCGCCTACGGTGCTAATCTGGAGAATCTGGCTGTGCTGCTGCCTGCGGTGGAGAAGATCGCCCAGAAACACACCAGCCTGAATATTCAGCCTGAGCAGTACGCTATCGTTGGCGAAAACCTGCTGGCGACCATTCAGGAGCTGCTGAATCCAGGCGATGAGGTGCTGGCGGCATGGGGGCGGGCCTATAACGTGCTGGCGGATGTGTTTATCCGGCGGGAAGAGGAGATCTATCAGGCGACGGAGCAGCAGACCGGTGGCTGGCGCGGCACCCGCGCCTTTCGCATCAGCGCCATCGAGCCGCAGAGCGAGGCGATCAAGAGCTTTACCTTTACGCCAGTCGGTGGCGGCCCGGTTGCCGCCTTTAAACCGGGTCAGTATCTGACGGTGCATCTGCAGCCCGCCAGCTTCGAACATCACCAGATTCGTCAGTATTCGCTTACGCACCGCAGCAACGGCCAGCATTATCGTATCGCGGTAAAACGTGAGGCGCAGGGTACGGTCTCCGGCTGGCTGCATGAGCATGGCAGAGTGGGCGATGTGCTGCAGCTGGCCGCGCCGCACGGCGACTTCTTCCTGGATATAGAGCCGCTCACCCCGGTGGCGCTGATCTCCGCGGGCGTCGGGCAGACGCCGATGCTGGCGATGCTGCATGCGCTGGCGGCCGCTCATCATCCGGCGCCTGTCAGCTGGCTGCATGCGGCAGAGAATGGCAGACAGCACGCCTTTGCCAAAGAGGTGCGCGACACGGGCGCCCTGCTCAGCGATTTCGTCAGCCGGGTCTGGTATCGCCATCCCACGGCGGAGGATATTGGTCGCTATGATGCGCAGGGCGTGATGGATATCAGCCAGCTCTCTGCGCGGCTCGCCTCACCCGAAACGCACTTTTACCTCTGTGGCCCGCTGCCCTTTATGCAGCATGTGGTGGCGCAGCTGCGTGATGCCGGTGTCGCAGCGACGCGTATCCATTATGAGCTCTTTGGCCCGCACAAAGGGATGTGACAGCGCCATAAAAAAAGCCCGCTAAGCGGGCTTTTTTTCAGCTGAAGCGTGAATCAGATCGCCTCTTCATCCTCTTCGCCGGTACGGATACGTACGACGCGCGCCACGTCGAAGACAAAGATCTTGCCGTCACCGATTTTGCCGGTCTGCGCGGTGCGCATAATGGTCTCGACGCAGGTATCAACGATATCGTCGCCCACCACCATCTCGATTTTCACTTTCGGTAAAAAGTCGACCATATATTCTGCGCCGCGATACAGCTCGGTATGCCCTTTCTGGCGGCCAAAGCCCTTCACTTCGCTCACGGTCATCCCGGTGATGCCCACTTCCGCTAAGGCTTCACGAACATCATCGAGTTTGAATGGTTTAATAATCGCATCAATCTTTTTCATGTCAGACCCTTTTTCACTTCCTCTATGGTCAGAGGGTATATCAAGTATAAATGTTGCTGGCGCTGTCGGGCGGTAATATCCGGGATTCTTCGGGCGGCCGCAAGCGCTGTCAGGTTACGCTGAGGGCCGCGATGCGATCCGCGTCGTGACATACCCCGCTCGCGCACGCTATTTGCCCGGGCTACTCTTTAAAATCGCTGGCATCCAGTTCATGGCGGGACAGCAGTTTATAGAACTCCGTGCGGTTGCGTCCGGCCAGGCGTGCGGCGTTGGTGACGTTACCTTTGGTCATCTGCAGCAGTTTTCGCAGATAGTTCAGCTCGAACTGATTGCGCGCCTCGGCGAACGTCGGCAAGGCGCTGTTTTCACCGCTAAGTGCCTGTTCCACCAGCGCATCACTGATGACCGGTGATGAGCTGAGCGCGACGCACTGCTCAATCACGTTAACCAGCTGGCGAACGTTGCCCGGCCAGCTGGCAGCCATCAGACGTTTCATCGCATCGACCGAAAAACTGCGTACCTGAGGTTTATGGCGCTCGGCGGCCTGACGCAGCAGATGGTTCGCCAGCAGGGGTATATCCTCCGTGCGCTGATGCAGCGCCGGTATTTTCAGGTTCACCACATTGAGGCGGTAGAAGAGATCCTCGCGAAACTCTTTTTTCTCCATCGCCTTTGGCAGATCGCGGTGCGTCGCGGAGATAATGCGCACATCAATGTCGATATCATGATCGCTGCCCAGCGGCCTGACCTTGCGCTCCTGCAATACCCGCAGCAGCTTGACCTGCAGCGGTTGAGGCATGTCGCCGATTTCATCAAGAAAGAGCGTGCCGCCGGCTGCGGTTTTAAACAGGCCGTCACGGGCGCTGACCGCCCCGGTGAAAGCCCCTTTCGCGTGTCCGAACAGCTCGGACTCCAGCAACTGCTCCGGCAGTGCGCCGCAGTTGATCGCCACGAAGGGTTTGCCGTTGCGCGGACTGGCGGCGTGAATCGCCTGGGCCAGGATCTCTTTACCGGTGCCGCTCTGCCCGTTGATCAGCACGCTGACGTCTGACTGTGCCACCATGTGTGCCTGCTCAAGCAGCCGCAGCATCAGCGGGCTGCGGGTGACGATCGCCTCCCGCCAGCGGTCGTCACTGACCGGTGCCTGCTGTGCCAGCGCCTCATCAATTGCCTTATAGAGCGCATCCCGATCCACCGGTTTAGTCAGGAAGCTGAACACGCCCTGCTGGGTGGCCGAAACGGCGTCCGGGATGGAGCCGTGCGCGGTCAGAATAATCACCGGCAGACCGGTGTGGCGTTTCTGGATCTCACCAAACAGCGCCAGACCATCCATTTCATCCATCCGCAGATCGCTGATCACCAGTTCGATTTTCTCTTTCTGCAGCAGACGTAACGCTTCGGGTCCGCTGGCCGCCGTGGTGACCTGATAACCTTCGCTGCGCAGACGCATCCCCAGCAGCTTCAGCAGGCTGGGATCGTCATCCACCAATAGCAGTTTTGCCGCCTGTCTGACCATTACTGTTCCTCATCCTGCGGTAACGCAGTGCCGTGACCATTGTCAGAAACATCCGGCGCTTTACGAGAAGAGAGCTGACGCTCAATGTCGGTCAGCCGCTCCAGCTTATGCTGCGTGTCGCTGAGTTGCTGTTGCTGCTTCACCATCTGCTGGCGTGTCGCCTCCAGCTGAGCATCGCTGGTCTGCTGCAGATGCGCATAACGGGTGCGCGCTTCGCTGAGATCGAGCTGCGCCGTCTGGTTGCTGCGCCAGAGCTGAATTAACGGGCGCAAAGAGGACGGAAAGTCGCTGCTGTAGCGATCCAGGGTTTCCACATAGCGACGACGCTCGACGGGCGTGACGTTGCCGTTGGACATCAGTACGCCCTGCTTAAAGGCACGCGACCAGCTCTCTGCCGGCCAGCGGTGGGCTTCTGCCCGGGCTTCAGCGGGAGAAAGATGCTCCGCGCAGTCGATCGCCCGCATCCAGTACAGCGGGTTGTCCAGCGCCTCGCCCTTCTCCACCGGCCACAGGTCGCTGCAGCGGATCGCCAGATAATCAGCCACGCTGACCTCGGGTTCCGCCACCTGATGGCCTGACGGCAGAGAGGAGGTGGCCGGGGAGGCGGTACAGCCGCAGAGCATTAGCGTGCTCAGCAGCAAAGCGGGTAAATATTTCATCGGTCAGACATTCCCGGCTGTGGTGTTCAGTTCAATTCGAAAACAGACGTCAGCCTGCCCGCAGGGGACCAGCGTCAGGTCGCCGTGCATCCGGCGCAGGCAATCTTTGGCAATACTCAGTCCCAGCCCGCTGCCTTTTACCGGCCCTTTGCGCTGCTGGCTGCCCTGGAAGAAAGGTTCGAAAATCATCGCCTGCTCTTCCGGCGGGATGGGCGTGCCGCTGTTCGCGACCTCAATCCATATCCGTTCACCCTGCTGCTGACTGCGCAGCCAGATGGTACCGGATTCCCTGCCGTAGTTCACGGCGTTCGAATAGAGGTTATCGATGACCCGCATCAGTAACAGCGGTTCGGCAAGACAGTGGCCGACCCGCAGATCGACCGCCGTCTGCATCAGCTTGGCGCGCGCCGAGAGCGCGTGGGCGTTTACCACACTCTCTACAATCTCCGTCACGCTGACCGGTTCCAGCTGAATCGGGCCATCCGCCAGCTTGCGGTTGTAATCCAGCAGCTGCTCAATCAATCGCTGCAGATGGCGGCTGCTGCTGTCGAGGATCGTCACCACCTCTTTCTGATCGGCGTTGAGCGTTCCGGCGACCTCATCCGCCAGTAGCTCGGTGCCTTCGCGCAGGCTGGCCAGTGGCGTTTTCAGCTCGTGAGAAAGATGGCGCAGAAACTCGTGGCGTTGTGATTCCAGCCACTGCAGCCGTTCACTGAGCCAGACGATGCGCTGCCCCAGCGAGCGCAGCTCACGCGGGCCGCGGAATTTCACACTGCTGCCCAGCTCCCGGCCTTCTCCCAGCCGGTTGATCATCCGTTCGATGCGCTTGACCGGGCCGATGATCATGCCGGTAAACAGCAGCATCAGCGCCAGGCTGATGATAAACAGAATCAGCGCCTGCCAGCCGAAGAACTGGCCGCGATCGGCAATTTCGCGCTGCAGTTGCAGGCCGCGTGAAAAGACCACCTCGCGCGTATCCTGCACCATCTGCGCGTTAGTGGCGGAGAAGCGATCAAGCGCCTCTGCGGCGCGCGGAACCGGGTTGCCGTTATCACATTGCAGCGGCGTCAGCAGCGGCAGGGTTGCCTGCAGAATCCGGAACACCGGCAGCTCAGGCAGGCTGGCGCTGTGCGAATTCAGCATCTGACTGTAGCGAGTATGCTGAGTCTGGTAGAGGCGTGCCAGCGAGGCATCATCCAGCACGCAATACTGGCGATAGCTGCGCTCCAGCTCAACAGCCGTTCGTGCCATCGCCTCACTTCTGCGCACGTCGGTGAAAGTGTTGCGGTTGGTGTCCGCAGCCTGTTCGCTTAACGCAGAGAGACTCTCCCACGCCTGCCAGGCCAGCACCAGCAACGGCAGCAGGACCAGCACAAACGCCATCAGCACCAGCTGACGCAGCGATCGGGGAAATAAACGCCATTTTTTCACGCAGCCGTTTCCTCAGAAAATTGCTGTCTGGATGCTAGCGGACTCTGTCGGCGGAAGAAAGGGAAAGAAAAGAAAACGGCAGGCTCAGTGGCCTGCCGCAGACACGACGCGTGAGGCATCGCGTAAAAATGGGTGGAGCCTTACTCAACGTGACGTCCGGTGGTTGATAACGCAAGCGATTATCGGTCAGGTGGACGGCAGGCTCCGTTTGGTGCGTCATTCGGGCTTTATGAGCTCTTTTCCGCTATGCGGGGCAATCATAAACAGGTGAATGAGCAGTGACAGAATTATAGCAACTTCCGTGCCAGAAAATAAATCATTATATTTTTCAGCAGATTGAACCGACATGAGGCGCAGGCGTTGCGAAAATTCTGATGGCAGTCGTCCAATCTGTCTCCTCCAGACGACACAAATTCCCGACACAATTGCTTATATTGAAAATCAAAGAGATATATGTCGCTATACAGCGACAGTGGTCCGTACCTGCTGTCGCTGTATGCCAACAGCATCACAAAAAAACAGGAGGCATACTGGCCTCCTGTTTTTTTCAGCGGTGAATATTAACCCAGCTGTCTGCGCGCATTACGGAAGATGCGCATCCATGGGCCATCCTCGCCCCACTCTGCCGGATGCCAGGAGTTGCTGACGGTACGGAATACGCGCTCCGGATGCGGCATCATGATAGTGACGCGACCACTTTCGTTGGTCACGGCGGTGATGCCGTTCGGTGAGCCATTCGGGTTAGCCGGATAGGTTTCTGTAACCTTGCCGAAGTTATCGACAAAGCGCAGGGCCACCAACCCTTTCGACTCCAGCGCCGCCAGATGCGCAGCGTCGCGAACCTCCACAAAGCCCTCCCCGTGCGAAACGGCGATCGGCATCTGTGAACCGGCCATGCCATCCAGCAGCAGCGACGGACTGGCGGCCACTTCGACCAGGCTGAAGCGCGCTTCAAACCGCTCTGACTGGTTGCGGACGAAGCGCGGCCAGAGGTCGCTGCCTGGAATCAGCTCGCGCAGATTTGACATCATCTGGCAGCCGTTACAGACGCCCAGCGCCAGAGTCTGCGGGCGGTGGAAGAAGGTTTCGAACGTGTCACGCACGCGCGGGTTAAACAGAATCGATTTCGCCCAGCCTTCACCGGCTCCCAGCACGTCGCCGTAGGAGAAGCCGCCGCAGGCGACCAGAGCCTGGAATCCATCCAGATCGCGGCGTCCGGCCAGCAGATCGCTCATGTGAACGTCAATCGCGGTGAAACCGGCCCGGTCAAAGGCGGCCGCCATCTCCACATGGGAGTTAACGCCCTGCTCACGCAGCACCGCCACTTTTGGCCGTGCGCCGGTGGCGATCATCGGTGCCGCCACATCTTCCTGCGGATTAAAGGTCAGATGAACATTCAGGCCAGGATCGCTGTCGTTTTTCTTCGCGTCGTGCTCCTGATCGGCACACGCCGGGTTGTCGCGCAGGCGCTGCATCTGCCAGGTGGTTTCGGCCCACCAGGTGCGCAGCGTGGTCCGGCTTTCGCTGTAGACCGCGCGCTCTCCGGCGCGGATCACGAAGCGATCGCCCGGCTGTGCGCTGCCCAGCAGATGCGTGCAGGCCGCCAGACCGTGATCTGCCAGAATCTGCTCAACCGCCGCGCGATCGGCGGCGTTGATCTGGATCACCGCACCCAGCTCTTCGGTGAACAGCACGGACAGGGCGTCGCTGCCCAGCGAGGCAATATCCACGTCGACGCCGCAGTGACCCGCAAAGGCCATCTCCGCCAGCGTCACCAGCAGACCGCCGTCGGAACGGTCGTGATAGGCCAGCAGTTTCTGCTCAGCCACCAGCGCCTGAATCGCATTGAAGAAGCCTGCCAGCTGCGTGGCATCACGCACGTCGGCCGGCTTGTCGCCGAGCTGACGATAGACCTGCGACAGCGCGGTGGCGCCCAGCGTGTTCGCCCCGTTGCCAAGGTCGATCAGCAGCAGCAGGTTATCCTGATCGGCCTGCAGCTGTGGCGTCACCGTGCGACGGACATCTTCGACACGTGCAAAGGCGGTGATCACCAGCGACAGCGGCGAGGTCATCTCACGCTGCTCGGTGCCTTCCTGCCAGCGGGTTTTCATCGACATCGAATCTTTGCCAACCGGGATGGTGATCCCCAGCGCCGGGCAAAGCTCTTCGCCGACCGCTTTCACCGCCGCATATAACCCGGCATCTTCACCCGGATGACCGGCTGCGGACATCCAGTTGGCCGAAAGCTTCACGCGCTTCAGTGAACCAATCTGGGTAGCCGCCAGGTTTGTCAGAGCTTCACCGACCGCCAGACGTCCCGATGCCGCAAAGTCCAGCAGCGCCACCGGCGATCGTTCGCCCAGCGCGAAAGCTTCGCCGTGATAGCTGTCGAGGCTGGCGGTGGTAACCGCGCAGTTCGCCACCGGGATCTGCCACGGACCGACCATCTGGTCACGCGCTACCATGCCGGTTACGCTGCGGTCACCGATGGTGATCAGGAACGTTTTCTCTGCCACAGCGGGCAGATGCAGAACGCGGTTCACCGCATCGACCAGCGTAATCCCCTCACGCTGCAGGGCGATGCCCTGAACCTGCTGGGTGACCACATCCCGCGTCATCTTCGGCGTTTTGCCCAGCAGAACATCGAGCGGCATATCGATCGGCTTATTGCCGAAGTGACTGTCTTCCAGGCTCAGATGCAGCTCTTCGGTCGCTTCACCGATGACCGCGAACGGCGCGCGCTCGCGCTGGCAGATCGCCTCAAACTGCGCCAGCTGGTCGGGGGCCACGGCCATCACATAACGTTCCTGCGATTCGTTGCACCACACTTCCAGCGGGCTCATACCAGGCTCATCGCTCAGGATGTCGCGCAGGTTGAAGCGGCCGCCACGGCCACCGTCGCTGACCAGCTCCGGCATGGCGTTGGAGAGACCGCCAGCGCCCACGTCGTGAATAAACAGAATCGGGTTTTTGTCGCCCAGCTGCCAGCAGCGGTCAATCACTTCCTGACAGCGGCGTTCCATCTCCGGGTTGTCACGCTGAACCGAGGCGAAGTCGAGATCGGCATCCGACTGACCTGAGGCCATTGATGAGGCCGCGCCGCCGCCCAGACCGATATTCATAGCCGGACCGCCCAGCACCACCAGATTCGCGCCTACGGAAATTTCGCCTTTCTGCACGTGGTCGGCACGGATGTTACCGATGCCGCCCGCCAGCATAATCGGCTTGTGATAGCCGCGCAGTTCAGTACCGTTGTGGCTGGTCACCTGCTCTTCATAAGTACGGAAGTACCCGTTCAGGGCAGGACGACCAAACTCGTTGTTAAACGCCGCGCCACCCAGCGGGCCTTCGGTCATGATCTCCAGCGCGCTGACGATACGGTCCGGTTTGCCGAAGTTCTCTTCCCACGGCTGTTCGAAGCCCGGGATGCGCAGGTCTGAAACCGAGAAGCCCACCAGGCCCGCTTTTGGCTTGGAGCCGCGTCCGGTAGCGCCCTCGTCACGGATTTCACCACCGGAACCGGTCGCCGCACCTGGCCATGGCGAGATCGCCGTGGGGTGGTTGTGCGTTTCAACTTTCATCAGAATGTGTGCGGCTTCCTGATGCCAGCGATACGCATCTTCTCCGGCGTCCGCAAAGAAGCGGCCCACCTCTGAGCCCTCCATGACAGCGGCGTTATCTTTATAGGCAGAGAGCACGTAGTCCGGCGTCTGCTCCATCGTATTCTTGATCATCTTAAACAGCGACTTCGGCTGCTTCTCGCCGTCAATCACCCAGTCGGCGTTGAAGATCTTGTGACGGCAGTGCTCCGAGTTCGCCTGAGCAAACATATAGAGTTCGATGTCGTTCGGATTGCGGCCCAGGGCAGTAAACGCCGCCACCAGGTAGTCGATTTCATCGTCCGCCAGCGCCAGCCCCAGGGTGGTGTTTGCCTGGACCAGCGCCTCACGGCCCTCGCCCAGCAGATCCACACTTTTCACCGGCTGCGGCGCATGGTGCGCAAAGAGCTGCTCAGCCTGTGCCAGATCGCTGAAGACCGTTTCCATCATCCGATCGTGCAGCAGCGTACCCAGCGTCTGCCACTGCGCTTCCGTCAGCTGCGGTGCCTGCACATAAAAGGCCAGGCCGCGCTCCAGACGACGCACCTGCGGCAGTCCGCAGTTGTGGGCTATATCGGTAGCTTTGGAGGACCAGGGGGAAATGGTGCCGGGACGTGGCGTGACCAGCAGCAGACGCCCCTGTGGGGCATGTTCAGCCAGCGAGGGACCATATTTCAGCAGGCGCTGCAGACGGCTCTGTTCGTCGGCGCTTAAGGGCGTGCTGACATCAGCAAAATGGATGTACTCAGCGTAAATATCACTCACCGGCAGATGAGCGTCCTGAAAGCGGGTCAGCAGTTTGTTTACACGAAATGCCGACAGGGCGGGCGAACCACGCAGAATTTCCATTAATAAGTCTCTCGTCAGGGCGCCGGGGGACGCAAATTGGGCGCAACAGGGAAAACGGGGCGTATTATAGAGAAAGCGACCTCGCGACGAAACCGTTTGCGCAGAATTTTTGGCTACCCGGATTTGCCTGAATTTTGCACAAAAGCTGCTATAAAAGTTGCTCAGCGTCATTTTGTTGCGCAGAATGCCCCTCGCTCTGGGAGTTCAAAGAAGATAAATACTGCCTTTAAAAGACAGAGGCCTTAGAGCCAGCGAGAGATAACTATTTGAAACGCCTAAAATTTAACTATCTGTTTATCGGTCTGGTTGCCGTGCTGCTCGCGTTGGCGCTGTGGCCATCCGTCCCCTGGTATGGGGGCGGTCAGGACGCGATTTCACAGATCAAATCACGGGGAGTGCTGCGTGTCAGTACCATCAATTCCCCCTTAACTTACTACACAGTGAACCACTCTCCGGCCGGTATGGATTATGAGCTGGCAAAACGCTTCGCCGATTATCTGGGCGTGAAACTTAAGGTGACGGTTCGTCCTAACCTGAGCGACCTGTTTGACGATCTGGATGATGGCAAAGCTGACGTGCTGGCTGCGGGCCTGAACTACAACCGCGAGCGCCTGACCCGTTATCAGACCGGGCCGGGTTACTACAATGTTTCGCAGCAGCTGGTCTATCGTGTGGATAAGCCACGGCCTAAAAACCTCGGTGATTTAAAGGGGCGGCTGACGGTCGCCTCCGGTTCGGCCTATCTCTCCACGCTGAAGAGCGCGCGCTCCAGTCAGTTCCCCGATCTGGACTGGGCAATCGCCACCGATCAGAGTCCTAAAGCCCTGCTGGAAGCGGTGGCAGATGGCAAACTCGACTACACGATTGGCGATTCTGTGACAATCGCCCTGCTGCAGCGCATCTATCCGCAGCTGGCGGTAGCGTTCGACGTGACCGATGAAGAGCCGGTGACCTGGTATGTACGGCACAGCGATGATGACAGCCTGAATGCCGCGATGCTCGACTTCTTTAATGGTATGGGCGAGGAAGGGGCGATGGCGCGGCTGGAGGAGAAATATCTCGGCCATGTCGGCACCTTTGATTATGTCGATACCCGCACCTTCCTGCGCGCCATCGACAATACGCTGCCCGACATCAGACCGCTGTTTGAGAAGTATGCCACCAGCATCGACTGGCGGCTGCTGGCGGCGATCGCCTACCAGGAGTCGCACTGGAATCCGCAGGCCACCTCGCCTACCGGCGTGCGCGGCATGATGATGCTGACCCGCAATACCGCCGACAGTCTGGATGTGGGCGACCGGACCGATCCGGAACAGAGCATTCGCGGCGGCAGCCAGTACCTGCAGGATATGATGCTGAAGGTGCCGCAGACCATCCCGGAGGATGAGCGCATCTGGTTTGCGCTGGCGGCCTATAACATGGGCTATGCCCATCTGCTGGATGTGCGCAAGCTGACGGCCCGCCAGGGCGGTAACCCCGATAGCTGGGCGGATGTGAAGCTGCGTCTGCCGATGCTGAGCCAGAAGCGTTACTACGCGCAGACGACATACGGTTATGCGCGTGGACATGAAGCCTATAACTATGTGGAGAATATCCGCAAATATCAGATAAGCCTGGTGGGCTATCTGCAGGAGCAGGAGAAGCGCCTGGCACGGCAGGCGGAGGCGCAGGCAGAGCTGGCCAAAGGTTATCCGGCGGTCGAACCAACGATTGCCATGAACTAACCCTGACGCTGCGCCTGACGCAGCGCTTTTTTCTGTTCGCGACGCATACGGAAAAAGTCGCTCAGCATCGCTGCACACTCTTCCGCCAGCACGCCGCTGTGCAGTTCAACCTGATGGTTCATGCCCGGATGGCCGAGCACATCCAGCAGCGACCCCGCTGCCCCGCTTTTAATATCGTGGGCCCCATAAACCAGCCGGGTAATGCGGCTGTGTACCATCGCACCGGCGCACATCACGCACGGCTCCAGCGTGACGTAGAGCGTGGTATCCAGCAGACGGTAATTCTCCAGCACCTTGCCGCCCTGCCGCAGCGCCATGATCTCCGCATGCGCCGTGGGATCGTGCTGGCCGATGGGGCGGTTCCACCCTTCACCAATCACCCGATCGTTCTGCACCAGCACGGCACCGACCGGCACCTCGCCCTGCGCCCAGGCACGACGCGCCAGCTCAAGCGCATGGCGCATCCAGTATTCATCTTGTTGTTTCATGCAGACCACTCCGGGCGACTGAAAAGCGGCGCATTATAGCGATCTCCTCCTGCGTGTCGAAACTTATTCCAGCTGTTGCAGCTCACCCGCGGGCGTCACGCGCCAGCGATGCTGACAGAAAAACAGTAACGGGTTGTCCTGCTTGCTGTCGCTGTAGCCGCTATAAAGCTGCAATGGCGTGCCGATTTTTTCTTCGAGCTGCGCCACCTTTTCATGGCCCAGGCAGCGCATCGACAGCACCCGGCCGCCCCAGCCACGCTGCATCTGGCTGGCGATCAGTTTTACCCGCGGCAGAAACGCCGAGTCGTAATAGACCTGCTCCACCAGCGACTGCGGCGATCCGGTGATCAGCCAGACATCCGCATCATCACTGCCCAGATAGTCGGTCAGGCGCTGCTGCACCACCGGAAAGGCTCTGACGCGCAGGCGGAACCACTGTGCAAATTCCGCTTCCAGCTGCAGCAGGGTCTGTTCTGATCGGCCGAAGGTAATCGACCAGAGCAACAGGCTCATGGGCCAGCGGGCAGCCCGCCCCTTTAGCAGTAAACCGATCCCGACCACCGGCAGCAGTGGCACAACCAGCAGCAGGTTAAGCGGGCGGCGACGCAGCAGATAGCGCATAAAAGTGCCAAACATGTCCTGCTGGTGCAGTGTGCCATCCAGGTCAAAAAATACGATGCGACGATGTGTTCCCCTGGTCAAACAACTCTCCTTCAGACAGATTCCGGGATGATAAAGAGTAGTGTAGCCATCATCAGGCGGCTCGGCGATGCGTGTCATTTTTAATTCCGATGACTACAATGCCTGATGAATAGTTTATTCTTCTCCGATTATTTCTGAATGATGAGGATTGGGCATGAGTTCACTGCTGCGCATTCGCCAGCTTTATCCACGTCTGGCCCTGAACGAGCGTCGGCTGGCGGATTTTTTACTGTCACAACCCGATCGGGCGCGCCATCTGAGCTCACAGAAGCTGGCGGAAGAGGCTGGCGTCAGTCAGTCGAGTGTCGTCAAATTTGCCCAGAAGCTGGGTTACAAAGGTTTTCCGGCGTTGAAGCTGGCCCTGAGTGAGTCACTGGCGGACAAGGATGCCATTACCGTGCATAACCATATTCTCAGCGACGACCCGCTCAAGATGGTGGGTGAAAAGTTGCTGACCGAAAAGCTTTCGGCGATCCGCGCCACGCTGGATATCAACAGTGAAGAGAAGCTTAATGACGTGCTACAGCTGCTGAAAAATGCCCGGCGTATTCTGCTGGTGGGCATCGGCGCCTCAGGGCTGGTGGCAAAAGATTTTTCCTGGAAGCTGATGAAAATTGGCATCAATGCGGTCGCCGAGCAGGACATGCACGCGCTGCTGGCCAGCGTTCAGGCGATGGGGCCTGGCGATGTACTGCTCGCTATCTCCTACACCGGCGAGCGACGCGAGATCAATCTGGCGGCGCAGGAAGCCGTGCAGGTGGGGGCCGATGTGGTAGCCTTTACCGGCTTCACCCCCAACTCGCTACAACAGAGCGCCAGTTACTGTCTCTATACGGTGGCTGAAGAGCAGAGCACGCGCAGCGCAGCAATCTCCTCTACCACGGCGCAGCTGGCCCTGACCGATCTGCTGTTTATGGCGCTGGTGCAGAACGACCCGGAACGCGCCTCCAGCCATATCCGTCACAGCGAGGCGCTGGTGAAAAAGCTGGTCTGATCATCAGCAGTACGTATAATACCCGCGCTTTTTCTGTTGTTATCAGGTGGGGAAAATGGCGCTGTTGATTACATCCCGATGCATTAACTGCGATATGTGTGAACCGGAGTGCCCGAACCAGGCCATTTCGCTGGGTGATGCGATCTATGAGATCGATGCCAGCCGCTGTACCGAATGCGTTGGTCACTATGAGGTGCCGACCTGTCAGCAGGTCTGCCCTATCGACAACACCATCATTACTGACCCACAGCACATCGAATCACGCGATGCGCTGTGGGAGAAGTTTGTGCTGCTGCACGGCTAGCTTTCGATAATCACCGTGGCACAGGCGTAGTGACGCTCATCAGCCAGCGTGACGTGAACCCGGTTCACCCCCAGGTTCTGCGCCACTTCCGCCGCATGCTGGAAGAAACGTAATCCCGGTTTGCCCAGCGCATCGTTGTAAACTTCAAACTGATTAAACGCCAGCCCGCCGCGAATGCCGGTACCAAAGGCTTTAGCCGCTGCCTCTTTGACCGCAAACCGCTTGGCGAGAAAGCGCACCGGCTGATGATGGGCCTGATACTGCTGCCATTCCGCTTCGCTCAGGACCCGACGCGCCAGCCTGTCACCTGTGCGTTCAATCACCCCGGCGATGCGTTCAATCTCAACGATGTCGGTGCCCAGTCCCAGAATAGCCATCAGCGACGCGCTTCACGCAGTAGCTGTTTCATCTCTCTGACGGCATCCGGCAGGCCACTCATCACGGCACGGCCGATGATGGCATGGCCGATGTTCAGTTCGTGCATTTCCGGCAGCGCCGCAATTGGCAGCACGTTGTGGTAGGTCAGACCGTGACCGGCATTCACCTTCAGCCCCAGGCTAGCGGCAAAGGTCGCGGCGTGACGGATACGCGCCAGCTCGGCGTCGCGTGCCCGTCCCTCTGGGGCTTCGGCGTAGGCGCCGGTGTGAATCTCGATATAGGGCGCGCCGCTGGCCACCGCCGCCTCAATCTGGCGATGATCGGCATCGATAAACAGCGACACCAGAATCCCCGCGTCACTCAGCAGACGCACGGCCGCGTTCATCTTCTCCTGCTGCCCGGCCACATCCAGACCGCCTTCGGTCGTCACTTCCTGACGCTTTTCCGGCACCAGACAGCAGAAATGGGGGCGGATGTCACAAGCGATGCCGATCATCTCGTCGGTGACCGCCATCTCCAGATTCATGCGCGTCTGAATGGTGTCACGCAGGATACGCACGTCGCGGTCGGTGATGTGGCGACGATCTTCGCGCAGGTGAACGGTAATACCATCCGCGCCCGCCTGCTCGGCGATAAACGCCGCCTGCACCGGATCGGGATAGTTTGTGCCACGGGCGTTTCGCACCGTGGCAATGTGATCGATATTGACGCCTAACAGCAACTCAGCCATGACCATCCTCACTTCTTTTCCATCGTGATGTTGAGTGTACCGCGCAGACCCCGCAGGCGGTACAACCCGCGCTATTCATCTGCCTGTTCAGGCTTTTTCTTCGGGACAAACTGGCGGAACAGCTCCTGACTTTTCAGCGGCTTGCCGCCCAGATAGGGCTTCAGGGCGATGCGGGTAAATCGCTTGGCGGCGCGCAGCGTGGCGGCGTCCGGAAAATCCCGCTCATACAGGGCGCGCAGTTCGCGGCCGGTAAAGCTGCGCTGCCCTACCACCAGGCTGGCGATAAATCCGCGCTCTTCACGGTAGCTGTAAGTCATCTCATCGGTGACCGGTTCGCCGCTGCCGGCGCAGTGCAGGAAATCGACGCCGTATCCCAGATGACCGAGCAGCGCCAGTTCGAAACGGCGCAGCGCCGGTTCCGGCTGGCCGTGAGTAGAGGCTAACGCCTGGAGGCAGTTAAGATAATCAAAGAAGAGTTCGGAGAAGGGAAACTCCTGCTGCAGCACGCGGGAGACCAGCTCATTGACGTAAAGACCGCAGTAGAGCGTAATGCCGCTGAGCGGTAAAGCCAGCGACACCGCTTCGGCATTGCGCAGGGTTTTGACTTCACCGCGCCCGCTCCAGCGCACCAGCAGCGGGGTAAAGGGCTGTAACGCACCTTTCAGCTGCGAGCGCCGCGACCGGGCGCCCTTGGCCAGCACCCGCACCCGCCCTTCGCTTTCGCTGAACAGGTCGAGCAGCAGACTGGTTTCGCTGTAGGGACGACTATGCAGCACAAAGGCGCGTTGCCAGCCTTCCATTGAATCAGAGATCGTCTGTATAACCCAGGCTACGCAGCGCACGTTCGTCGTCTGCCCAACCGGATTTCACTTTCACCCACAGTTCGAGATGCACTTTAGCTTCAAACATCTCTTCCATATCCCTGCGCGCTTCGGTGCCGATAACTTTGATTTTGGCACCTTTGTTGCCAATCACCATCTTCTTCTGGCCTTCGCGCTCAACCAGAATCAGGCCATGGATGTCATAGCCGCCACGTTCGTTAGTGACGAAACGCTCAATTTCCACTGTGACAGAGTAAGGCAGCTCAGCGCCCAGGAAGCGCATCAGTTTCTCGCGGATTATCTCTGAGGCCATGAAACGCTGAGAGCGATCGGTGATGTAATCTTCCGGGAAGTGATGATCGGCCTGCGGCAGATGCTTACGGGTAATCGCCGCGATGGTGTCGACGTTCTTGCCGCTTTCCGCCGAGATTGGCACGATATCAAGGAAGTTCATCTGCTGACTGAGGAACTGCAGATGCGGCAGCAGGACAGTTTTATCCTGGATGTTGTCAACCTTGTTGACCGCCAGTACCACCGGCACCTTGTTGTCGCGCAGTTTGTTCAACACCATCTCATCATCGGGTGTCCAGCGCGTGCCTTCGACCACGAAGATCACCAGCTCGACGTCGCCGATCGAACTGCTGGCAGCGCGGTTCATCAGACGGTTAATCGCGCGCTTCTCTTCCATGTGCAGACCGGGGGTGTCGACGTAGATCGCCTGATAGTCACCCTCGGTGTGAATGCCCATGATGCGGTGACGCGTGGTTTGCGGCTTGCGTGAGGTGATCGACACCTTCTGCCCCAGCAACTGGTTCAGTAAGGTGGATTTACCGACGTTGGGTCGGCCAACAATCGCGACAAAGCCGCAATAAGTAACGTTTTCGCTCATTCGAGTCCTGAATTGTTCAGCGCCTGAAAAGACGCCGAAAGAGTGCTATTTAAATCGTGTGTCATTCAGCGTCTGCTGACGCCGGGACAGCTCTGCATCCGGTGTAATCACGCCACAGCGGACGCCGTGACGCCGGCAGAGCTATTCGAGACCTAGTTTTATCAGCGCCTGTTCCGCTGCTGCCTGCTCAGCTTTACGGCGGCTGGAGCCGACACCGACAACCGGCTCGGCCATGCCACTCACCTGACAGTGAATGGTAAATTCCTGATCGTGGGCTTCGCCACGGACCTGCACCACCAGATAACTGGGCAGCGGCAGATGACGTCCCTGCAGATACTCCTGCAGTCGCGTTTTCGGATCTTTTTGCTTGTCGCCCGGACTGATTTCGTCGAGGCGGGTCTGATACCAGTCGAGGATCAGCTGCTCAACCCGTTCGATACTGCTGTCGAGGAAGATACCGCCAATCAGCGCTTCCACCGTATCGGCCAGAATCGATTCGCGACGGAAACCGCCGCTTTTCAGCTCGCCCGGCCCTAAACGCAGGCACTCGCCGAGATCGAATTCGCGCGCCATCTCCGCCAGCGTGTTACCGCGCACCAGCGTGGCACGCATGCGGCTCATGTCACCTTCATCAACCCGTGGGAAGCGGTGATAAAGCGCATTCGCGATCACATAGCTAAGAATGGAGTCGCCAAGAAACTCCAGGCGTTCATTGTGCTTACTGCTGGCGCTGCGGTGAGTCAGGGCCTGCTGTAACAGTTCCGAATGAGTAAAAGTGTAGCCCAGTTTGCGCTGAAGCTTGTTAATCAGGATGGGGTTCATGCGATTCCAGTTCTTTG
>Ga0209371_1000829_pt1 | contig 25448 bp, 20 predicted proteins | sample AgamicAtAmrz_FD_187165 | JGI IMG/M metagenome (GOLD analysis project Ga0209371, IMG submission 187165) | Agave microbial communities from Guanajuato, Mexico - At.Am.rz (SPAdes) (version 2) | ecosystem: Host-associated > Plants > Roots > Rhizosphere | place: Guanajato, Mexico | collected 2012-06-07
TTCTCAATACGGGTAAGCCCGGACAGCTGCTGAATGCCGCGCAGCGTTATTTCGCACGCGACGCCAAGCTGCTTATCACCAGCTCTCCGGCCTTCGTGGAGCATTATTTCAAGCCCGTGTCGGGCCTCGACCTTCCCGTCCTGCTGCAGGAAAACAAGGTGCTGGCGCTCGACGCCACCGTTGCCGCCACACCGCAGCCACGCGCGCCCGCCCCCGGCGAACCGTGGAAAATCGGCTGGTTCGGCGCGCTTCGCTGCCGCAAGTCGCTCGAGATTCTCGCCGAATTTGCCCGTCGAATGGAGGGCAAGGTCGAAATCATCCTGCGCGGCCGGCCGGCCTATTCGGAATTTACCGATTTCGACGGCTTAGTGGCCGCCGCCCCGCATGTGCATTTCCATGGGCCTTACAAGAACCCCGAAGACCTTGCCGCCATCTATAACGAGGTGCAGTTCACCTGGGCGATAGACTTTTTCGAGGAAGGCCAGAATTCCAGCTGGCTGCTGCCCAACCGGCTGTATGAGGGCTGCCTTTATGGCACCCTGCCGATTGCGCTGGCCGGCACGGAAACCGCCCGCTTCATCGAAAAGCGCGATATCGGCTTCGTCCTGCAACATGCGGGCGCTGACGATCTCACCGCGCTGTTTAGCCGGATGAACCCGCAAACCTATGCGGACGCCTTCAACACCCTCTCGGCACTCGACAGGAAACAATGGCTGACCGACCGCGACGATTGCCGTCTGCTGGTGCAGCAATTGTCCTCTCTCGCCAAATCCGCTTCCGGCCATGCCCGCGAAGCGCAGTTTTCACCCGTGTAGTGCGTAGGGGGCAAATCATGGAAGGTCTTGGTCATTCCGGCATCAGAACGCTGATCGTCATTCCCTGCCTCAATGAGGCGAAGACGATCGAGGGGCTGCTTGTCAAATTCACCGGTGCGATGCAGGGGCGTCTCTTCCGCATCGTGGTTGCCGATGGCGGCAGCACGGACGGAACACGCGATATCGTGACCGCCTTCGCCGCGAAGGATGACCGCGTGACGCTTCTTCCCAATCCGAAGCGCATCCAGAGCGCCGGCATCAACCTTGCCGTCGCCACCTTCGGCGAGGATTTCGATTACCTCATCCGCATCGACGCCCATGGCGATTATCCCGATGATTATTGCCAGCGGCTGATCGAGGATGCGGAGCGCATCGGTGCGGATTCCGTCGTCGTCGCCATGGATACGGTCGGCCACGGTCTGTTTCAGAAGGCGACGGCCATCGCCCAGAATTCCAAGCTCGGCAATGGCGGCTCCAAGCACCGCGAAGGCGCGAAAGGCCACTGGATAGACCATGGCCACCACGCGCTGATGCGGATCGCCGCGTTCGACGCGGTCGGCGGTTATGACGAGAGCTTCAGCCATAATGAGGATGCCGAACTGGATTTCCGCCTGCGCAAATCCGGTTTCCGCATCTGGATGACCGACAAGACCCGCATGACCTATTATCCGCGCGCGAGCGTCATGCCGCTCTTCAGGCAATATCTCGCCTATGGCCGCGGCCGGGCGAAGAACCTGCTGAAACATCGCTCTATCCCGAAAATCCGCCAGATGATCCCGCTCGCCGTGCTGCCGGTCTTCATCCTCGCGCTGCTGTCGCTTGTGCATTGGGCGGCCCTTATTCCGCTCGGCCTCTGGATCGCCGCATGTGTGGGTTATGGCTTGTGGATGGCAATAGGTCAGAAAAACCCATACGGCCCGCTCGCCGCCTTTTCGGCAATGGTGATGCATCTGGCCTGGTCCACCGGCTTCTGGCTGGAGCTCCTGAAATTCCGGGGAAGAAAGGCTGTCTCATGACCGACAACACCGTCACCCGCACAGATGATTCGAAAACCGTCGATATCGGCATCTGCACCTACAGACGCCCGGCACTTATCGCCACACTTCTGTCACTCTTTGAGCTGGATGTGCCGGAAGGCGTGAAAGTTCGGCTGATTGTTGCCGATAATGACGAGGAGCCGAGCGCCAGGGCAAGCGTCGATCGCCTGCGCGAAGCCGCGCCCTTCGAGATCACCTATGTGCATTGCCCGAAATCGAATATTTCGATTGCCCGCAATGCCTGCCTGTCGGAATGCCGGGCGGATTATCTGGCCTTCATCGATGATGACGAGACCGCCCCGCCGCATTGGCTCTCCGCCCTTCTGGAAAAGGCCGACGAGACCGGCGCGGAAGCCGTCCTCGGCCCGGTGACGGCGGTTTACCGGGACAATGCGCCGTGCTGGATGAAACGCGGCGATTTCCACTCGACCGTTCCGGTCTGGGTCAATGGCGAGATCATCACCGGCTATACCTGCAACACATTGCTCAAGATGGATGCGCCCTCGGTGAAGGGTCGCCGCTTCGCGCTGGCGCTCGGCCAGAGCGGCGGCGAAGACACCCATTTCTTCTCGCATCTTCACGCCGCCGGCGGGCGTATCGTTTTTGCGGAAGATGCCATGCTGTCCGAACCGGTGCCGGAAAATCGCGCAAGCTTCATGTGGCTTGCCAAACGCCGCTTCCGCTCCGGCCAGACCCATGGCCGCGTACTGGCGGACAGGAAACCCGGTGTATGCCGCGTGGTGCAGGTGCTGAAGGCAGGTTCGAAAGTGCTTTATTGCGCCGTCTTCGCCGCCTTGAACGGTTTCAACGCCGTTCGCCGCAATCGTTATGCGCTGCGTGGCGCGCTGCATATGGGCTCGATGAGTGGCGCCTTCGGCGTGCGTGAAATCCGCCAGTATGGCGCGGTGGAGGCGACCTGATGGAGAACCTTGCCCCGTCGCCCGATATCAGCTTCGTCATCGCCGCCTATAATGCCGCCGATACGATCGAAGCCGCCGTTCAAAGCGCGCTCGACCAGCAGGGTGTGACGCTGGAAGTGATCGTCGTCGACGACCGTTCCGCCGATGACACCATTGCGCTCGTGGAAGGTATCGCCGCCATCGACCCGCGCGTCCGTCTGCTTGCACTTGCCGAAAATCTCGGTCCGGGCGGTGCGCGCAATGCCGGCATCGAAGCCGCGACCGGACGCTGGATCGCCGTACTCGATTCCGACGATGTCATTCGCCCGGAACGTTCCGCCTGCATGATGTGCCGGGCGGAAGCCGCCAATGCCACGATTGCGGTCGATAATCTCGATGTGGCCTATACCGACGGCAGGCCCATGGAGACGATGTTTCCGGAAGAATTTCTGGAGGAACGGCCAGTTCTCACGCTCGAAGACTTCATTTCCTCCAACATCCTGTTCCGCGCCACCTTCAACTTCGGCTACATGAAGCCGATGTTCCGGCGCGACTTCCTCAATGCCGAGGGGCTGCGCTTCCGCGAGGATATCCGCATTGGCGAGGATTATATCCTGCTCGCCTCGGCACTCGCCGCCGGCGGTCTTTGCGTCATCGAACCGAAGCCGGGTTATGTCTACAATATCCGCGAGGGCTCGATTTCGCGCGTGCTCGAACTTCATCATGTCGAAGCGATGATGCGGGCGGATCAGGAATTCCTGAGCCATTACACTTTGCTGCCTGCCGCCATGGATGCGCAGCAGGCGAGAGCCCGCAGCCTGCGGCTAGCGCATAATTTTTTGACATTGGTGGAAAACATCAAGAGCCGCTCGGTACTGGGCGCCTTGAAGACCACGATAAGGGATCCTGCCGTGCTGGGGCACTTAAGAATGCCGATAGCGGTGCGGCTGAGGAGGCTGCGGGACGCCATGTTTGCGCCCGCAGCGAATACTGGGGTGAAAAGACAGATTTCGTGAAATTGACGCGTGGACGAAATCTGCGCGGGGACTGGGGACAGATCAAACCTTGATGAAGGAGAACGCGATGGACCTGAACAAAACTGTCAGAAAAGCCGTCATTCCCGTAGCTGGCAACGGCACACGGTTTTTGCCCGCCACCAAGGCGATGCCGAAGGAAATGCTGACGATCGTGGATCGTCCGGTCGTGCAATATGCCGTTGACGAGGCCATGCAGGCCGGCATCGAGCACATTATTTTCGTGACGAGCCGCAACAAGACCGCCATCGAAGACTATTTCGACAGCGCGCCGGAACTCATCAACACGCTCACCCGCTCCGGCAAGACCGTGCAGGTATTGCAGCTGGAAAAGATGCTGCCCGTTGCCGGCACCGTCAGCTATACGCGCCAGCAGGTGCCGCTCGGTCTCGGCCACGCCGTCTGGTGTGCGCGCGAACTGGTGGGCAAGGAGCCTTTCGCCCTGCTTCTGCCCGATATGGTGTCCTATGGCGCACGCGGCTGCATCGCCGGGCTGATGGAGCTTTACGATGAAGTCGGCGGCAATATTCTCGGCGTAGAGGAATGCCTGCCGGAAGAAGTCTCGTCCTATGGCGTCGTCGGCGTCGGCCAGAAGGTCAATCACGGCTTCGCCGTCACCGAAATGGTCGAAAAGCCGGAACCTTCGAGGGCGCCTTCGAATTATTACCTGAATGGCCGTTACATCCTGCAGCCGGAAATTTTCGATATTCTCGCCAAGCAGGAGCGCGGCGCGGGCAATGAAATCCAGCTGACCGACGGCATGAAGCGGCTTGCCGAAAAGCAGTCTTTCCATGCGCAGAAATATAGCGGCCGCACCTTTGACTGCGGCAGCAAGCAGGGCTTCATCGCCGCCAACGTCGCCTTCTCGCTGCTGCGCGCCGACATGGAGGCGCAGGTTCTCGCTTCCGTGAAGGAACTGGTGGCAAACCACGAAAGCCGCGTCCAGGCGGCCTGACTTTAATCGCGCCGCCGGGGGAGGCGGCCGGCGCACCAATAACGGGGGGCGGGAAGGCGAGCATTGTTCGGCTTCCCGCGTACCATTTTAATTCACAAGGTAGGTCCATGCACCACAAGACCTTTAAATCCAATATCGGTTTTCCGGAGTCCGGCAAGGATTCCGACACGTTTATCGACCTCGACCGCCTGTGGGCCGCCGTGGTGCGTCGCGCCAATGTCATTGCCGCCTCCGTCATCGCCGCCGTGGTTCTGGCCGGCCTTTATCTGGTGCTTGCGACCCCCGTTTACACCGCGATGACGCAGGTGCTCCTGGATGAAAGCCTTTCCCGTTATGCGGAAGAGGAATCGCCGGTGCCCGCCGCGCAGATCGTCGACAACCGCATCGCCAGCGCCGTGGAAATTTTGAAATCCAAGGAAATGGCGCTGACCGTGGTCGACAAGGCCAGGCTCGATGAGAACGACACTATCGTCAATCCGCCGATGTCGCCGGTCGAGCTCGTCAAAACCTCCGTGCGCGGCATTCTCGATCTCGTCCTGCCGGGCGATCCGCCGGTCTCCGAAGCCGCGATCCGCGCCGGACGCCGCGAAAAGGCCGCCGCCGTTCTGCAGCAGTCGCTGACGGTGGAACGTGTCGGCCGCAGCTCGGTCATCGCCATCTCCACCCGCTCGACCGACCGCCAGCTTGCCGCGCAGATCGCCAAGACCTATGCGCAGGCCTACCTTACCGAACAGCTGAACGCCAATTTCGACGCCAGCGAGCGCGCCTCGGTATGGTTGCAGGAACGCATGACGGACCTGAACCAGCGCGCCCAGGCGGCTGAACTGGCGGTGCAGAAATTCAAGTCGGACAACAACATCGTCTCCTCGCGCGGCGAGCTGATGTCCGAAGGCCAGCTTGCCGACCTGAACGGCCAGCTGATTGCCGCGCAGGCCGATGCCGCGACGGCCTCTGCCCGTTACAACCAGTATAAATCGATCATCGACCGGGGACCGGATGCGGCCGTCGACAATGCCGTGGTTTCGGCCCGCGACACCGATAACTCGGTCATTCAGGATCTGCGCAAACGCTACATCACCATCTCCGACCGGCAGCAGGGCATCGTCCAGCAATTCGGCGCCGACCACCCGCAGGCGGTTGCGCTGGACGCCGAGAAGAAAGAGGTTTCGCGGCAGATCTATCAGGAACTGCAGCAGCTTACCGGCAGCCTGAAGAACGAATACGACGTCACAAATTCCCGCGTACAGTCGCTGCGCGACAATATCGACCGGGTGGCAGGCCGCAATTCCGAAGCCAACATCACCATGGTCCAGCTGCGCGAACTCGAGCAGCGGGCGACGGCGCTGCGCACCCTCTACCAGTCCTATCTCGGCCGCTTCGAGGAGGCTTCCCAGAAGCAGTCGCTGCCCATCGCCAAGGCGCGCATCATCTCCGAAGCGGGCCTGCCGACATCGCCTTCCAGCCCGAAAAAGACCATGACCATGGCGCTTTCGGTCGTTCTTGGCCTGATGCTCGGCGGCGGTATCGCAGCGCTTCTCGAATTCCGGGATCGTTTCTTCCACACCGGCAATGACGTGCGTGACAATCTGCGCATGCGTTTTCTCGGTTACCTGCCCTTCATCGGTGAAAGGGGCGTGGAAAACGCCAAGGCGGGCAACAGCGCCGCCACCCCCGGCGGCGAGAACGCCACGCTTGACGAAAGCGGACAGGTCTCGTTCCAGAAAATGCTGCGCCTTGCCGTCGACAGCCCGCGCTCCAGCTTTGCGGAAACGCTGCGCAACGTGAAACTCACGGCAGATGTCGTCATTCAGGAACGCCAGTGCCGGGTCATCGGCGTCATTTCCTGCCTGCCGAACGAAGGCAAGTCGGTCGTGGCGCTCAATCTCGCCGGACTGATCGCCTCCACCGGCAAGCGCACGCTGGTGGTGGATGCGGATATCCGTAATCCCGGCCTCAGCCGCATGCTGACGACACGGCAATCCGCCGGTCTGGTGGAGGTCGTCCTCGACGAAATCCCTTGGACGCAGGCGGTGAAGGTGGATACGCGCACGAAAATGGGCATCCTGCCGGTTTCGACCAGCAACCAGTTCGCCCATTCGAGCGAGCTGCTGTCTTCCTCCGGCATGCGCAAATTCATCGACTCCGCTCGCGAGGCCTGCGACTACATCATCGTCGACCTTGCGCCGGTGGTTCCCGTCATCGACGCCAAGGCCTTTGCGCCGCAGGTGGACGGTTTCGTCTTCGTCACCGAATGGGGCAAGACGCCGATCCAGATGGTGCAGAACCTGATGGCCAACGAGCCGCAGATCGCCAACAAGACGCTCGGCATCGTGCTGAACAAGACCGACATGACGGAATTGCAGCGTTATGCCGGCCCCGGCGGTTCGGAGCATTATCACGAGAAATTCTCGGCCTATTACGGCGATGCAAAGCCGCCGGTAAAGGAAGATGCGTAATGGTGGAGATTTAACAGGCCGGTTGCATCCACACTCCGTCACCCCGGCCCCGGAGCCGGGGTCCAGCCAGCCCAAGTCCTTGGGCTGAAAAGAAGTCTTGACGCCGCGCAGACGCGCGGCGGCTGGATGCCGGATCTAGTCCGGCATGACGGAAGAATCACAAATTGCCCCATTCCACCCATGGCATTACCCGCCGAAATTGCGCATTGATGGCGTGAAGCTAAAATCGCAAGCAGGATCAGTCCCATGCCATCACCCATCGCCTTTGTTTCACGGATGAGTGCGGAAACGGAGGCCGTCTGGAAACAGGCGCTGCGCGCCGCCATGCCGCAGGAGGAAATCCTCTCCTTTTCCGAATTGACGGACGAGCAGCGACGGGCAGTGGACTTTGCCATCGTCGCCAATCCCGATCCGGCCGATATCGCGGCACTTCCGGGCCTTAAATGGATCCACAGCCTGTGGGCGGGTGTCGAGCGGCTGGTGCTGGAACTGGGCGATAAGGCTCCCCCCATCGTTCGGCTGAAGGACCCGGAGCTTTCGCGCGTGATGGCCGAAGCCGTGCTGGCATGGACCTATTATCTACAGCGCGACATGCCCGCCTATCGCGAAAACCAAAAAAAGGCCCTCTGGCAGGAGCTGGACTACCGCCACCCCGGCGAGATGACCATCGGTCTCCTCGGCCTCGGAGCGCTCGGCACGGCTGCGGCGGAGCGCCTCATCCATGCAGGGTTCAACGTTGCAGGCTGGAGTCGCTCGGCCAAGGCGATAGAGGGCGTGGAAACGCTGACCGGTGACGACGGGCTGCAGGCATTGCTGGAAAAGAGTGACATCCTGGTCTGCCTCGTGCCGCTTACCGATGCGACGCGCGGTCTTATTAATGCCGGCCGCCTTGCCGCAATGAAACAGGGCGCGGCACTCATCAATTTCGCCCGCGGCGCGGTCATCGTCGCCGATGACCTGATTGCGGCGCTTGATTCCGGCGGTCTTTCGCACGCCGTTCTCGATGTCTTCGAGCAGGAGCCGTTGCCCGCCGCTTCCGCCTTCTGGCAGCATCCCAAAGTTACGGTTCTGCCGCATATTTCCGCGCCGACAAGCCGGGAAAGTTCGGCCCGGATCGTCGCCGGCAATGTCCGCACATGGCGGGAAACGGGCGGGCTGCCGGAGACGGTCGACATGGCCCGCGGTTACTGAACAGGCGGTAAGGCGGCCTATTCGGCCGCCACCGACTTGCCCGTATGGGCCTGTTCAACAGCGGAGACGATCTGCTGTTCGTCATAGGGTTTGGTCAAGAGAACCGCACTTGCCGGCGCTCCTTCCGGCAAATGGCTGTCTCCCGTCGCAAACACAATGGCAAGCCCCGGCTTGCGGCGCAGGGCCTCCACCGCCAGTTCGCCGCCCTTCATGTCGGGCAGGCCGATATCGGTGACGAGAACGTCGATCTGATCCGCTTCGATAGCCTTCAGCGCCTGCGCCGCATTTCCGGCTTCGACGACGGCAAAGCCGCTCTCCGACAGCATCTCCGTCGAATTCATCCGGATCAACTCGTCATCCTCGACCAGAAGAACGCGTATGGACCGGTTTTGATTTTCGGCTGCCCTGACCGGCTCGGAAAGTTTCGAAGAACCCGGCGCCGATGTCGGCCGCGCTCTCGACAACGAAACCTGCTTGCGGTTGGCGATAACGTGGCGAATGCGCCGCGCCAGCGCTTCGCGCGTATAGGGTTTGGAAAGCAGCTCAACCCCGGCATCCAGCTTGCCGCCATGCACGATGGAGTTTTCGGTGTAACCCGAGGTGAAGAGAACGGCGAGACTGGGCAGCCGTTCCTGCGCGCGGCGCGCCATTTCCCGGCTTTTCAACGGTCCGGGCATCACCACGTCGGTGAAGATGACATCGATCGGAATGCCGCTTTCCACCACCGTCAAACCTGCCTGCGCATCGCGGGCGGTCAGCACGCGGTAGCCGAGATCGCTCAAGGTCTCGACGACGGTGTTGCGCACTTCCTCGTCATCTTCCACCACAAGAATGGTTTCCGTGCCGCCCTCCACGGGGCCGGTCGGCATCACCACTTCCCTGTCCTCATCGGCGGCGGAGCGCGGCAGATACATCTTCACCGTCGTGCCCTGCCCCACCTCGCTATAGATGTTGACATGGCCGCTGGACTGTTTCGCGAAACCATACACCATCGAAAGCCCGAGACCGGTGCCCTTGCCTTCCGGTTTGGTCGAGAAGAACGGCTCGAAGACCTTTTCGAGAATTTCCGGCGACATGCCCGAACCCGTATCGGTAACGGCGAGCATCACATATTGCCCCGCCGAAACTTCCGAGTGCTTGCGGGCATAATCGCGGTCGAGAACCGCATTTCCGACCTCGATGGTCAGTTTGCCCTGCCCTTCCATGGCGTCGCGCGCATTGATGGCCAGATTGAGAAGAGCGTTTTCCACCTGGTTGGGGTCGGCATAGGTGTTCCAGAGACCACCCGAGGTGATGACCTCCACCTCGATCGCCTCGCCGAGCGAGCGGCGAAGCAGATCGTCCATGCCGGTTACGAAACGGGCGATATTGATGACGCGCGGCTCCAGCGCCTGGCGGCGGCCGAAGGCCAGAAGCTGGCTGGCCAGCTTTGCACCGCGATGAACGCCGGCAAGCGCGTTTTCCAGCCGCCGCTCCGCACGTTCATTGCCGATCACATCCTTCGACAGCAATTGCAGATTGCCGGCGATCACCTGCAGCAGATTGTTGAAATCATGCGCCACGCCGCCGGTGAGCTGGCCGATGGATTCCATTTTCTGCGCCTGCTGCAGCGCCTTTTCGGTCTGGCGGCGCTCGGCCATTTCCGCCTCGACACGCGCCTCGAGGCTCTCGTTCAATTGCCGAAGCTGCTCTTCCGCCCGGATGCGGTGGCGAATTTCGCGCTCGAGATTGCTCGCATGTTCCTTAAGGGTGTTTTCGGCCCGCCGCTGCTCGGTGACATCCGTATGGACGCCGACCCATTCGGCGATGGCGCCGGCCTTGTCGAAAATCGGCACACCACGGATCGCGAACGTGCGGTAAACGCCGTCATGGCGGCGCACCCGATGTTCCCAGATATAGGTCGACTTTTCCGCGACCGCCTTGTTCCAGCTGTCGACAGACCCCTGCCTGTCGTCGGGATGGACCGCATCCGCCCAGCCAAAACCCCGATATTCTTCCGGAGTCTGGCCCGTCAAAGCGCTCCAGGCGGGTTGTTCGCCCAGCATCATTCCTTCGGCGCTGTTGGTCCACAGCACGCCGTGCACGGCATCCACCGCAGCACGGAAACGATTGTTGCTGATGAGGATTTCCCGCTCCGAGCGCTTGCGCTCCTCGATATCGATGATCAGCACATAGATGCCGTCGATGGAGCCATCTGCAATGTAACGCGGAACATAGCGGATTTCGGCGGCGCGCGTGCTGCCGTCCGGTCTGCTGATCACGGTATCCGAAACGATCTTCTCACCGTTGAGTGCGCGGTCGAGATAGGCCCTTCGGGCCTCGAAAAACGCCTCGCCGACGATTTCGGGAACGCTGCGGCCGATCACCTCCTCGGCGCGGCGGCCGAACCATTCCAGATAGCCGTCATTGGCGAATTTATAAACGTAATCACGGTCGACATATCCGACCAGAATGGGCAGGGCATTGGTAAGCCGGCTCAGTTCCTTGCGGCTCTGCTCCAGCGCCTCCACGGCCTTCACCTTGTCGGTATTTTCAAGCACGGTGCATAAAACGCCGTCTACGGTGCCGCCCTCATTATAGATCGGCGTGTAGAACAGATCGAAGATCACCTCTTCCGGCAGACCATGCCGCATCAGCGTCATCGGCTGGTCACGATAGGCCATGACCTCACCGCGAAAACCGGCTTCGAGAATGCGGCTGTTCCAGTCCCATATTTCCGGCCAGATGCCGGGCACGGTTCCGCCCAGCGCCTGCGGGTGATAATTGCCGGCGATCTCCGCATAGCCGTCATTGTAGATCATCACATGATCCTTGCCCCACATCAGCACCTGCGGAATGGGGGAATTGACGACGGAATTGGCTTTTTGCCTCAGATTTTGCGGCCATTCGCAAATAGGACCGAGCGATGTCTTCGACCAGTCGAAGCGGCGCACAAGCTCACCCGTTTCACCGCCACCGATCGGCCATACCGGCGCAGCACCAAGATTGGTCATTCAACATCACCACAAAAACCGAGAGAAAATCTCCCGTAATACAGAACAGGATAAAAGTCCAAGAAAACAGAAACTTCCGCTTATTGTTCCCAAGCTTTTCAGAAAATTGAAAAAGTTCCATCACGGCGTAAATGTCGCAAGGCGAGTGCTAAACCATCAGACATTTCAGGACCTTCGTGCGAGAAATTTCTCCAATATATCCCTGCGACCCCGCCTTCGTTTGACAATTGGCATCCTCAATACGCCAGAAATTGCCGCAAACGGGATGGCGACAAAGGAATTATTAAGCCTCAATAAGGGTGCTGGCGGTCGCGGTGCCGTCAGCGCCCGGGTCTTCGCCACACCGCGACCAGAGGGAACAACAATGAAAATACTTTTGGGTGCCACAATTCTTTCCGCCGGCTTCGCCTTTTCAGGCGGCGCAGCCTATGCTGCCGACTGCGGAAACGTGACAATCGCCAGCATGAACTGGCAATCCGCCGAAGTTGCCGCGAACCTCGATAAGTTCATTCTTGAAAAGGGCTATGGGTGCTCCGCCGAAATCGTGACCGGCGACACCGTGCCGACTTTGACCTCCATGGCCGAAAAAGGCCAGCCGGATATCGCGCCCGAGGCCTGGGTCAGCCTACAGCCGGAAATCGTCAAGCAGGGTCTTGAAGGCGGCAAAGTGGTCGCGGCCGCAAAAATCCTTTCCGATGGCGCTGTTCAGGGCTGGTGGATTCCGAAATACCTCGCCGAGGCAAACCCCGATCTCAAGACCATTCCGGATCTCTTCAAACACCCCGAACTCTTCCCCTCGCCGGAAGACAAGTCCAAGGGCGCCGTGTTCAATGGCCCGCAGGGCTGGGGCGGCACTGTCGTCACCGCGCAGCTTTTCAAGGCTTTCGGCGGTGAGAAGGCAGGCTTCACGCTTGTCGATACCGGCTCTGCCGCAGGTCTCGACGGTTCCATCGCCAAGGCTTACGAAGCCAAGCAGCCATGGGTCGGCTATTATTGGGCGCCCACCTCGCTGCTCGGCAAATACGAGATGGTAAAGCTCGAATTCGGCACCAACTATGACGCGGCCGAATGGAAGCGTTGCACCTCGGTTGCCGATTGTCCGGACCCGAAGCCGAACGCATGGCAGGTGGACGACGTGCAGACGCTGGTCAGCAAGTCCTTTGCCGACCGTGCCGGCCCCGCCATGGACTATCTGAACAAGCGCGCCTGGAGCAACGCGACCGTCAACAAGCTGATCGCCTGGATGACGGATAACCAGGCGACCGGCGAAGATGGCGCCAAGCAGTTCCTGAAGGAAAACGAAGCTCTCTGGAAGGGCTGGGTTTCTCCCGAGGTCGCGGAAAAGGTCAAGGCCGCCCTTTAACAGCCGGTCCTTACATATCTGCCCGGCAACCGGCGTCCGCCAGCGGCGACGCCGCGCCCGCACCGGCCCTGGAATGCCTCCCGGCTTTCCGGTGACGATGCGCCGGTTCAACAGAGCGTTCCGCCCTGCATCCAGAAGGATGCGCGGCGCTCTGACGATTTTACTCCCGGAGCGCGGAGGATATCGATCCCCGCCTCCGGTTCGTCATGGAGAACAGGATATGGAATGGCTTTTCAAATTTCCGACCATGAATGACGATGCTCTGCGCGCGCTGAAAAAAGTCATCGACGAGGGGTTCCGGGCTTTCACCCGAACCTATGGCGGCGCAATCGAGGGGCTGTTTACCCCCCTTCAGAGCTTCCTCATCTGGGCGGAAAGGCTTTTGATCGGCGCACCCTGGCCGGTCGTTATTCTTATTGTCGGCGCGCTTGCCTGGTTCGGCAGCCGCAGCGCCACCATTGTTTCGCTCTGTTGCGGCATTCTCTTCGCCATCGGCTGGTTCGGCATGTGGGAAGACACGATGAAGACGGTCTCGATGATCTTCGTCTGCGCCGTGCTGTCCATCGTCGTCGGCCTGCCCATCGGCATCGCCATGGCGCGCTCCAACCGCCTGCAGAGCGTGGTCAATCCGGTTCTCGACGTGATGCAGACGATGCCGAGTTTCGTCTACCTCATTCCCGTCGTCATGCTGCTCGGCATCGGCCGCGTGCCCGGCGTCATCGCCGTCGTCATCTATGCCATTCCGCCGATGATCCGGCTTACCAACCTCGGCATCCGCATGGTCGACCGCGACGTGCTGGAGGCCGCCGACGCCTTCGGCTCTTCCAAGCGCCAGAAGCTTTTCAAGGTGCAGCTGCCGCTCGCACTGCCCACCATCATGGCCGGCATAAACCAGACCATCATGATGGCGCTCGCCATGGTCGTCATCGCCTCCATGATCGGCGTTCAGGGCCTCGGCCAGCCGGTGCTGAAGGCCATCGCCAACCAGTATTTCACGCTCGGCGTGTTCAACGGGCTTGCCATCGTCGGCATCGCCATCATCTTCGACCGCATCAGCCAGGCCTATGGCCTTCGCCTGCAAAAACACCGGGAAGTGGCGCATGGCTAGTCAATCGATCGAAATTCGCAGCCTCTACAAGATTTTCGGCCCCAAGGCGGGAGACTATGTCGAACCGGTCAAGGCCGGCATGTCCAAGTCCGATCTCAACGCCAAACATGGCCATGTGCTCGGCCTGCGCGATATCAACATCACCATGCCGGGCGGGCAGATCACCGTTATCATGGGCCTTTCCGGCTCGGGCAAATCGACGCTGATCCGCCACGTCAACCGGCTGATCGACCCGACAGCCGGCGAAATCCTCTATGGCGGCACGGACGTGTGTCGCCTCAACGAAGCGGATCTGCTGGAATTCCGCCGCCACAAGACGGCGATGGTGTTCCAGAAATTCGGGCTGCTGCCACACCGCAACGTGCTGCAAAACGTCGTCTATGGCCTCGAGGTGCAGGGCGTCGACAAACGCGAGCGCGAAGAGAGGGCAGAGGTCTGGATCAGGCGCGTGGGGCTGGAAGGTTTCTCCAACCATTATCCCAACCAGCTCTCCGGCGGCATGCAGCAGCGCGTCGGCCTCGCCCGCGCGCTCACCAACAATGCCGAAATCCTTTTGATGGATGAAGCTTATTCGGCGCTCGATCCACTCATCCGCGTCGACATGCAGACGGTGCTGCTGGAACTGCAGAAGGAACTGAAGAAGACCGTGGTCTTCATCACCCACGATCTCGACGAAGCGCTGCGGCTCGGCGACAAGATCGCCATCCTGCGCGATGGCGAAATCATCCAGCAGGGCACGGCGGCCGAAATCGTCATGTCGCCCGCCGACAGCTATATCGAAGCCTTCGTGGAAGAGGTCAATCGCGGCCGCGTCATTCGCCTTGGCGCGGTGGTGCAGCCGGAATTTGCCGGTCAGTCCCGCCTTCAGCTCGATGCGGACATGACGGTTGAAGAAGGCCTGCGCGCCCTCGTCCGGGAAAATGTCGGCAGCGCCACGGTCGTCGGAGAAAACGGCAAGGCGCTTGGTGCAATCACCACCGATGCCATCATGCGCTGCCTCGTCAGGACCGCACATGGTGAGGAAGCAGGCACGGCTGAACGTTTGTCAGGCTGAGCCTTCGAGCCACGCGGCCATGCCCTTTGCGGCGGCCTTGCCGGTGGCGAAACAGGCGGTCAGGAGATAACCGCCGGTGGGCGCTTCCCAATCCAGCATTTCCCCGGCAGCAAATATGCCGGGGAGCTTTTCCAGCATGTAGTTTTCATCAAGGCCGCTCCACGCGATACCGCCGGCGGACGAAATTGCCTCGGCAATCGGCCTCGTCCGCAAAATCGATATCTCCGCATGTTTTATTCTCGCGGCGACGAATTCATCCGGCATGGCCGCGATATCGGGAAAGATTTCCCGCAGAAGCCCGACCTTCACAGCCGATAAGCCGGCCGCCTTGCGCATGCGGTTTGCAAAGCTCTCTTTCCGTCCGAGTTTCGCCAGATCGCGGCTGAGGCGTTCCACCGTACGTCCCGGCGCAAGATCGATTGCGAGCGATACTTTGCCCACCTCTTCCAGCCGGTCGCGCAGCGCGGCGGAATGGGCATAGATCACGCTGCCCTCAATACCATGCTTCGTGATGACGAATTCGCCCTGAAAGGCTCCGGCTGGCGAAATGGTGATGGTGGATTTCACCGCTTCACCGGCAAAACGCGCGCGGAAGACATCGCTCCAGTCGACGTCGAAACCGCAATTGGCGGGGCGGAACGGGGAAAGCGCCACGCCTCTCTCCGCCAGCGCCGGAACCCATGTGGCATCGGAGCCGAGACGCGGCCAGCTTGCGCCACCGAGCGCCAGAAGAACGGCATCGGCCTTGATGATGATCTCGCCCTCCGGTGTCGCGAAAACCAGGTGCTCGCCGGAAAAACCCGTCCAGCGATGCCGCGTCCTGATGGTCACCCCCTGCGCCTCCAGCCGGGCGAGCCATGCCCGCAGCAACGGCGAAGCCTTCATGACGGTGGGAAACACCCGGCCCGAAGTGCCGACGAAAGTTTCCTGCCCCAGCCCCTGCGCCCAGTCGCGCAGCATATCCGGCGTGAAATCATCGAGAGCGGCGCGCAGCCTCGGTTCCGCATCGCCGAACCGGTGGCGGAAGCTGTCATAGTCTTCGGCATGGGTGATGTTGAGGCCGGATTTTCCGGCCATCAGCAATTTGCGCGCCACGGTCGGCATGGCCTCGAACACCGTCACGACATGGCCTGCGGCCGAAAGCATCTCGGCCGCCATCAGCCCCGCCGGTCCGCCGCCGATAATCGCGACCTGCCTCGCCTTTGCCAAAACCCTCTCCATCGCCATCTTCGCCGTTCCGAGCCTTATACCGATTTCCGCATGCGAATATATGCGATATTGAAACCCGCATGTTCACGCTCGACCGCCCCGTCACCTTTTCGCAGGATATCAAGAAAAGCCGCTTCATCGCCTTTGCCGCGCCGGTGACGGGCGAAGAGGATGCGAAAAACTTTCTTGCGGCGCATTCCGATCCCGATGCGAACCATAATTGCTGGGCCTGGCGAAACGGCCAGACCTATCGTTTCAGCGATGACGGCGAGCCTTCGGGCACGGCCGGGAAACCGATCCTTCAGGCCATCGACGGTCAGGCGCTGGACAATATCGCCGTTCTCGTCATCCGCTGGTTCGGCGGCATCCTGCTCGGCAGCGGCGGGCTGATGCGCGCCTATGGCGGCACGGCAGCCGCCTGCCTGCGGCTTGGAGAGACGTCACCGGTCATCGCCTATGTCAACGCCACGCTCAGCTGCCCTTTCTCCGATCTGGCGCTTGTGAAATCACGCCTTTCCGCCACCCAGAACCTGCGTCTGGAAAGGGAGGATTTCACCGGCACCGGCGCGGATATGCTGCTCTCGGTTCCGGCCGAGGAAGCAGAACGGCTCACCCGTCTTCTCAGCGACCTGACAAGTGGGCGCGTCAATTTGCATATTCCCGACTAGAGTTTTTTTGCTTTTCTTCGAAGCGCGAAAACACTCTAACTCTTTGTTTTGGCGCATTTCCGGACGGAAAACCGGGGTCCACTTTTCCTGGAAATGCTCTAGCGCCTGTCCGAATGCGCAATTCGTGCTAAGGAAGCGACATGTCTCCAGAGCTTTCCAACCCCGTCTATCATCCGCCACTCGAACCCTGGCTCACCATCGTGCACCGCGACGACGATCTTCTGGTGCTCGACAAGCCAAGCGGGCTTTTATCGGTGCCGGGGCGCGATCCGGCGCTTTCGGACAGCCTCATGACGCGTGTGCAGAAACAGTTTCCGAAAGCGCTGATGATCAACCGGCTGGACAAGGACACCTCCGGCATCGTGCTGATGTCCCTGAACCGCAAGGCGCATGCGGCGATTGCGTCGCAGTTCGAAAACCGCCAGACGCGCAAATCCTATGTCGCCATGGTCTGGGGAGAAGTTGCCGGAGAAGCGGGGGAAGTGGACCTGCCGCTTGCCATTGATCCGGAAAACAAGCCCCGCCACCGGGTCGACCACGAAAACGGCAAGCCGGCGCAGAGCCTTTGGCGGGTGCTGGAACGATTGCCGCTTCCGGCAACGCGGCTGGCGCTGACACCCCTCACCGGCCGTACCCACCAATTGCGGGTGCATATGAAGGCGCTCGGCCATCCGATCCTCGGCGATGAATTTTATGCCGAAGGCGAAGCGCTCGCCGCTGCGCCGCGCCTGATGCTGCATGCGCAGGAGGTCGGGTTCCGCCATCCCGATGGCCGTGACGTCACCTATACCGTCCCCTGCCCCTTCTGAGGTCCAAGATGAAGGAACAAAACGAAAGCTTCGTGGTGGATTTTGTCGGCGGCGCGGTCGGGCACCGTTTCCGCTCCGGCGAAGGGCGCGGGCAGGCCCTGCCGAAAGCTGCGGGTTTCACCAAAGGCCGCACGCCAAAGATCGTCGATGCCACGGCCGGGCTCGGGCGGGATGCCTTTCTGCTTGCCTCGCTCGGCGCGGAGGTGACCCTCATCGAACGCTCGCCGGACATGCATGCTCACCTCGCCGATGGCATTCGCCGTGCACTGGCAGCAGGCGGCGCTTATGCCGAGGCGGCAGCGCGCATGACGCTGCTCCACGGTGACTCCCGATATCTGCTGAAGGAGCTTTCACCGGAGGTGGTGATTGTCGACCCCATGCATCCGCCGCGCCACAACACGGCGCTGGTGAAAAAGGAGATGCGGGTGCTGAGAGAACTGGTTGGTGCCGACCCGGATCAGGTGGAGTTGATGGAGGCTGCGCTGGAGAATGCGACGAAGCGGGTGGTTCTGAAATGGCCCCTGAGAGCCGAGCCGATGCCCGGCATCCGCAAGCCTTCGCATCAGATAATGGGGAAGAACACCCGTTATGATGTCTTCATGATCTTCGGAAAATCTCTCGACGACGAGGAATGATCAGCGGAAGGTCGGCTTGCGCTGCGCATTCATCAAAAGCTCATGCCGCGAGGCGAACTCGCCGAACAGCTTTCGGAGCCGGGTTTCCTCCGCCTTGTCCAGCCGGTAACGCCGGCAGAATTCCGCAACGTTGAGGATCGGCTTGGTTCTGTTCCCGTCAATGGTCTTGTTATCGATTATCTGCATGGCGCCCTCCGTATAACAGAGGCCAAACGTCGCTTGCGCCTTGCGGTTCCTTATGAATTCGCATGGATGAGAAAAGAGCGTGCCGCCTGCACACGGAGTGATCAAGTTTTCTTGAAACTATCGCAGGAAACGAAATCCTACCCAAATGGTTCTCTGCCTGATGTAAACCATGGAAGGGAGACCCATGTTCCATAACAACCGATTTCTGAGTTCGACGATCCTGTGTGCACTGCTCGCCGTGCCGCTCGCCGGTATCGCACAGGCCCAGACCCCGGCCGCCGAAACGAAACGGCCGAATGCGCCGGATCAGAAACCGGCTTTTGAGGGTCAGACCCGCGCGCCGCAGGCCGCCACCCAGCCACGCGTCGAAAAAACCGTCATCGCGGACGGCCTGCCGCATCTGTGGTCGATGGAGTTTCTGCCCGATGGCCGCATGATCGTCGCGGCCAAGGAAGGCGCCATCCATATCGTCGCCGACGGCAAGGCCGGCCCGGCGATCGCCGGCGTGCCGGAAGTGGCGTCCGATGGGCAGGGCGGACTTCTCGACATCGCGCTGGCTCCCGATTTCGAAACATCGCGCACCATCTTCTTCTCCTTCTCCGAACCGCGCGATGGCGGCAATGGCACGTCGGTAGCCTCGGCAAAACTGACCGAGGAGGGAGGCGCGGCAAAGCTGGACAATGTCTCGGTAATTTTCCGCCAGACGCCGACCTATGACGGCGACAAACATTTCGGCTCCCGCCTCGTCTTCGGGCCGAACAACGAGCTTTATGTCACAGTCGGCGAACGTTCGGATTCAAAGCCGCGTGTGCAGGCGCAGGATCTGTCGAGCGGGCTCGGCAAGGTCTTCCGCATCGATGCGCAGGGCAAGGCCTTTGAAGGCAATCCTTTCGCCAGCCAGCAGAACGCCCTCCCCGAAATCTGGAGCTATGGCCACCGCAACCTGCAGGCCGCGGCACTTGATGGTGAGGGCAGGCTCTGGACCGTGGAACACGGCCCGAAGGGCGGCGATGAGCTGAACCTGCCGAAAGCCGGCCTGAACTACGGCTGGCCCATCATCACCTATGGCGTCGAATATAGCGGCCGGTCGGTTGGCGAAGGCGTTACCGCAAAGGAAGGCATGGAACAGCCGGTCTATTATTGGGACCCGGTCATCGGCCCCTCCGGCATGGCCTATTATGATGGCGACCAAATCCCCGAATGGAAGGGCGCTTTCATCGTCGGCGGTCTGGTAAGCCAGGGTCTCGTCATCCTGCATATCGATGGCGACAAGGTTGCCACCGAAAGCCGGTTGCCGCTGGAAGCGCGCATTCGCGACGTGAAGGTCGGTCCGGATGGCGCGATCTATGCCGTGACCGAAGAGCGCGGCGGCGGGAACTCGCAGATTCTGCGTATCGCCAAGGCCGGCTGATTAAAAAGGCCGGCTGAGAAAACTCACGACTGGAACGACAGGCCGCCGGAACGAAGGCGGCCTGTTTTTCGTTTGCCGCAGCGTGAAACCTGCCGGAAAAAACAATGCCACAACCGCCCACCCGCCTTCTTGCCAAAATCGGACTTGCCTATGTCAACGATCAGGAGCCGGGTATTTCCCGCGAGAAACGCGGACGCGGTTTCTGTTACCGTCTGCCGGGCGGCGAACTTCTCTCCGACAGCGTCGAGCTGAAGCGCATCAAATCGCTCGGTGTGCCGCCCGCCTATAAGGACGTGTGGATATGCATCGACCCCGCCGGCCATCTGCAGGCTACGGGTTTCGATGCCCGCGGGCGAAAACAGTATCGGTATCATCCCGACTGGCATGCGCTCCGGGGCGAGACGAAATTCTTCCAGCTCAAAAGCTTCGGCAAGGCGCTGCCCGCCATCCGCCGCCGCGCCATCGCCGATATCGAAAAACAGGATCATGGGCCGGAAATGACGCTCGCAGCACTCACGCTGCTGCTTGATGCCGCCTATCTGCGCGTCGGCAATCGCTCCTATCTCGAAACCAACGGCACCTATGGCGCAACGACCTTGCTCAAGCGGCACGTCTCCTTCGGTGAAACCATCGAGCTGCGGTTTGCCGCCAAGGGCGGGCAGAAGGTGAAACGGCAATTGCGCCACCCGCGCCTGCAGAAAATCCTCGAGGAAATCGCCGATCTGCCCGGCAAGGAACTCTTCGTCTGGCAGGACAGCGAAAACCGGGTGCATTCGGTCGATTCCAGCGATCTCAACGCTTACCTCTCCCGTATCGGCGGGCAAGGCATTTCCGCCAAGACCTTCCGCACCTGGGGCGGAACGCTCGCCGCCTTCTGCAACGCGATGGAACATGTGGCGGCGGGCGACAAGCCGAGCATAAAGGGCATGTGCCAGGCAGCGGCGGCGGAGCTTTCCAACACGCCCGCCATCTGCCGCAAGAGCTATGTGCACCCGGCCGTCCTCGATATCGCCACGGAAGAGAAAGCGCAGAAAAAGCTTGGCCGCATCCTGAAGGTCGGGGCAAAGCCCGTCTCCGGCCTCAGGGCGGATGAACGACGGCTGCTTGCATTTCTGCCCTGAAGATCAGCGGCTGCCCGCCCATTCCGCCAGCTCCCGCTCGGCTCTTTCCAGCGCGCTGTAATTCAACAGCTTGCGCAGGAAAGCGACGGTAACGGCGCGGGTTCTGAGATTATACCGGCCTTCCGCCTCGTCATCGCCGGCTGCCTGATGCACGTTCAGTTTCTCATAGAGGCTTTGCAGCCGGTTCTGCACGCTGCGCAGCGACAGGTTGCGGCGGCGCGCAATCGCCTTGTCGGTAAGGCCGAGAGCGACATCGACAAGGATTTCATATTCGGAATCGGTAAAGCCATGGGCCTTGCCGAGGCTCTTTTCCTGCAGGCCGCGCACTTCCCGGTCGATTACACATTGCGCCTCGATGAAGATGCTGCGCAGCGCCAGCCGCAGGCGGTCATCGGAGGCCGATTTCAGCACATAGCCATAGGCGGCCCCTTCCGGCACGATGCGGGAAACGCCGCGCACATAGGCCTCGTCGGAATAATTGGACCAGAACAGGATGCGGGTATCCGGCCTTTCCTTCCAGATGGTGCGTGCCGCCTCGATGCCGTTGCGCTCGTTCATCTGCAAATCCATGACGATATGGGCGGCCCGGTTTTCCCGTGCGAGCTTTTCGCCGGTTCTGCCGTTTGCCGCCTCCAGAACCTTGTCGCATTCCGGCAGCGCAGCACGCACCGCCTCGTTCAGATAGGCGCGGTGCAGCGCATCGTCCTCAACGATTAGCACGTCCATGTCACAACTCCTCCCGCCGGTCGAAAGCGCCTGCCGGCAAGGTAACGGTGATGCGGGTTCCCGCTCCCATCCCATTGCCGCCAATATCGAATTTCGCCGAAATCAGCCGCGCCCGCGTCTTCATATTGCCGATGCCGAGGCCGCCGGAGGCCCCGCCTTCACCGCCGCCGCTGCCATCGTCGCTGACCGTCACCCGCAAGCCGCCATCGATTGCGGTCAGTTTCACGGCAATCGCTTCGGGCTGTGCATGGCGAATGGCATTGTTCACCGCCTCCTGCACGATGCGGAACAGCGAGATGGCTACCGTCTTGTCCAGCCTTTCCACCAGCCCGTCCGTCTCATCCGTCACCGACCAGTCGATTGCCGATCCGCTGTCGCGCACGGAGCGGTCCACATAGGTCTCGATGGCTTCAACGACGCCGAACAATTGCAGGATCGAGGGTTTCGCCTCCTCGATGATCTCGCGCAAATCCTGCATGCAATGCTGCAGGCTGCGCACCACCGGCTCCAGCATCTCGCCCGACAGGTCGGGGGTATGGCTCATGCGCTCGATGCGCCGCGCCAGCCGGGTCAGGTCCGCCAGCGTCTGGTCATGCAGATCCATGCCAATGCGTTGCCGTTCGGCCTCCAGCGCCTCGGTCAATTGCAGCGCGCCCAGCCGCAGTCCCTCCTCGCGGGCATTGGCGCGCGCCTCCTCGATGGCGGAGCGTTTGGCCTGCTCGGCGGCGCGGATGGCGTAGAAATAGGGCGCCAGCAAATCCGCGACGGCGCGGGCATTCGCCACATCCTCCATCGTATAGGCATCCGACTGGTGGGAGGAGCAACTCAGCGCGCCGATGATGTCGCCATGCACCTTCATCGGCACATGCAGCCGGCTATGCAGATTAAGCTCGATGATCGGGCTTGAAAACGACCCTTCGAAATGAAAGCGCGGATCGGAACAGGCGTCGCCGCTCAAGAGGTATTCGACCTCGCCTGACAGCAATGTCCGGATCGGACTACCGGTCAGAAGGGCGGGCGGCTGCCGGCTCCAGGCGCTGACGAGGCCGCTCTCATAGGCGATGTGATATTTGTCATCCAGCTGCTTGATGCAGACATCCATATGGTCATGCGGGATGATATGGCTGATCTCGGTGGCGACCGCCTGGATGATGGCATTAAATTCCAGCTGTCCGGCAAGCAGCCGCGAAATGCCCATATAATGATGAAAAAGAGCGCTTTTCGGCGTATCCAGCATGTGCGGACGCCCTCCCAAGCGCCTGCCTTCGACCATCGCGGCAAAGCTTCAACCCCTAGGGCGCCGCATCATTCATTCTGCGCCCGGCAGTGGCGTTTCGTCCTGCGGGTTCCCGCAAGCTTTCTGCGGAAACCCGCAGGAAGATTGCCGCGATCCGCCTATACAAGCCAAATCTTCTTGGTCATTCTCGCTTCTACTGGGGAAAGGAGCTCCAGTGCAAAGGAATTCCACCTGCCGCCGAGGAGATTTGCGGCGTGCGAGAATTCCGGGCTCGAAAAGGGCAAGCCACGAGGGAGGAAATCAAATGGCTTTCAGGAAGATGCTTCTGGCATCGGCCGCTGTCGCATGCGCAGCTTTGCCGATCACCGCTCATGCCGATACGTCGGCCAAAAAAATCGCGCTTTCAAACAATTATGCCGGCAATTCCTGGCGTCAGGCGATGCTGACAAGCTGGGACAAGATCACCAAGCAGGCTGTTGCCGACAAGCAGGTCGCCGCCGCCGACGCCTTCACCACAGCCGAAAACCAGGCGACCGAACAGGCCGCGCAGATCCAGAACCTCATTCTTCAGGGTTACGACGCCATCGTCATCAATGCCGCTTCGCCGACCGCGCTTAACGGCGCGGTGAAGGAAGCCTGCGATGCCGGCATCACCGTCGTGTCCTTCGACGGCATCGTCACCGAGCCCTGCGCATGGCGCATCGCGGTCGATTTCAAGGCGATGGGCGAAAGCCAGATCGACTATCTCGCCAAGGCCATGCCGAAGGGCGGCAACCTGCTTGAAATTCGCGGCCTTGCCGGCGTTTCGGTCGATGACGAAATCCACGCCGGCATCGCCGCCGGCGTCACCAAGAACCCACAGTTCAAGATCGTCGGTTCCGTCAATGGCGACTGGGCGCAGGATGTGGCGCAGCGCGCCGTCGCCGGCATTCTGCCGAGCCTTCCAGAAGTCGCGGCCGTCGTGACGCAGGGCGGCGACGGCTACGGTGCCGCACAGGCTTTTGCCGCCGCCAAGCGCCCGACACCCACCATCGTCATGGGCAACCGTGAAGACGAACTGCAATGGTGGAAACAGCAGAAGGACGCAAGCGGTTACGAGACCATGTCCGTCTCCATCGCGCCCGGCGTCTCGACGCTCGCTTTCTGGGTGGCCCAGCAAATCCTCGACGGCAAGGATGTGAAGAAGGACCTGACCGTGCCCTTCCTGCGCATCGACCAGGCCAATCTCGAGGAAAACCTGAAGACGACCCAGAAGGGCGGCGTGGCGAATGTGGAATATTCGCAGGAAGACGCCCAGAAGGCCATCGCATCGGCAAAATAGGCCGGATCGGCCCAGAGCCTGACTATTGCGGCGCTCCCGGAACGGGCGCCGCAATAGCCACCATATTATCCGATTTTCACATCACTGGCGTAATTGCTCATGAATGACATCATCGACGCGGAAGAAGTCGTCGCTGCGCGCGGCGTAAAGGTCGTGTTCGGCGCGGTAAGGGCGCTGGATGGGGCCGATCTCGTCATCCGCACGGGGGAATGCCTCGGGCTCGTCGGCCATAACGGCGCGGGAAAGTCCACCATCGTCAACGTCATCAATGGTGGGCTGACGCCGCATGAGGGTTCCGTTTCCTATGGCGGCAACGAAAACCGCCACGGCATTGCCGCCGCGCGCGCGAACGGCGTTCGCTGCGTGTTTCAGGAGCTATCGCTCTGCCCGAACCTGACGATCGGCGAAAATGTCCGCATCATGCATGCCGCCACGGGTGGGCGAAACTGGCGCGGCCGTGCGCTGACGACGATCCGGCAGACACTGGACGAGATTTTTCCCGGCCACGGCATCGATTGCGAGCTGACCATCGCCGAACTTTCCATCGCCGAACGCCAGATGGTGGAAATCGCCATCAATTTCTGCCGCATACCGCACGCGCCGAGACTGGTGATCCTCGATGAGCCCACCTCTTCGCTGGATGCCGGTCTCGCCGAGCAGCTGATGGACTACGTCCGCCGTTTCGTGCGTGCGGGCGGTTCGGTTCTGCTGATCTCGCATATTCTCGGCGAAATTCTTTCGACGGCCACCCGTATCGTCGTGATGAAGGATGGCCGGGTGGTTGCCGACCGGAAGGCCGCCGACTTCACCACCCGCTCGCTGGTTGAGGCCATGGGCAGTGTCGTCAAGGAACAGGACAGACGACGGGGCGAAAGCCGCAAGGCAGGCGAGAAGGTGCTTTCGATGCCGGCACGCCGGGGTGAAGGCCTTGCCTTCGAGGCCTTTCGCGGCGAAATCGTCGGCCTTGCCGGTCTCGGCGGCCATGGCCAGACCGAAGCGCTTCTCGATCTTTATCTCGCGCAGAACAGCAGCTGGATACCCGCGCGCAAGACCGATATCGCCTTTGTGGCGGGCGACCGCAGCCTGAACGGCACTTTTCCGCTGTGGAGCATCCTCAAAAACCTGTCCATCGCCTCGCTCAGGGATATTTCAGCCGCAGGCATGGTGGACAGAGCCAAGGAAACCGAGCTCGGGGCGCAGTGGAAACAACGCATCGAAAT
>Ga0209371_1000835_pt1 | contig 25265 bp, 34 predicted proteins | sample AgamicAtAmrz_FD_187165 | JGI IMG/M metagenome (GOLD analysis project Ga0209371, IMG submission 187165) | Agave microbial communities from Guanajuato, Mexico - At.Am.rz (SPAdes) (version 2) | ecosystem: Host-associated > Plants > Roots > Rhizosphere | place: Guanajato, Mexico | collected 2012-06-07
CTGACCATCATCATTCTTAAAATATTTCATGTTGATTACCGTAACTCCGTCCATTCAAATACGTCTAAGTTTCCACCCGTACCGGCAATTACAGCTTGGTAAGTTGCCCCAGGTGGCACCATGGAGATGGCATTGAGGTATTGTCCTGGCCCCGTAGAATAGGAGCCACGGTTGGTCGACGTACCATTGACCAGAATTGCGATTACTTGGGCAGCCCCTGTGGATGGCCCGCAGGAAACAGAAACCTGCATTGCGCGACCGCTGTTATTGGTGTAAGTGACGTTGAGGGCTCGAGACCCAGTCATGGTATTCGTGGCTTGCCCGAAGCCGAATGGGGTTGTCTCGACCCAGGCACGCCACCCTGTCGCGTTGTCCGTTTTGATCCTTTCGAAGGTTCTTATGACCCCGGTCCCCACGTACGTTAGCCGTTGGGTCTCGGTCTCGCTCCTTACTTTCCAATCCAAGAAACCGTAAAAGGGAATACCAGCCGGGCCATTTGTTGGTGTCGCCACAAAATAGGGTCCAGGTGGGACTGTCAGGTTGTTCAAGTTGGGCGAGGTGAGATTAGGTACGTTTCCTCCTATCCCGTAATCGCCTACCTTCAGGACCCTGCCTGGGTTGGCATCGTTCGCACTGGTTGTCAGCGTTGCAAAAGCAGCAGTCCCGAAGTCTGTGAGGAACGATTCTCGGCCCCAGTCGGACCATTGGCCGTTGGCCACGTTGTAGCCCCGCCCCGACCGGCGCCCGCTAAACATATCGACGGCGCTTTGTACCACATACCCTCCGATAGTTATGACGTAAACGAGGGCGAACGTCATGCCCGGCGGCCTGTTTGTAGCGGTGCCGCTGGCAGCGCTCCACCAACCTTCGGTCATTGCCTGATTGCAGTCATCGTTAGGGACTGGTCGACCAATTGGGGCAGAAACCCCAATAGTGTCCAAGAACTGGGAGTTGTTGTTGATCTTCAGGAACGCTGTGCGGGCGTCATCACCGTCGAGCGCATTCGGCGGCGTGCCCAGGGAGATCAGAGAAAGAGCCATGTTGTCACCTAATCTAAGTTGGAAAGGTCGACCATCAGGTGACCCCACGTGTGAGATTCAAATCCGAATACCGAAATACCGGACTCCGGCCCCCTGACAATGAGTGGTCCCGAGCTCGTTCTCATGCTCCCAGACCACGCCGCGAAGGTGCTCATCTGTATTGCGGTGATGATTAGAGGCTGTGGGCCTGGCAGTACTTCGGAAGGGCTGGTCAAGAATCTAGCGGCTTGCAAAACGCCAACCTTTGCGACCGTGTATGCGCGGCTGGTAGGCTGAAAGTTAAGGTCGTCGAAACCAAACTCTGTATCGATAACCCGCATGTACTTGCAGCGAGAATCGAAAACCACCTCACCAGTATTTACATTGCGGATTCTTATACCTACGTTAACATTGGCAACTTGCGCAATCGACATGTTATCAAAGTGATAAATCTCAACCGCAGCAAGCGTTCTGGTGAAGATATGGAATGACCAGGAATTTCCAGTTCGAGACACAAAGCTGATCGACATATCATTGTTCGTATTACCGGTATACCCCACCAGAAATGGATTAATTGCGGTAATGGTGAGCGACGTGTAATACATGCCATTTTGATTCGCCGAACCAGTCGGAGTAATCACATGTTTAGCGACCAAGGCAGCATTACGGTAGTTGCCATCAATCTGGATAAAACCAGAACTATTTCTAACTCTCACACCAAGTGCCATTAGTAAGTACCATAGGCTACAAGCGCAGGTTGGCGCTGAATCCATGAGGGAGTTCTAAATCGCCAAGTGATGGTGTTTCCACTTAGGTTAACCTCCGGCCCGCATAAATCAGTTGTCAGCGGGACGGCAGACAAAACCGCAAAGAATGCCTGCCCACCTACCCCATCGGTAACCTGAAAGGAACCGTCAACGGTGCCAGTGTCGAAAGTACCAATGATTCTGGTTATACGATTGGTAATATCCAGCATCACCGCACCGGTTACGGGGTGACGAATCCTAAATCCAACTGCCATTAAGAAAGCTCCCCCATCTCCAAGAACACCACACCAGTTGCATTGCTTTGGAAATAAGTGCGCACCTCGTTATCAACGCGTGCGTAGTTGACACCCCGGAATATCTGAGCGCCGGCGTTGTAGTCGGTGGTCAATTTGGGCATACCCGCGTAGGGTCCGCTTGGCACCACGGATTGCGAGTAGATCGTCGAGCCAACCATTGCGGTCTGCACAGCAAGCTTCGAGATAAAAGCCGACTGGATTACGGTCTGGCCGTTCTCGATCGCAAAGAACGCTTGCGGTAGTCCGTTTATGCTTTGCATGACAGCGAAACGATCCGCAACGAAAATCACCTGCGACTGCATCCCGCCGGGCGTGTTCTCAACCCCTATACCCATGCCAGCCACGTAGTAGCGGCCATTTACATCGACGCCAACTTTGATGCTGTACATCGCCTTCAGGTCGCCATCCAAGTCGACGAGGGCTTCAGCAGTCTGCTGAACCAGCGCTTTCGTATCACCAACCTGTGACGTGAGTTCTGTGGTCTGCGTGGCCAGGGCGGTCACCTCGTCCGCCATTGTCTCGACCTTCGAGACCACGCGAGCAAGGCTACCGTCGACCTGAGCTTGCACGGTGTCGACTCTTCTGGCGATCGCCATGTCTGCCTGGCTGAACGCCGCGTATATCGACCAGGCTCCGGCATAGGCGCCAGTCATACCAGCACGCCAGTCAGTTGCACCCGCCATCCTTGGAGATACCGCCGTCTCGACGCCAAGGATGCGACTGGCCATGGCGGTCAGCTCACCGTTGATGTCCTCAACACTGGTTTCAACACCGTCCAGGCGTACGGCAAGCGCGGTGACCATTTCACCAAGTGACGCATAGTCGCCGAGGTACTCCCAGAAACCTGCCTCGGTCAGAGGGGTTCCGGCAGGAACATCAACCTTCGCCCGGTACAGCTTGCCGTCGTGCTTGACCAGGGCGCCGGCCAGATACGCCTTGTCAGGCTTCCATTCCTCCGCGCCAGCAAGATCAGCCAACTGGGCAGACAGTGAGTCAATCTGGCTCTGCAGCGCCCTGTCACCTGCCTTGAACCGCTCGTTTACAGATCCAGGGCCGTCACCGCTGATCTTCCCAATCTCTGTCGCCAAGCCCTGGGCAAGATGGGTTTCATTGATCTTGCCAGTGATGTAGTTGAGGATCTCGGTCGCGTCGGCATTTGATATGCCGCGCACCCATGACGACCATTCACCAATGTTTCCGGTGCGGTCGACCAGGCGCCCGCGGAAGAAACGCTCCACACCTGCGGCCATGCCGCTGTTCAAGTAGGTTGAGGTCGGATAAGCGAACTGCCCAAGTGGCAACGGGTTCTGGCCGGACGCGTCTGACGCGATTTCGAACTCGGTGTACGCCGTATCCTCCGCACCAGGTGGAAAGCCCCAACTGACCCTGATACCGAAAAGCTCACTGGCGGTATTCAGGTACGCCAACACCGGAGGCTTTCCCTCCTTACCTTTCAGCTCAGTCAGGCCGGAGTCGCGCCAGATCGACGTGATATCGAACGCACTCACCGCACGTACGCGCGCCAGGTAGGCGCCAGCGTAGATGCCCGTCACGTCCACTGACGTGGTGCCCACTCGCTGCAGGCGAATCCAGTTGCCGTTGTTCCTGCGCCACTCCACGTCGTATGCGACCGCGCCCTCCACTGCCGGCCAGGCAATCGTCATCGTGCTGACGGCAATGCCCTGGTCGATGGCGTAGCCAGAGGTCAGGGTTACGCTCGCCGGCGGTGGCACCGTTGTCACAGGGATAGCGCTGATCGGCCGCTCCTCGAGCTTGGCGCCTGTGTCGATTGCTGCGAACTTGCTTGGGTTGAACTCCAGCGCGGTGAACTCGTACTCGCCCTCAGTGGTGCGCACGCGCTTGAGCACACGGAACAGCTGGACGGCCAGGTCTTCGTAGTCGATCGCCCACTGCAGCTCAGGCTCTGGCTGCAAGCCATAGGCAGTCGTCACAGTCACTGCGCGACCGCTCACCGACTGCACGGTCCTGCCTTGGGCGGTGCCGTTGGGCAGGTTGATGATCAAGCGGTCACCGGCCTTGATCGGCGTGTCCCGATCCAAGGTAACGACGCGGCCTGCGGCGGCAGAGATGCGGCCACCGTTCGGGCGCCCGGCGACGAGCTCATCAGCAACCGGGATGACGAAGCCAGGCAGCACGTTTGCGCCTTCCATCCCGGTCTTGAACGAGACCGTGCGGTCCTGGTTGTTGCTCAGCAGCGCCCACTTGCCGCGGCGCTGGGCCTCGCTGGCACGGGTGCAGCCGATGGCAGAGATTTCAACGGGGCGATCCCGGTACCGGCGCTGCAGTGCAATGTCGGTGACCGGTATTACGTCCGTGTCGTAGTTGTTCGCCGGGTTGTCGTAGCTCACCAGGGCGCGGCTGTAGTGCGTGTCGCGACCGGCGCCGCCGTATACAAAGTCGCCGTCGATCACGTTCGACCGAGTGAAGACGTAGTCGATGTCCTGCGCGCGCGGCATGTCGGCCTGCATGTACAGCGAGCCCTGCGCCCAATAGACCATCCCCCGATAGATCGCCGAGAGGTCGCGCAGCAGCGTCCAGGCCTCCGCCTTGCCCTGCAGGTTCAGGTCACATAGGTAGCGCGGCTCCTGGCCGCCTACTCCGTCAGGCACCAGCTGGTCGCAGTACTGGGCGATGCGGTACATCTCCCACTTATCGACCATCCATGGCTGGATTCGCTTGCCCAGGCCGAAGCGGTCATTCACGCACAGACCGTAGGTGGCCCACACCGGGTTGTTGGTCCAGGCCTGCTTGAAAGTGCCGTCCCAGATGCCTGTGTAGGTGCGGGTCTCCGGGTCGTAGTTGCTCGGTACCGGCCAGCGCTGCGCCTTGCAGTTGACCGTCACCGCCGGGATGTTCTGGAACTGCTCGGCGTTGAACTCGATGTACAGCAGCGCGGTGTTCGGGTAGCGCAGCTTCTGGTCAATGATCTCGGTGTAGCCAGCGATCACCATCTGGTCGGCAATCGTGCCGCTGTTGGCGTTGGGCGTAATGCGGCGAACACGGAAGGCCCAGCCGGAGGTGGCCGGAGGTAGGTTCACAGACTCGGACCGCTGGTAGCCATTGGTGGTCTTACCGTCCACGGCTGAACGCAGGGATTCCACGAACGCCCCACCGTCGGTGGAAACATCGATGGCGTACTCGATCCTGTAACCATTGGTGTTGCCGCTGCTGTCCTGACTGACCAGGCGCTGCCATGAGAACCGGACACGAACCCGCGAGAGCTGCAGGTTACTCAGCGTGCGCGTGAAGGGCGTGTCGCTGCGGAGCTCGACGTTCACCGTCGTCTCGTTCTCGATCGCTGGAATACCCTGGATGTAGTCCTGCTCGATCGAGCCTGGGCGCCACTCCCACTTCACGCCGGGGAAATTCACGTTGCCGCTGGCATCCATGATCGGCGTGTTGTCGAGGTAGATATCGCGGTCGGTCGGCGTACCGTCGAACTCGCCCTCGCCCACTGCCAGCAGGATCTTGGCGATGTTCGTCGATCGCAGGCTGTCCGGTGCTTCGACCGGGTTCTTCGGCTTCTTCTCGCCGCCCTTGGCGCCGGTGACTTCTGGCAGGAGTGCTGCGCCCATGCTTTCCTCCGGGCAATAAAAAACCGCCAGGAGGCGGTTGGTGGTGTTTCGCTCGAGTGACTACGCTTTGTCCTCGGCGTAGACCGAGGCGGATATGATCGCCCCGCCCCAGCGGCGTTTCCCGATGCAGATCGGTACCGGGTTACCGCTGGCCGTGGTGTTCTTGGCGCTGCCAAAGGCATACGAGGGTAGGTTCTCGGGCGCGCCACTCATGGATAGCCCTTTGGCTTGAGGGCTGAGCATCTGGATGACGCCTCCGAGCGCCATTGACCCGCCACCCATGCCAACTGCAAGCGCAGTAGCCGCGGACCATCCGAGGGGGTTCCACCATGCCAAAGCGACAATCGCGACACCGATGATGGTCTGGATCAGGCCTCCACGCTTGCTACCGCTGACAACGGGCGCAATACGAATTTCCCCAACCCCAGCGAAGCAGAGCTCCTCTTCCTTGAGATTCCTTGAGCCTCGGAAGACTGCGAACTCAAACCCTTCGCTCTTGGCCGTTATGAGAAACCTTTCAAATCCCGGAATCTGCACGCAGAGCGCCTTGATCGCCTCCGCTGGAGATCGCACGGACAGCCTGAAAGACCGCCCGAACTGCCTGAGTTTTCCGTAAAGCACCACGGTGGTAACCGGCTGATATTCGATTGCAAGAGCCGCCATTATTTTCTCCAGATAATAAAAAACCACCCGAAGGTGGTTTGTGAGTAGCAGGACCAATCTATCAGTTGCAGCCTTTGACGCCAGCGGTAACGCGGTCGAGCGGCGACTGCCAGGTCCGGTAGAAGTGGTATTTGATCAATGACCCCTTTCCGCTCGGAATAATATCGACCAAGTGGAGCGGTGACTGAGCGTCTGGTGCCAATACCGAATAGCGGTTTCCGGAGGTTTGTAGAACGCCGCCAATGCTCGCCCCCAGCACTGTTGTGTTCTGCCAGGTATCGCGAATGCATTCCGCAACTGCCCTCGGAGTCTTCGATGACTGAAGCTCCAATAGTGGTGGGTTACTCCGGGTATCCCCAACACTCGCGCAGCCCCCCATTACCATCAAAGCCGCAGCAGCGATCAGAATTCGCATGTCATCCCTCCCTTGAAAGGGCCGAATGTATCACCTCGCGGCGCGGTGGCGCAGCACCAGGCGGGTTCGGTCTAGCCATGGGCCACCGAAGACGATGATCTCCGAAGGCCTGCCGTAGAGGTGGTGCAGCAGGAACGGCCCAGGGCCGAACACCTCAGCCTGCTCGCCGGGCAGACCTGGGTCTGAGCCCAGATAGATCCCGGCATGGTTCGGGTGCACGGTGCGCCCCACGGCCATGACGATCATGTCGCCACGTTGTGGCCGGTCAACCTGGTAGAACCCAGCCTGCTCGTAGAGTTGCTCGTACAGGCTCGGGTTGTCTGCTTGCTCCCACCAACCATCCTCTCGGGCGTAAGCCGGGAAATCCAGCCCCCACTCGCGCTGGTACCAGTCCGCGCAGACCTGCCAGCAGTCCCAGGCGCCGTGCACGAATGGACGACCCTGCAGCGGCGTCTCGCCGGTCGGTGTGATGGTTCGCACGTCGCCCTCCGGCCACGACAGAATGTGCCAGGGCAGCCCTGTGGCTTCGCACATGGCCAGGTCACGCGGGGACGGCCTGCTGGTGGCGTCAGGGTGCGAGTGCACGATGCCGATCACCCGGCCCTGGTCTTCCGCCTCGGCATACTGCTCCGCCGCGATCCGAAATTCCTCGGTGGGTTCGGTGGCCAAGTTCGCGCATGGTAAGTAGACCTGCTTTCGGCCAACCGCCAGCAACAGCCCGCAACATTCGCGCGGGTATTCCGCCGCGGCGTGCGCTTGCACGGCAGCAAGGATGTGTTTTCGCATGCTCAGCTCCGAGCGATCAGGGAGACGGCGGGGAAACCACCAAAGGGCAGCGGATTGCCCACGCCGAAGCGGGGGACGCACCCGGTGCCCAGGCAGCCGTCGCATTCGTCAAGTTCAGGGTTGTCGGTCAGGTTGCCGTCCTTGTCACGGTACGGACCGGTGTAGCCACAGTTCGGCCCCCGGTACCCATTGGTCATGGCCCAGTGGCACAGCGTGGTCATCTGCCGCCCGATGGTCTCCCCGCCTACATCGCCAGGGCTGGCCAGCTCCCATGACACTGTCTGGCCGTTCTCCGACACTTTCTGGTCGATGTACCAGACCTCGATGCTCTCCTGGGTTGGGTCTGCCCTAGGGTTGCCGGCCGGGAAGTTCACCGCGTCCAGGAACTGGCCGAGCGTATTCCGGATGGTCAGCTTGAATTCGAGCAGGTCGGCGAAGGCGAAGCACAGCGCGGTGATCCTGCCGTTGACGTTGCCGACCGATATCGTCGGGCGTACAGCGGTACCGTCCGAGTTTGCCTCGATGCCCTCAACCTGCAGCGGCCAGGCGCCGTACTCCTCACCCTGCCACCAGATCGATTTCGCCGGTAGTTGGTCGGCGTCGGCACCAGCGGCTGCGAGCTCCTGCGCCGTGTGCGGAATGGCGTGGCCATGAAAGCGCAGCACATCGGCGCCGAAGTCAGAACCATCCAGTTCGAACAGCAGCACCTCGGAGCCTGGCTCAAGCTTCTGGATCTGTGAAATCAGGCTCATGGGTGGTATGCCCTTTCAAAAGTCAGGCTGATGACGGCAATGCCGCCGGGGCGGCGCTGCTGGCCGATTCGCTCGCAGCGATACAGCCCGAGCTCGCCGCCTGGCGGGGTCCACAGGAACGACCTGAAACCGCGATGGGAGCGGATGAAGGCGACGATGGGGTCCACTTCCTCCGCGACGCCGCCGAATGACAACGTCCAACTGTCGTTTTCGGCGTTGATCCCGTCACCCACCACCTGGGTGTAGTTGTCGCCGAATTGCGACTTCCGGGTTTTCAGCGTGCTCTCGCCACTGGCCTCATCATCTGGCGACCAGGTGAATGTCTCGATAGCCACGACTACCTCCCCTTCATGTTTCGATAGCTGGCCCCGCCTGGGCGCCAAGAGGCAGCGATAGCACGTTCAGCCACACCATCCATTTGCTTGACCAAGTTCTGCTCGAGCGCGGCAGTGTCGAGTTGCATGCCTTCCGAACTGCGATCTTCGACCGTGATGCTCATGGGCGCGCTGATCTGCACCACAGTGCCCCCTCCTTGGTTACCGCCCACCACCTGCACACCCAGCGAGCCGTCGGCGCCTCGTGCCAGCGGCATGATGGCCTCCGGACCTGCTTCTCCAGCAATGCCCAGCCCGCCACCGGCCATGCCAAAGCCTGTTGGCTTGGTCAGCACGGTGTTGGTAAAGGCACCGCCCTTGGCGAACATCTGCACGCCGCCATCCCAGGCACCGCCCAAAGCCTGGAAGTAGGCGCTGGAGTAACCGGCCTGCGAAGCACCAAGGTTTGACGACACCGCTCCCGCAGATCCGGCAGGCAGGCCATTGCCGCCACCGCCGCCGAAGTAGCTGCCAACCGCGGACACCCCAATACCTACCAGGCCGCTGAGCAACGAGCTTGCAGCCTGCTGGCTGGCAATTCTGGCGATGTCGCTGATGATGCTGGTGGCGAAGTCCTTGAACTTCATCTTGCCGGTCATGGTGAAGTTCGCGAGCGAGGCGCTGGCCGAATCGAAGCCGGCGGTCAGGGCGCGGTCCGTTGCACCAGCTACATCAGTCGCATCCGCCTGGATGTTCGCCCACGCCCGGCGCGCGCCGTTGCGATAGTCGCGCTGGGCTTCAAGGCGGGCGCTGTGGCCGTCCACCTCCATCTGCAGCTCGCGCGCCTGGTAGTCGGCCAAGTCGGCCAGGCGTTCCTCGTAGGCTTGCTGGCTGAGGCGACGAGAGACATCCTCCTGCTGCTCCTCCAACTGCCGGCGCGCCTCGGCGTACTTCTGCCGTACAGCGTTCAGGCGATCGGCCTGCTCGCGCTCATCGTCACCCATACCGACCCCGGCCACGTCGGCGTTGATCGCGTCCTGCCGGGTCTGCAGCACCACCTCCATGGCCTTGCGGTAGGCCTCGGCGCTGTTGCGCCGCTGCTCGGCAAGCTTCCGCTCAGCCTCGGTGCGCTGCTGAATGGTGGTGTCGCCGTAGGCGCTGTTCAAGTTCTTGATGCCGAGTTCCATCTCGGCAGTGGTGATCTTGCCCTGGGCCTGGGCTTTACGCAGGCCCTCCACCCCTTTGGCCAGATCCTCCAGCCGTTTCTTCTCGGGCAACGCGCGGTCGATGATGGCGTCCAGCGCCTTGATCTCATCGTTCAGTGCCTTGGTGCGGTCCTTGGTACCTGCCGTGGCGTCCTTGTTGGCCTTCTTCTGCGACTCGATCGCACTGGCGGCAGACAGGATGGCCAGCCGGTCCGTCTCCGTGAGGTCCGCATTCTCGGCGATGTAGCGGTTGGCGATCTTGAGCGCATCGCCGTTGTCCTGCAGGCCTGCCAGCTGCTTCTGAAGGGTCTCCAGGTACGTCTGACCTGCAGTGCTCATCCCTGCCTTGGCAGCGTTGTTGGCCAGGGTCTGCGCGGTGTTTTCTTCCGTGACGCCGTTGAGCACGCGCAGTGTTTCGGCGATCAGCGCTGAACGCTGGTCCGCGTCACTGACGGCGCCGGCCTGGGTGATCCATTTCTGCACCGTACCTGCCGGCAGGTTCAGTCGGTCACCCACATCACGCAGAATCGGCGCCAGGTCACCACCGGCCGCACGCGCCTCATTCAGCCGGTCGACCAGCTCCTGATAGGCGCGCAGCTGCTGGTTGTACTGGCCGCCCGAATCACGCGCGGGCGCCGTAACCACTGACTGGCGAATGGACTGGGCCAGATCGCCGTAAGCGCTGCGTACTGCATCAGCGGCCCCGACCTGCTCCTGCTGCCACTTGACCAGCGATGCTTCGCGCTGGTCGCGGTTGAGCTTGGCGAACTCCTCGCGCAACTGCGCTACCGGCTTGTGCATGTCGTCCAGGCTGACACCGGCCTTGTCGGCGCTGTCGCCCAGGAACAGGAAGCTGGCGGCGGCGGTACCGGCGAGCAGAGCCAGTCCCGCCGGCCCACCGAGTGCAGCCAGCAGGCCACCCGTGGCCGCGCGGGTGAGGTTTGCCTGGGCGATGGCCAGCGCGTCGGTGGACGCCTTGAGCGCCGCCTGCTTGGGCAACAACTGTGTCTGCACCAGCGACAAGCGCTGCAGGCCCGTCGCAGCGGCGACAGAGGCCTGAGCCTGCTGCACCTGAGCCTGTGCATAGATACGCTGGGCCTCGGCCCCACGCAGGGCGGCGCGGGCGTTCTCCACCTCTGCAGCGCGCTGAGCCAGTGCTGCCTTCACAGCCAGGCCGGCCTTGGCAACGTACAGGGTGAGCGCGGCGGCACCCGCCCCGCCCATGGCGCTGGCAACCAGGTCCACGTTGTCAGCCAGCACCAGAAGGACTTTCGAGAGTCCGCCGACCGCCCCGGTGCGCTCCTCCATGTTGCCGAGGAAGGTGCCGATGGCGTTATTTATGTTGACCAGGGCGTCCTGGACGCTGGTAGACATATCGGCAGCGGCATGGCGGTTGGCTTCAACCGTGCGCAGCAGGCCGGTGTTTAGGTCGTCCAGGGAAAGCTTGCCCTGCACCCCAAGCTTGCGGATCTCAGCAGCACTCTTGCCGGTACCAGCGGCGATGGCGTCCACAATGGTCGGCATCGCGCTCTGAATAGAAACCCAACCGTCAGCATCGATCTTGCCTGTCTGCAGCGCTTTGGAGTAGGCGTCTAGCGCAGAGCCTGCCTTGTCGGCAGACGCGGCGTTGGTCACCAGCAGGAAGCTGAAGCTGTCGGTGATATCCAGGGTTTGCTGAGTGTTGAACCCCAGGCTGCGCATCACGTCCGCCGTGCGGATGTACAGATCCTGTGCCTCAGCCAGTGGGCGATAGGTTTCCTGGGCGGTGCGCAGGAGACGCTCCTGCACCACCTGGTATTCGCCGGCGCTGCCCGCTGCAGCCCTCATCCGATCGGACATCTGCCCGTAGGCGTCCACCTGCTTGATGATGCCGCCGATCAGCCCTGCGCCAGCAACAGCGGCAAACGCACCACGCATCAGCACGCCAGCAGACTGAGCGGCAGATCCCGCCCTGTCGAAGGCTGAATCGACGGTGGCCAGGTTACGGTCCATCGCCTGGGCACTGCGCGCCACCACCTGGTCAGCGTTGGCAAGTTCCCGGCGCAGTTGAGCGGTGGTCGCCTCGATCTGGACCAACATGCCCTGGACTTGTTGATCGGCCATGCATTTCTCCAAGCACAAAAAAACCGCCCGGAGGCGGCGAGTTACTCTTCCTGGCGGCCCCGGAAGAAAGCCTTCAACTTGTCAGCAACGCTCACGGGTCGTCGCGGCGCGGATTGCTGGCCGGAGTTCTGTCCCTGGGCCTGCCCGCGGCCGGACCAGTCGAGCCGAGCATCGAGCGCGATCATGATTTGGGGTATTGGGGTGCGCCAGGCAGTGTCAGGCGGCCAACCAAGCCAGCCGGTGGCCACGCCGAACAAATAGTCGACGTAGCTCCCGTCCTTCACTGCGCTGTGCTGTCCGCCTCGTCCTTTCCCCGGGCGACCACGCTCGGCGGTACCGGGTTGAGCAGGACAGTGATGAACTCGGTCAGCTGGGTGGAGACCTTGGCCACGCCGGTCTGGAACACTTCGGCGGCGACCTGGGCATGCTGGTCAGCCTGCAGGCCGGCGCCAGCGACAATGATGTCAGCGCTGGAACCGATGCTCATGAGTCGCATCGATTCGAGCGCACCGCGCAGTCCGCCGAAGCGACTTTCGATCAGCAGAGCCGCTTCCAAGGTTGGCCGCAGGGTGTAGGTTCGCGCACCGACCACCAGCGTCTTGGTGCCATACAGAGCTTCGCTCATGGGGTTCTCTCAGTAGAGGACGGGGCCGAAGCCCCATCGATCAGGGGGTAGCCGGACCCGGCAGGATTTCGAGGATGTCGGTGTTGATGCCGAGCGTGATGTTGCGGCGCACGACGTTGTCGGCGGAACCGGCAGCCACCTTGTTGTTGCTCACCTTCACCGCGAAGTAGTACGTGGTCGGCAGAATTGCCGGGGTCGCGCCTGGATCACCGTCATTCAGCGTGACCCTGATGTTGTAGTTACCCTTGGAGCGGTCCTTGTGCGCTACGGCGATCGCCTTCTGGCCTGCATCGCCGTTGTCCAGGCCTACGACCAGGGTCATGTCGCCCGCGTCGGCAGTGCCCTTGTACTTGCGCACGCGGCCATTGGAAAGAGCGGTGAAGTTCACCGGGTTGAAGGTGTCGCCGAACTCGCCCAGGTCTTCGATCTCGCCCACATCGACGTAGGTGTCGGCCTTGTACTCGGTTTCGGTGTCGGCACCGGTCTTGCCGCCAATGGCCAGGCGGCAGCCGGCGGCTGTGTTGAGGTTGTCTTCGGCCATGGGGGTTCCTCCAAAGGCACATTGGATAAAGCCGCAGCGCGGCCGGTGGTTGAATCAGTGGGTGGTAATGACGCGGACCGTGATCGAGCCCTGGTAGGTAACGCCGTCGGCATCGCGCTGGGCGTCCGACTGGATGACGCGGACTGAGACGGCGCGGCCAACCTCAAGCGGTAGTGAGCGCTCATCCAGGGCGGCGATGATTTCGCCATTGATGCGTTTCACCTCGGCCTGGCCGACAGCATCAGACCAAACCGACAGGTACAGCAGGCGCTGCTCGCGCTTGCGCCCGGAGATCGGGCTTTCGTTGACCGAGACTTCGCGGTCGATCGACACGTAGGGCATATCGGCGTTCATCGGCGCGCCGTCGTAAATCGGGCAGCTGACCTCGGCGAGGAGCCTCGCAAACAGCGCCTCTTGCAACGCAACAGACGGATCAGCCATTACCTACCCCCTGGCTTGCCTTGCGCAGCGTGCGGCGCACCGCCGTCTCGATGTCAGCCATGACGTACTCACGGTTCACGTCGATCGAAGGACGAAGCCATGGGTGCGCCGGCCGGGCCGGAATGTCCGGGTCCTTGCCGAAGAAGTGCTCGCCGTCGCTCTTGTTGGTGACTCGACGGTTGCGATTCCCGGCGCGCTTGCCGCCAACGTAGCCCTTGGTGCCGTACTCGATAAAGCGCAGGTAGAAGAACTTGCGGTTGTCGCGCTTGCCACGAATGCCGATTTGCGCATCCAGTCCGCTTGGCGCGACGTAGATCTTCAGCGCTGCAGCGGCGGCACCCGTGTCCTTGGGCATCAACTGCTGCTGGGTGGCCAGGACACGCTCAGCGGCGTGGCGCATGGCTGGGGCCAATTCGTTGTCCATCGTCTTGTGGATGTTGCGCAGCGTTCGCCGAAGGCGGATATCGCCGCGCATCTTCGAGCGGCGGGCCATGGCCTACTCCTTGGCCTGGTCAGCCTTGATTGGCTTGGCGATCTTCTCGGTGGCAACCTCGGTCACCTCCTCGGCATAGCCGCGGGCGATCAGCCCGGCGCCATACTCCTTGTCGACCACGAACTCTTCACCCTTCTCGCGATCGCCAGAGAATCCGGAGAGGATGCCCAGTGCACGAATTTTCATGGTTCACCTCATGGGTTGGGGACGCTGGAGCACAGTAGGCGCAGCATGTCCCGTTCGTTGTTAAGCAGCGGTGCTTCAATCGTGTAGATCACTCCGGTACGGATTTCGGTGAACCTCCAGCCCGCAACCACGTCGGTCCTGGGCCGGATACGGATCTCAGCACTGATCACTGCAAGGAGTTGTTCGGCCATTGGCATGACTCGACCGCTGGGCATCGTGATCTCCGCCCAAACCTTGCCAACGTCGACCCATACCCGGTCGTAGCCGCCCGTGCTGTTCTGAACACGCTCCTCTTTGCTGAGGAGTCCGCGGTGGCGCAGCGGTCCCGCTCTCATATTCCCCACCCGATTCGGTGTGGAGTCAGCAATGCGCTTGAAGCCATCGGCAGAGCCGTCGCGATGGTTCCTAACACTACCTCTTCCCGGTTCGCATAGAGGTGGCCCAAAATCAGCAAGCACGCAGCTTGAACCGCCGGATTGATCAACATCGGAGATTCTCCAGCTGAACCAGCTGCGACTGCCGAATTGAGAGCATCAGCATCGGCGAAGAATTGGCGATTCAGATAGTCGCAGGCACGTTGCTCAGCGGCTTCGAGGAGAAGTTGTAGGTACTCATCGTCATCCTCTGGATCCCGCAGGTGATGCCTCGCCACGGCCATGTTGATGACGGGCATTTTCACTCCTCCAGCGGTGTGAGTGCTGCCAGATGCCGCTGCACCAACTCCTCGCCATGGCGCCGTTCAACCTCATAGCCAGGACCGCCACGACGACGCAGCTCGCCTTCATCCATGTAGGATCGCATCGGATAGATCTGCAGCGTCACGGGATTGGGGTTGGCCGGCGCCTGCTCCTCGACAGTCGGCTGACTGACTCCATCCTCGGCGTTAGCCCCCACCAAGGTGGAATGGGCAGAACTGACAGGGTCGCCCGCTACCACGGCGGTAGCAACGGAGTCTATTGCCCCCCCTTCTCCCACTGCACTCGAATCTGGAGCCGGTCCTGCCGCCGCCTGCGGCGGCACCGGAGCCTCGCTCACCTCCGGGGCGGGAGCAGTTGCAGGAGCGCTCGGCTCGCCAGCACTTGGCAGGGGCGTGGCGTCAGTCGAGATCGGCAAGCCGGCCCCAACAGGCTGGCCGTCGCTGGCATCAGGGGTAGCGGCGGGGGTTTTCGCCTCGGTAGCGGAAGCTGGTGTTTCCTTCTTACGTGTCATAGGAGTACTCCAATCGGGCGTCATTGCTGACGCCCCTAGCCAGAGAAATCAAGGAGTGATCAGCGGACCGGTGACGAACGCTTCATCGCGATAAATCGCAAAGGCCAGACGCTCCTCAGCACGGATCGTCGCCATGTTGTTCTCGAAGTCCTTGTCGTTCTCGGTTGAGATCAGCACTTCGATTTCCATGCGGTCGAAAATCTGAGCGCCGAGCTTGAAGGCTCCGACCAGGAAGTCGTTCTGTGTCATGGCCTGGGTAGAAACCACTGGGCGATTCCAGAGTTTCGCGTTGGTGCCTTCCTGAGGCTGACCGATGATGTACCGGCCTTCCCCGTCCTTAGTCAGCTCGATGGCTGCCCAGTCGATCGGGTTGAGCACAATGCCGTCGGATGGAAACTCGGCCAGTTCGGCCTGCAGCAGCGCCAGGCGCAGGCGGTCGATTCGCTGCTCGCCCACTACTGTCACGCCAGCGGGCTGGGCGTAAAGCTGCGCGACAGTCATGAGGCCTTGCAGGTTTGCACCGGTGCCGCTGCCGTAAAGCAGCTGAGCTTCTTCAGCCATGTTCAGGCCGTAGCGCGCACGAGCGTCGATGTAGCTCTGCAATGCCTTGGCATCGTCCAGCATCTGGCGGCTGGCCTTGAACAGGTGAGCGATGGTACGAACGTTTGCGGTCGCCAGGGCGAAGGTGATGTCGGAGTACGGCTTGGCGGTGCCCTCCGCCACGGTGCGCGCGTTGTTGGTGTAGCCGGTTTCGCGGATGTACTCGATGGAGTTCGACTCCGTCTCGCCCGGCGCCACCAGGTCGCGGATCGTCAGTCGGCGCTGCGGCGGCGCGACGACACCGGGCAAACGCTGGGCGGGAACCAGGTCGCCACCGGTAGCAGTGGTGATAGCCGCGCGCGGCACGGAGACGCGACGCGAGCCACGGAAGGACGAGTTCATGTCCTGCATTTCTTCGCTGCCGATCACCAGGGCACCCACCGACTTTTGCGGTTCTTCCTGATGAGAGCGGTCACGGCTCGCATTCACGAGCTTCTGCTCAGCCTCGCCCAGGCGCGCCTGCAGCTCGCCCTGCTTGGTCAGCATCTCATCGACCTTGGCGCGAGTTTCGGTGTTCATCTCGCCGCTGGCCTTGATCTGTTTCTCGACCGCCTCGGCCTGGCTTTTGATCTGGTCGCCAATGCCCTTGAGGCTGGCATTGAGTTCTTTGACTTGGGCTTCAAAGTCCATGGTCATTTTCCTTTCAGAGAATTGAGGAGATTGGTTGCCGCGCTCAGAGAGGCGGAGAGGTCTGGCGCGACAGCGCGGGGCTTATCGGTCGGGGCAGCGTTATGCGTGCCCCCGCCGGCAGCGCGAGGCATACCGGACTTGAAACTGGCGAACAGTTCGCGGCGCTCGGAGCGAGGCATACCGCCCTTGGCCAGGGCTACGTCCATCGCCTTGAGCGCATTGGCCTGGGCGGCGTCTTCGGTTTCGCGCTCGGTGACCTCGGTGGACGACAACAGTCCAGTGGCCAGGCCGAGTTCCACAGCACGCTTGCCGCGTATGTAGGTTTCGTCGTCCATCAGTTCGGCCATGTCTTCAGCCGACTGCCCGCTGGTCTCGGCATAGAGGTCGGCCATCGCCGCGTCGAACTCCTCCATGTCGTCGGCGATATCGCGGAGGTAGTTGCGATTGCCAGCGAGCCAGGTCCAGCAGTTGTGGATCATGAGGAAGGCGCTGCTGGCCACCTCTCGCTTCTTCCCCGCGAGGAAGACAATCGAAGCAGCGCTGGCCGCCATGCCCAGCACCTTGGTGGTGACCTCGTGGCTGTGCTCTTGGAGGCGGTTATAGATGGCGATGCCTTCGAACATGTCGCCACCTGGGGAATTGATGTAAACGGTGACATCTCGCTCCCCGATCGCCCGCAAGGCGGCGTCGATTCGTTTCAGCGTGACGCCCTCGCCATACCAGTCTTCGCCGATCACGCCGTACACCGTGATGGTGTCCGAGGTGTTCTCGACGGCCGCCTGGATCGCGGGGTTCCATTTATCGAGCGCGCGCGGGCTCATCTCGCTGCGCAGGCCGCGAGACTGGATCTTGTGTTTCATGGATTACTCCCGAGATTTACTTTTCCGGCTGTTGAAGCCAGTTCATCAGTGCGGCCCTTGCGGCCTGACCATCGTCTTGCTTGCCGAGCTGGTCCAGCGGCACCAGGTTCGACTGAACCGTCAGAACGTCACCGCCTGGCATGTGAGGCATGTTGTCTTTTCGCCGCCCTTCGTTGCGGGTGATGAAGCCGTTCTGGGCCATCGTGCTGAGGTACGCCGCGCGCCCAGAGCTATCGGCCCGCAGAAACGCTTCGAGCGAGAACTCCGAATAGAAGTTGATCCGGTCTACTGCCGTCATGCACCACTTGTTTACGCACTGCTCGATCGGCGCCGTGAAGGACATGATGCAGTAGGTGAGGAACGCGATCTGCTGTTGTTCCAGGCCGGTCCCCCAGTTACTGCCCTTGTCGGTCTTCATCACCATCCAGGGCGGGACGCCGAACCATCGACAAATCTCCTCGATGCTGTGCCCTCTCGACTCCAGCAGCTGCGCGTCAGCGGGGTTGATGCCGATCATCTCCGGCTTCACGCCTTGCTCAAGCACAGGACTCTTGCCAGCGTTCAGCGCCCCGGAGATGGTCTTCACATACTCCCGGAACTCAACGCGCTGAGCCGGGTTCAGCGTCTTGTCCACCGAAAAAGCGACCGTAGGCATCATGCCGTTGCGGAAGGTACTGTTGGCCGCATCGTCTGCCGACATAGCCGAACCGAACACATCCGCGCCGTAGCGAATGGCCGAGAGACCAACCCGGCCGTCCAGGGTAAAGGCCGGGATGTGTAGCATGTTCTGCCGCAGAATCTCCCGACGCGCGCCCTTTCGCGGCCTGAAAAAGTATCTCAGCCGGCCGTCATCATCGAACTCGGGGGCGACTCGGGATGGCATCAGGAAGTCCAGCGCAATGACCCGACCTGCAGATCGGTGGATCTCGCAGTAAGCGTTCCCCCAAAGCAACATTGAGGTGACGACCGCCTGCCAGAAATGAAAAGCGGCCATGTCCTCATTGGGGCTGGTGTGCACCACGTCGTACAGCGGGAAGTCCCGGGCACTTTCACGACTGCCATCAGGCATCCGCCGGTAGATGCTCAACGGCAAGCCGGCCACCGAGGTGGAGATGATGCGGACGCAGGCCCAAACCGTAGACAGACGCATTGCCTTGTCGACGCTGACCGACTTGCCGCTGCTGGACTGGGCTCCCAGGAACGCTCCCCAGAAACCGCCATCCGACAGCTTAATGCTTTTGCCGAGCCATTCACTCATGCTGGCTGAAGGCTTGGTGGCTGCAGCCCCCAATACCTGGGATAGGGTTTTAATCAATGGTCAATCCTCTGCGGAGGAAGCCGGCGATGCAGAAGAAGCTCACCGCTCCAGCAATCAAGGCCCACCCAGTACCGGCCAGCACCCAGACCCCGGCACATGCCAGGCAGAAAGCCACCAATGCGCAGGCGACGAAAATGTAAAGTGCGTTCATGCGATCAGTGGGTCCCGAATGCCAGCCATGAAGTTGTCCATTCCCCCGCGCCCCTCAGGATTGAGGCTGATCAGAGAAACGGCGTTGAATGTAGCCATCAGCGGGTCGATCTTTGCCGTGCCCGAGGCCTGCTTGGTGATCAAGAAGGCGTTAGCCGACGGAACCCCTTTGGCGTTGCCACAGGACCAAGCCATGAGCGGCTGACCGCAGTGCAACAACGTGCCCTCAGCGAGCTTGCGCTCCGTCGTCTTGATCGCGCCGGTAAGTTTCCAGCCTTGGGAGATGCCAACGATCTTGTCCTCTTCGACACCAGCGTCGGCCAGGGCGTCGAGAACAGAACCAATCCCCGCCGGGTCGAGCCCGACCTTGTCCAGCAAGCCGGTCTCGTTGATGCGGGCGACGATGGCTGCGAACTGCTCCACGTCCTCACCGATGCGCTTGACGATGGTCAGGTCGCCCACCGCCTCAAGATCCTTTAGCCGCGGGGCTTCGGACTTGCGACGCTCAAGGACCGACGGGTGGGCCCAAGCGTGAGCCCAGTGGAACCAACGGCGGGTGCTCGCTTCCCGGCCGACGACGGCAAGCCCAAGCAAGTCGTCGAGCCCTCCTCCATCACCACCTACATCGATGACTTCACACCGCTCAAGGATTTCATTTAGGTTGAGCCAAGTGGCTGCCTGTGGCTCCCAGAATTCGGCACCGACCCAGGCATCAGACATCAGGGCCAGGCCGATCTCGATGTTGAGGTGCTTGGCCAGGAAACCACGCAGCTCCGCCTCCCCGTCGATCTCCGCCTGCATGAACAAACGCTCAAGCGTTGGGCGGTCGACTGAGAACCCCATATTGGGGTTCACCAGGTGGAAGTTCTCTGGCTTGCGGGCATCACCGCTGTCGATCATCTCCTTGGAGAATTCGTAGATGATCGGCAGGAAGCGATTGTCGTTGATGCGGCCATCACGCACGCCGCGCGCATAGTTCAGCTTCGACCGGAATACCCCAGCGGGCGGTTCGTTCGACTGCGTGGTCAGCCAGATAACGAAGCCTTCGGGCCTGGACAGCAGACCGCCGGTGGCCTCCCGAATCATGTCGGCTGCTTTCGGGTTCTTGCCGAACAGCCAGGCCTCATCGATCAGCACGCCCACGGCCTTTTTGCCGCCCACCACGTCGCTGTCAGCGGCGACGACCTTCAGCGTGGCGCCGGTCTCCCGATGGGTGATCAGTCGAAGGTGTGGCTGCACATGCAGCAAATCCTTCAACTCGTCATCGTTGTTGACCATGTCCTTGGCCGGGACGAAGGCATTGTCGGCAATCTCCTTGGTCGGCGCGAGGATGATGAACTCTGCCGACATCCGCCAGTTCCGGACCAGGGCTGTCAGCATGATCGCGGCGGCGATGGTCGACTTGCTGTTTTTCTTCGGGATGCAGAGCATGAACTCCCGAATCAGGCGTTCACCGGTATCGCTGTTGTAACTGCCAAACACAGCACCTGCGAAAGCCAGGACCCATGGGGCACATGCGCTTTCGATAGTTGGACTGCCCGGAGCATCGACAATGCGAAGACCCTTGAAAACCTCGAGGCTTTCTTCTGCCTCCTGGGGAAAGAGCGGTTCGGGGATGATGGATTCGCTGGCAGCCAGACGCCGCCACCAGTCAGGGCAGGCCGTGGTCCAAAGCATGAGTCACCCCTTGACGACTGTGAGGGGCGGCTTGCTCTGGGAGTACTTGCCTTTGCCCGCCTCTTTCGCGGCTTCCGCCTTCTGCTCTTTCTTGCCTGCCTCGGCCTTCTTCCCGTGGATGTACGGCACGGCCGTCTGCGCAGCATTGCGCCGGTCGAAGACCTTGGCCCGTGGCTCGTTCATCAGCGCGATCAACCACTCGAGCGGATCCTGTGTGTCTGGAAGACAGCTCAGGAACTCGCCGTCTGCCTCGTTTACCTCGACAGCATCTTCAACGGACTCATCGGCCTTCGCTTTCCCTCTACGTTTTTTCGGCTCAGGGTTAACACTGAGCTCTGCTCTTCGAGCGAGAATTGCGGCCACAATCTTCGGATCAGTAGCCCAACGCGAGCCAGCCGCTGCAGCTGCCGAGGGCTTGCTGCCCGCGGCTTCGGCCGCTTCTTTGTTGGACGCCCCCCGGGCCTTAGCGTCAACAAACTGTCGCTGTTTGTCTGTTAACACCATTAACAAAAACCTTTAGGGGGGAGAAAAATGTATACGTGGGGTCGGTGGCGGTCTAGCTAGATGAGAATCCCAAGCTTTTGACCCCCCTACCCCATTTGAGGCACGCCACTGGCGTGCCATAGTCCGTCGCGCCGGATTTTGGCGATCCGCTGAGGTGTCAGCCTCCCACTCCTGCCGCCTCTTCGGCCTGCTTGACGGAGTCGTGGCAAGGCTTGCAGAGACTCTGCCAGTTGGTCTGATCCCAGAAGAGGATCATGTCTCCACGGTGAGCAACTATATGGTCGACAACCCTGGCGGCAGTTATGCGGCCGCTCCGCTCGCAGTAGATGCACAGCGGGTTGTCGCGCAGGTACTGCTCTCGTGCCTTCTGCCATCGGTAGTCGTAGCCACGCTGGGAACTGGTCATACCGCTTCGCCAACTGCCTGGGTTCACCACCTTGACCCTGGTACTAGTGCTCTCCAGCAGGCGCGGACTGATCGTCTTGAGTCTGCCCATCAGCGCAACTCAACAACGATGGCGCGCTCGATCCAGCGCATGACCCGAGCCGAGTCCGGCTCGCGCCCAGTGAGGTGGGACATAACCAGGACGCCGGCCAGGTAGTACTTCAGCCACCAGCGTTGGCGGCAAACGATTGTTGCGGTTACACGGGCCATGGGTGGCGCTCCTCATCTCTTGTACCAGGTCAGCTGGTAGCACCGCGCATCGGGCGGCACCTCGGCGATCGGCCAGCGTAGGCAGTCCATGTGCTTGCGATCTTGTCGCGTGCGGCTCACACGCAACGTCTGCACCAGGTAGGCGGAACCAGCAGCGGTAGTGATGAAGTCGCCAACCGCGATACCGTCAGCGCCGTCCACGTACAGCTTGCAGGGTGTGTAAGGGGCTCGATTCCTGGCCACCGGTCACTCCTCTCGGCGCACCCCGACTTGGCGGGCGATATCGGCAGCACGCTCACGCACCTCTAGCACATGGCCGTCGAACGTATGGACAATGGCGCAGACGCCGTGCCACTGGGAGTTGGTGCCAGCCTCCTGCACGCGTGCAATGGCGCTTGGTGCCAGGTAGTGCTGGCGGCGATTGATGTCGGTCAGAGTAATCATCGAGATACCTCGCGCCACTCGACGGCGCTTGTATGTTTTGTGGTGCGAGCAGTGTTAGCCTTCGGGCGCATTCACAATCCAAGGAAATGGAAATGAGCTTCGACTGGCACGCCGGCCCGATTACCCGATCTACTCCACTCGACAGCAACTACCGCAACACTCAAAAGGTTAGGCAGTTCTTGGTCAGTGAATGTGGCGAGGCATTCAGGTTCGACCGCGCCTTCATGGTCTGGATTAAGAGCGGCGCACCATCCACCATGGGCGAAGTAGCAGATGAATGGCTGCGCACCCGCCGCTAAGGCATCGCCCTATTGAGCGCCTCATCAGCCTTGTCGGCTGCCTTGGTCGCGGTGGTTGCAGCCCTCGACGCCTTGGTGGCGGCGCTCTCGGTCTTGCTGGTCAGATCGTCCAAGCGCTTGTCACGCTCGGCCATGGCCGCATCGTAGGCCTTCCGGATCTCGTCGATCTGGTGAGACTGGGTGCTGGCCATCGACCAGTACGCCGACTGCCAGCCCAACACAGCACCACCGGCAATCAACACGGTAGCGATCAGCCATACCTCAACCCGACGCCACCAGCGCCTGGCGATGTATTCCAGTACGCACCTGTCCATCACGATGTACCTCCAAGCTTGGTGCGCAGCCGGGCGATCTCATCGCTCTGCAGCGTTACTCGCTCTGTGAGGCTGGCCACCTGGCTGGTTAGCGCCTCGATCTTGCCTTCCATCCTGCCGACTGTTGCAGCCAGGTCATTGCGTTCCTTGGCGAACTGATCGGCGCGAGCCTCAGCCAGCTTCCTGGCCTCTCGCTCGGAGTCGAGCAGTTCATTCAGGCGGCGGACAGTGCCGATGTCGGCGTTGTCCATGGCACGGTCAGTGGCGTCCTTTGACAGGAACTTGCGCAGCCACAGAAATCCGCCCAGCAGGACAGTGCCCGTTCCGCCCAGCCAGGTGGCTGTGCCTGGGCCGAGGTCGGTCGGGTCCATCCATTTCTCCAGAAACGAAAAAGCCCCGGCGTATGCCGAGGCTCTAAGGTGGTTGCTGACGATGGCGAGTTTGCTCTCGCGCACCTACCGCAAAGTAACACGAAAGATACGGGTGAGGACCGGGGATGTCAAGCGGCCTCACGTCGAACATCCAACGCACCATCAACCCAAGCCACGCCAGCCTTCCACAACTGCCGCGTCTTCTCCTCGCCGAAGCCAAGCTTCTTGCCCACATCACGCAAGGAAGTGTCCCGCGAGGTGTAGTACTTCATGATCACGGCGCCGCACTCGGCGTAGCGCTGCAACAACCGACCGACCAGGCGATCAACAAACAGCGCCTCGTCGTCGGTGATGATTGGGTCCAGGACCGTGTTCTCACGCGATGCGCAGCACGACACACCCGACCCCAGCACAACCCACCTACCCCAATGCTCGAGCAGTTCCTCGGCACTTCTTTCCAAATGGCTCATGTCCTTCCCCTCAATCCCCGGTGTAGTTGGTTCCGCCGGCGCCGCGGCGGTTGTTCGTTTCGTACTGCGCAGATGGGCCTTCGGTGCGCGGTGGCCGCTGGCGATCAGCCTGCTGTTCCAGCTCGCGCACACGCAGCCCCAACTGCGTCACAAGTTCTTCCAGCGGCAGCGGCTCGCCGGTGACCGCCGACAACCACCCTGATGCGTTGCAGCGACCGCAGGGCAGGTCATAGAAAACGCCCTTCACCACTGCCCTCCCCTGGCACTCCGGGCACCTGGTCAGGATGACCCGCTCCTTGCGCAGCGCTGGGCCGTGGCTCTTCCTCATGCCGCAACCACAACCACGCCGTACAAAGCCTGGGCATCAAGCTTCGTCATCGGCGGCTCGTCGCCGCGTAGTGGGCGAAGGTGCTGCGGATCACAGCCGGCCAAGTTGCTGATCACCTTGCCGCCCTCGGTATTACGCACCAGGTCTTCACCGGTGACGATCCAAAGGCCAGGGGCATCCGCATCGAAGTAACCGTCCTGGCGGAACACGGAGCCGAACGGCGGAACGAACTCCACCAGCTCCACCGAACGACCGATGTTCTCGGTGACGCTGAAGGCTCCGGTGATCAGGGCGAGGTCGCCCGGTTTAAGGTTCTGGGTCATTTCGAATCCTCGCTTATGGTGGATACCGGAAGTGCTTCGAAACCCGCACGCTCTGCGGCTCGCGAGAGGCTCCATGAATCCATCGATCTATCACCGGTCAAGCCGTGAACCGACTCGAAACCCTTCTGATCAAGGTGCGCATGCCACTTCTCCAGCGCCTCCCGCTTGCGGGCCATCATGTCGGACTGGACGTACACCTTCACGTTGTGGCCCATGGCATGGTTGATCAGCAGTTCGCCCACAAGGTGATCGACACCCAGATCAGCCCATCCGGTTCTGGCCAGCTTGCGCAGGTCGTGGCTTGTCCACTCGCCCTTCCCCATTACGGTGAACACGTCAGAGGCCTTGGCCTCGCTCATTGGCTTACCCTTTCGCCCGGGAAACAGGAACTCGCCGCCATAGCCTTCGTTGCGCTGGATCTCGCGGTACGCCATCAGCAGGAAACGAACCTGGTCGGTCAGCGGAAGGAGATGCTGCACGCTGGTCTTGGTGTGCTCAGCTGGAATGAACCACTCCCGCTCCGCCAAGCTGATGTGACTCCAGCGGGCCAAGCGGGTCTCACCCAGCCGGGTGCCGTGGCACAGCATCATCAGGGCCAGCACGCCATGCTGCGGTCGATTCGCCAGAGTGCTCTTCATGCGGGCCATCAGGTCCTCAAGGTGCACACCACGCAGGCGCGAAGGCTTGACCGTGACCTTAGCCTTGGAGAAGTCAGCGAAGCGGATTCCGGCCATGGGGTTGGAGCTGATCAGGCCCAGCTTGAAGGCCTGGCGGAACGACAGGGCCAGCAACTGAAAGATCAGCCGCACGTAGTCGATCGACAGAGTCTCTTGCAGTGGCCACATCAGCTCGCGGTCGAGCAGCGCCTTGTCGATCTGGGCCAGCGGGATCCGCCCGAGGCGTGGCACCAGG
>Ga0209371_1000840_pt1 | contig 25142 bp, 25 predicted proteins | sample AgamicAtAmrz_FD_187165 | JGI IMG/M metagenome (GOLD analysis project Ga0209371, IMG submission 187165) | Agave microbial communities from Guanajuato, Mexico - At.Am.rz (SPAdes) (version 2) | ecosystem: Host-associated > Plants > Roots > Rhizosphere | place: Guanajato, Mexico | collected 2012-06-07
GGCAAGAAACGCCTCGACGGCGTGTCCCTTGCTGGCATGGGAAGGGCAGATTTCGATCACCATCTTGCCGCGCTGCAGGTTCCAGTCGGGACCGGCTTCCTCCAGATGGCGCTGCATGACTTCGCCGATCTCGGCCTCGTTTGCCGGCGAATGGCGGAAGTGGACCGCGACGGCAGCTCCCTTATCCTCGACGATTGCGCCGGGCCAGGCGAGCGCTTCGCGCCGAATGATCTGCTTCATCTCCTGGAAGGCAGGCGGAATATGTGCGCGCCGCAGCCGCCCCCCTGCATCGCGACGTTCCGCGCCATGCAGGCCTGCAACGGGAAAACGAAATGGCGCGAAAAGAGGATCGACGAATTCGATGGCGCGGCCGGTGACCAAGGCCAGCGCGCCGCCGAGCTGGCGGGAGAGCGCATGCAGCGTGCCGGGCAAATAGTCCGGAACGACGATCGCTTCCGGTCTTTCGGCGAGATCGAGCAGGGTTCCGTCGATATCGAGGAACAAGGCCCAGTCCTGCGGATACAATGAGAGTGCGGTAAGGGCCGGCTCGTTCAGCGGCCTCGGCTTGGCTTCACCCTTTTCGGGCTGTTCCTGAGAAGACATGCTGGTTTAGCTAAGGCGCTCTTCCCATTTGGCAAGGCAAAAAATAATAGCTGAAAATCAAAAGGGGCCGCCTTAAGCGACCCCCCATGAGCTTTGGCCCGTAACTGGCCTGAAGCGGCGAACGCTTCGGGAAGGTGTTGATCAGAGCGAGGGCTGCCTCGCAACGCTCACAACCATTTCCATGCCGTATACAAAGACCGAAATCTCACTAGACATTGGATCACCTTCCTTTCGTTACGTTTCAGACAAGCTAAACGTAGCTCAAATTTGACGTGATGCAAGAGGTTCGATCCACGGGAGCTTCACACTTATTGTCGCATTGAAATGCGTATGCTCGGTGCCTCCTCGCGAAAAGCGCTATGACATCGGGCTTCACGAAGAAAATGTTGCGACGCCAAACGTGATCGGACGACGCGTCAAATATCTGTCATCTTGCGCTGCAGACGATCGAAAATTAAGACTTTATTACCCATTCTGCATAAACAATTGTCTAAGATTAGCCATTCTCCCGCGGGACAGGAAGACAGCGGTAATCGGAGTAGAAGACGCATGTGTCGTTGGGCAGCCTATCGTGGAGACCCCCTCTATCTGGAGGAGCTGGTGTCTTCGCCCGCCCACTCCCTGATCGAGCAATCCCATTGCGCCACGCGCGCCAAGACGGCGACCAATGGCGATGGTTTCGGCATCGCCTGGTATGGCGACCGGCCGGAACCGGGCCGTTACCGCGATATCCTGCCGGCTTGGTCCGATTGCAATCTGAAGAGCCTGGCGCGGCAGATCCGCTCGCCGCTCTTTCTCGCCCATGTCCGTGCTGCCACAGGCGGCGGCACACGCCGCGACAATTGCCATCCCTTCGTTTTGGAGAACTGGTCTTTCCAGCACAATGGCCAGATTTCCAATTTCGACCGCCTGCGCCGGCCGATGGAAGCCATGCTCGACGACCGGCTGTTCCATGCCCGCAGCGGCACCACCGATTCTGAGCTCCTTTTCCTGTTGGCGATGCAATTCGGTCTCATGACAAATCCGACCACGGCGATCGCTCAGACCATCGGCTTCGTCGAAGGCTTGTCGCTGCATCTGACGGGCTCGGTGCTGGTGCGCTTCACGGCGGCCTTCTCCGATGGCAAGTCGCTCTACGCCATCCGCTATGCGACGGATCGCAAGGCGCCGACGCTCTATGCCTCGCCGGTCGGGTCAGGCTATTGCCTGGTTTCGGAGCCGTTGAACGACGATGTCGATGCCTGGCGCGAGATCCCCGATGGCAGCGCCGTCATGATCGACGACACCGGTGTCCACGTCACGCCCTTCCAGCCGGAAGAGCATGCCGCCGGAGAGACCCGGACTCCTGCTGCTATCCCCGCTTGAACTGTTCCGATATCAGCGCCGCCAGCCGCACCGCCACTTCATCCTTGTCGAGATCGGGCCACTGCTCCACGCCGTGATGGCTGATGATCTTCACGCGGTTGCGCGTGCCGCCCATGATGCCGGTTGCGGGCGAGACATCGTTGGCGACGATGAAGTCGGCGCCCTTGCGTTCGAGCTTGGCGCGGGCATTGCTCTCGACATCCTGCGTTTCGGCGGCAAAGCCGATGACGAGTTTCGGCCGCTGTGTGTGATGGCCGACGGTTTTCAAGATGTCCGGATTTTCGGTGAGCGCCAGCGTCGGGATCGACTCGCCCGGATGTTTCTTGATCTTCTGGTCCGATGCGGAAGCAACGCGCCAGTCCGCGACCGCCGCCACCATCACGGCGATATCAGCCGGAAGGGCTGCAAGCACCGCGTCGCGCATCTCATCCGCCCGCTCGACATGGATGACGTGCAAGCCGATCGGATCGGGAATGGTGACCGGGCCGGAAACGAGCGTGACCTCGGCGCCGAGCGCCGCGAGCGCCGCCGCGATGGCATGGCCCTGCCGTCCCGACGAGCGGTTGGCGATGTAGCGCACGGGGTCGATCGGCTCATGCGTCGGTCCTGAAGTGACGACCGCCTTCTTGCCGGCGAGCGGCTTGGCGCCGTCGTCCAGCCGACGCTCGACGGCGGCGACGATATCGAGCGGTTCCGCCATCCGGCCAGCGCCGCTTTCGCCGCTCTCGGCCATTTCGCCGGTCATAGGGCCGACGAAGGCGATGCCGTCGCTGCGTAGAGTTTCGACGTTGCGCCTGGTGGCTGGATGCGCCCACATCTTCGGGTTCATGGCGGGGGCTGCGAGGACCGGTCTGTCCGTGGCAAGCAATATGGTCGAGGCGAGATCGTCGGCCAGCCCGTTTGCCATCTTGGCGAGCAAATCGGCAGTCGCGGGCGCGATCAACACGAGGTCGCAGTCACGCCCCAGCCTGATATGGCCGACATCCTGCTCATCCTCTCGTGAAAACAGATCGGTGAAGACATGGTCGGCGGCCAGTGCGCCGACGGCAAGCGGTGTGATGAACTGCTGCGCACCAGCCGTCATGACGGGCCGCACGCTTGCGCCGCGCTCGCGCAGCCGGCGAATGAGATCGAGGCTCTTATAGGCCGCGATGCCGCCGGATATGATGAGAAGAATGCGCTTTCCTGCGAGAACCATGCCTGAACCCGTCGCCTGTTCTTTTGACCATAAGCCTAAGCCTTTGGTGTGTCATAGGCAATCGCCGCGTGCTTCCATCGAGGTCGGCGCGTCGGTGGTTGCGACGCAGCTGATCGGGTTTTCCGCTGTTGGCAGCCAATGATCACGTCGGCATCACCGACTTGTCATTTGCGGGCATCTTCACCTTCGACAAAAGTGAACGTGTTAACGATCAAAGGAGCAACGCCTTGAAACTGATGAAAGTCGCTGTCGTCACCCTGCCAATCATGGCCGCAGCCATGCCGGCCTTTGCCGAGCGCGCCTATTCGTCGCAAGAGCAGAAGAACAAGGAAATCGTTCTGGATTTCTACCAGAAGGCGTTGAACGACAAGGATTTCGATGCGGCTTCCAAATATCTCGGCAAGTACATCCAGCATAATCCGATGGCGGCCGATGGGCCTGAAGGCCTGCGCGGTTTTCTAGAGTACCTGAAGAAAAACTATCCGCAGTCGAAGAGCGAGATCAAGCGCGTGATGGTCGATGGCGATTATGTAATCCTGCGCGTCCACGCCATTCGCCAGCCGGGCGACCGCGGCAGCGCCATCGTCGATATCTTCCGCGTCGAGGACAACAAGATCCAGGAACATTGGGATTCGGTGCAGCCGATCCCTGAGACCTCGAAGAACAGCAATACGATGTTCTGAGTGGAAAGACCGCGGGAAGTACGATCCGCGGTCCATCCTTATTCATTCAAAGCATTCCGGCGCGATGATTGCGTCGGCAAAGCACGCGATCAGGTGCGCGTAATCGAAAGGCCGCCGTCGACAAGCGAAGCCGTGCCGCTGACGAAGCTTGCATCATCGGAGGCCAGATAAAGGACCGAGCGAGCGATCTCTTCCGGGCCGGCGACGCGCTTCAGCGCATGCAGATTGGTAATGAAAGCCTGCTTTTCGGCCGTATCGTTCATGTCGCGATACATATCGGTATCGACCGCGCCCGGCAGGACGGCATTGACGCGGACATTCTGCGGGCCGAATTCGGCGGCGAGCGTTTGCGTCAAGCCGATCAGGCCGGATTTGCTGGCGGCATAGGCGGCAACGCCCGGGAAGCTCACGGTATGGCCGACAAAAGTCGACGTGAAAATCACGGAACCGCCGCTGTACTTGATCATTTCGCCAATCTGGTGCTTGGCGGCCAGGAACGACGCGGTGAGGTTTATCGCCAGTGCTTCGGAAAAGCCTGCTTCCGAAACCTCGGTGCTGGGACCGGCTTCGCCGAGCGTGCCGGCATTGTTGAAGGCGATGTCAAGCTTGCCGTAGCGCTCGACAGCAAGGGCGACCAGCGCCTTGTGATAGTCTTCCGAGCGTACATCGCCGGCCAAGACGGCTGCTTCACCGCCGGCTGCCTTGATCTCGGCGGCCAGGCTTTCCAGCTCTGTAACACGGCGAGCGCCGACGATGACCTTGGCGCCTTCGGCGGCGAAGAGGTTGGCCGTGGCGCGGCCGATGCCGGAGCTGGCGCCAGTGACGATTGCGACTTTTCCATTCAAACGGTTCATTGTTCCATCTCCTGTGTGAGGACGTGTCTTTCGGTTTCTCCGATACGAGGAAGATGGCCTTTTCCCATCGTTCGGATTAGTCTTCAAAAGGAGGAATTCGAATTCGGAGTTTCCGAACGATGCTGAAGATCGATGGGATCGTGACATTCGTGACCGTAGCGGAGGCCGGCTCTATCAGCGAGGCGGCGCGACGCCTGCGCCTGTCGAAATCCGTCGTCAGCGAGCGCCTGTCGGAAATGGAGAAAGCATTGGGGGCGACCCTGCTTCACCGCACGACCCGCAAGCTGACCCTGACGGAAGATGGCACCGCTTTCCTGCAGCGCGCGACCCGCATTGCGCAGGAGGTTCGCGAGGCGGCGGCCGATCTTGCCGAACGGCGCGGCACGCTGATGGGACCGCTCCGCATCGCAGCTCCCGTCACCTTTGGCCGCCTGCATCTGGGGCCGGCCCTCTATCCGTTTCTCGCCGCACACCCGGAAATCGAGCTGACGCTCGATCTCGACGACCGCCGGGTCGATGCCGCTTCGGATGGCTATGACGCGATCATACGCCATGGCCTGATCGCCGACTCGCGCCTCGTCGCCTGGAAGCTCGCCCGCAGCCGCCGCCTTCTCGTGGCCTCGCCGGATTATCTCAGCCGTCGCGGCAAGCCCGCTTCGCTCTCTGATCTCGAGGATCACCGCGGGATTTTCTACACGAATCGCGGCGTCGCGGACTGGCGTTTCGAGGGACCGGAGAGCGCCATCGTCATCCGTGCGAAGCTAGCGCTGGGCGTGAACAATGGCGATGTTCTCCACGATGCCGCGATCGCCGGGCTCGGCATCGCCCTGCTGCCCGCCTTCATCGCGGGACCTTCGGTGAGGGAAGGGCGGCTTGTCGAGATCGATGTCGGCTATCGGCCCGAGCCGGAATTCATCTTCATGGCGCATCCGGAAGGCCGCAATCCCTCGGTCAAGCTGCGCGCCATCGCCGATCATCTGAAAAAGGCGTTCGGCGATCCGCCTTATTGGGAGCGGAGCAAATAACTACGCTATCAGGCTCATAAGATTGGCGATAACGGGCGATCGCTGTGCCTTGAGGCTGGCAAGGCCGAGCCGCGCCACGACCCGCGGCCCATCGATTTGCCGATAGGCAACGCCGTCCAGCTTGATTTGCGCGATCGAAGCCGGAACGATGGAAACGCCCAAGTTTGCGGCGACGAGATTGACGACAGATGGGATCTGCGGCGCTTCCTGCGTCACCACGAGGTCGAAGCCGGCTTCGCGGCAAGCGGCGACGATATCGTCATAGAGGCTGAGCCCCACCATGCGCGGGAAGAGGATGAACGGTTCGCCCGCGAGCGCCGCAATCGGCACGCGTTCCTCTTTCGCCAGCGGATGGTGGGCCGGTAGCGCGATCAGCATCGGTTCGTCGGCAAAGCGTTTCAGTCGTACGTCTCTGGGGTCTTCAAGGCCTGGGCGAATGAATGCCGCGTCGATCTCGCCGCGCATCAGCCGCTCCATCAGCGCATTGGTATTCATCTCTGTGAGTGACAGCCGCACTTCCGGCCAGTGTCGCCGAAACTCGCGAATGGTTGATGTGACGATGGTGTTGAAGGCGGAGGAGGCGGTGAAGCCAAGTGAGAGGCGGCCGATCTCGCCACGATTGGCGCGCTGGGCGGCAAGCTTTGCTTTTTCTGCCGCATCGACCGCCATTCTTGCTTCGGTGAGAAAGGCCTCGCCGGCCGCCGTCAGCTCCGCGCCATGCGGCACGCGGTGGAACAGTTGTGCACCCACTTCGTTTTCCAGGTCCCGGATCTGCTGGCTGAGCGGCGGCTGACCGATGCCGAGACTGGCCGCCGCGCGGGTGAAGTTTCCCGCTTCCGCCAGCGCCAGAAAATAGCGGATATGACGCAGCTCCATCGCTATCTCCAAAAGCTATTAAGATCGCCTGTTCCATATATTGGACTAATGGAGCTGGTCTGGCTAGATTCCAGGGCAAGAAAGGTCAGGTGCCACCAATGTTTCGCGCCGTAAGTCAGCAGAAAACCACTGCGTCCGAAGTTTCCTCCCGCCCCGAATTGACGCTCGTCAGGAACGAGCCGCCGACCGAGACCCGCCAGTTTCTGACGCGCGGCACGCCTGCCTTCCGCCGCGCGACCATTGGGCTGTTTCTCTCCGGTTTCGCCACTTTCTCGCTGCTCTATTGCGTCCAGCCGCTGATGCCGATCTTCTCCGAAGATTTCGGTGTCACGCCGGCTGCAAGCTCGCTGTCGCTGTCGCTTTCGACCGGCTTCCTGGCCTTCGCGATCTTCGGCGCCGCCGCCGTTTCCGAAAGCCTCGGCCGCCGCAGCCTGATGTTCATTTCGCTGCTCGGCGCGGCCATCTGTACGATCGTCTGCGCGGTGTCGCCGAGCTGGCATATGCTCCTCGTCGTCCGCGCTCTTGAGGGCTTCCTTTTGGGTGGCGTCCCAGCTGTAGCTATGACCTATCTGGCTGAGGAAATCGAACCGCGCGGCCTCGGCGGCGCCATGGGCCTCTATATCGCCGGCAACGCCTTTGGCGGCATGGCCGGGCGCGTGGTGACCGGTACGATCGCCGAATATCTGAGCTGGCGGCCGGCGCTGGCCACGATCGGCCTTCTCGGCCTTCTCGCCGCTATCGGTTTCCTCTATCTGCTACCGCCGTCGCGCAATTTCACCCCGCGCAAGGGCTTCGATGTGGCCTTCCACCTGAAGGCTTGGAGCGGTCACTTCGGCAATGCCGCACTGCCGCTGCTCTTTGCCATCGGCTTTCTCGTCATGGGCTCCTTCGTCACCGTCTATAACTATGCCGGCTTCCGTTTGGTCGCCGATCCCTATGATCTCAGCCAGACCGAATTGGGCCTGATCTTCACCGCCTATCTCTTCGGGATAGTCGCATCCTGGGCGGCAGGTCTCCTCGGTGATCGCATCGGCCATTTCGTCGTGCTGCCGGTGGGCGTGCTGATCGCCGCACTCGGGGCGGCGGTGACGCTTTCCAGCTCCTTGCCGCTGATCATTCTCGGCATCATCCTGGTGACGATCGGCTTCTTCATGACCCATTCCGTCGCCAGCGCGCTGGTGGGGCGGCTAGCCCATGGCTTCAAGGGCCATGCCTCCTCGCTCTATCTGCTCGCCTATTATCTCGGCTCCAGCATTGCCGGTTCGGTCGGCGGTTATTTCTGGCTCGCGGATGGCTGGAATGCTGTGGTTGCCTTCATCCTCGTCATGCTGGCACTCTGTCTCGTCAGCGCTTTAGCCGTTGCCAGGCTGGCGCGTCGTTGAGCCCAGGAGGCCACCATGATACGTATCGACCATCTCGATCATCTGGTGCTCACGGTTGTGAGCATCGAGGAGAGTTGCGATTTCTATACCCGTGTCCTTGGCATGAGTGTCGAAACTTTCGCGGAGGGCCGCAAGGCTCTCATCTTCGGCAACCAGAAGATCAATCTGCATCAAGCCGGCCATGAGTTCGAGCCGAAGGCCGAGCGGCCGACACCGGGTTCGGCCGACCTCTGCTTCATCAGCACGACCCCTCTAGATGAGGTCATCGCTCACTTGCAAGCCGAAGGTGTCGCGATCGGGGAAGGCCCCGTCCGACGCACCGGCGCGACCGCCCCCATTCTCTCCGTTTATTTCCGCGATCCGGACCAGAACCTGATCGAAGTGTCCAACGTCATTCCCTGAGATCGGGCGTTAGAAAGCCTTTCTTGACATCGTTTGCATGCGTCATATATTAAACCAATAAGTTAATTAACTGTTTGGTTTATTGAGTCGTATGGACACGTTGAGCACGACCCTTTCGGCCCTAGCCGATCCAACCCGCCGAGCGATCCTGGCGCGGCTGGCGACCGGCGAGGCATCCGTGTCCGAGCTGGCCGAACCCTTCGACATGTCGCTGGTCGCCGTTTCCAAGCATCTGAAGGTGCTGGAGAGAGCCGGGCTGATCTCGAAGGGTAGGGAAGCCCAATGGCGACCCTGTCGGCTGGAGCCCAAGCCACTGCGGCAGGTCGATGACTGGCTGGAAAGCTACAGGCAGTTCTGGAACGACAATCTCGATCGCCTGGAAGCCTACGCGGCGTTACTGCAAAAGGGAGGAGTGGATGGCCCCGGCAACTGACGGCGGCGGACGCCCGCTACGCGAAATCGTACTAACCCGAGATATTGCCGCACCGCGTGACTTGCTGTTTCGCCTCTGGACGGAGCCACAACATCTGATGCGCTGGTGGGGGCCGCAAAACATGACGGCCCCATCCGTCTCCGTCGACGTGCGGGAAGGTGGCGCCTGGCGACACTGCATTCTGACACCGGAGGGCAGGGAATATTGGAGCCATGGCAGCTATCTGGAGATCGTCCCACCCGAGCGTCTCGTCTTCACCTTTGCCTGGGAAAACCAGGAGGGTAGGCCCGAACATCCGATGCAGGTGACTGTGGAGTTTCATGAGCTCGGCGAGAAGACACGCCTCATCTTCCGCAAGGTCGAGCTGCCTGACGATACAGAGCTGAGATTGCAAACCGACGGCTGGGAACAGGCCCTCGATAAATACGCCGCTTACGCAGAAGCCACCTCAAGGGAAGGACGAGAGTGATGAAGAAGACCTATCACGGAAGCTGCCATTGCGGCGCCGTTGCTTACGAAGCCGATCTCGATCTGCAGGGCGGGACCTTCAAGTGCAATTGCTCGATCTGCAAGAAGAAGCGCAATTGGCTGGCTGTCGCCACGCCCGCCGATTTCCGCCTGACTTCGGGCGATGAGAGCATCGGTGAATATCAGTTCGGCCCGCGTATCCTGCATCATCTCTTCTGCAAAACTTGCGGCATCAGCTCCTTCAACTGGGGTGAAAACCCGGCACTCGGCGGCAAGTTCTATGCGATCAGCATCAGCTGCCTGGACGATGCCACCGATGAGGAACTCGCCTCGCTTCCCGTCGGCTATTTCGACGGCCGCGACGACCGCTTCGATCGCGCGCCGGAGGAAACGCGCTATCTTTAGCCACTCGGCAAGGACTCCCAGTCTTCGAAACGTAGCTTGAGAACGCGTTCAAACTCCCTGACATTGTGCGTTATCAGGATCAGATCGCGGGCGACCGCTTGTCCCGCGATCAGAACGTCATAAGCGCCGATCGGCGTGCCAAGAAAAGCAAGGGCCGCGCGAATTTCGCCAGCTACACGGGCATCTTGCTTGTCGAAATCCAGCGTCTCGAATTGCAAGGCATCGACACGTGCCAGATTTTCGGAAACGCGCTGCCCTTTATAGGCACCATAAAACAGCTCGTGTGCGACGATGGCCGGAATGGCGAAATCCTGGGGCTTATGTCTGCGAAGCTCGCTGACAAAGCCGGGGTGTCCTTTCATCAGGGCGATGACGGCATTGCTGTCGAGCAGAAACTTCACTTGAAGATATCCAGCTCGGGGCGTTGCTGTTCAGCCGGCTCTTCTTCGGCTGCTTCTGCGAAGTCTTGGTCGATTGGCCCGGTGATCGCTTCCAGCCAATCCCAATCTTCGGCGATCGGCTCCAGAATGATTGCTTTTCCTTGCCGGCGGATGCGCACTTCCTCGCCGTCGATACGGAATTCCTTTGGCAAACGGACGGCCTGTGAGCGGCCGGACCAGAAGATCTTTGCGGTGTCCATGCCATAATCCCCTTGAGATATGACATTGATATATAGCATCTCGAACGCTATTTCAATTCGAGGCGTTATGATCCCAATTTTGTCGCGAGCCAGATGACATGACGCGCGCCGGTCTTGCCATTGGCCCGCGCGTTGACCACCTCGGCGGTAAAGCCACTGTCGCGCAGCCGGCGCGTGAAGCGATCATCCGGTCCCGAAGACCAAACAGCGAGGACGCCACCAGGACGCAGCGCATCGCGCGCTGCCTTGAGGCCCTGATAGTCGTAGAGGCCGTCATTGGCCTCTGACGTGATACCGTCGGGACCGTTGTCGACATCGAGCAGGATGGCGTCGTAGGCCGCCTTGCGGGCGCGGATGAGCGGGCGCACATCGCCTTCGTGGATCGCGACGCGCGGATCGTCGAGGCAGCCGTCGAAGACTGTTGCCATCGGCCCGCGTGCCCATGACACGACAGCCGGCACCAGTTCCGCGACCGTAACTTTGGCGTCTGCACTGAGTTCTCCGAGTGCCGCCCGCAGGGTAAAGCCCATGCCAAGGCCGCCGATCAGTATGTGCGGCGTCCTCCGACCCCTAATCTTCTCGCAGGAAAGTGTGGCCAGCGCCCGCTCGGAGCCGCTCAAGCGGCTGTTCATCAGCTCATTGGTGCCGAGCATGATGGAAAATTCCTGGCCGCGCTGCTTTAAGCGCAGCTCGCCGCCACCAGGGATTTTCGCAGTATCAAGCAAGGTCCAGGGGATCACGGGCAATTCTCAATTCATCTCAAGTTGCCCGGGACCATAGTCTTTCGATGCCGCTAAGAACAGAGGCGCTTATCCCAAACGGATATAGGGCACATCCTTTTTCGCAACTTCATCAAGCGCTTCCTCATAGCCGGCATCGGCGTATCGCATGACGCCGAGCGCGGTGTCGTTGGTTAGCGCATGATCGAGCCGTTCGTCGGCCGCTTGCGTGCCATCGGCAACCACGGTGACGCCGCAGCTGGTCATGTAGCCGGCATAGCCGCCGCCGCCGGAATGGACGACGACGAGATCGGCCATCGAGGAGCAGAGCATCATGGCGTCAATCAACGGCCAATCGGCGATGGCGTCGGAGCCGTCCTTCATGCGCTCGGTCATGATGTTCGGATGGGCCATGGCGCCGGCATCCAGATGGTCGCGCGAGAAGGCGATCGGACCCTTCAGCTCGCCCCTTGCCACGAGCTCGTTGACGCGCCGGGCAAGTGCCGTGCGCTCGCCATGGCCGAGCCACGCGATGCGTGCCGGCAGCCCTTCAAAGGGTACATGCTGCCGGGCAAGGTTGATCCAGTTGGTGATGATCTTGTTGTCCGGGAACATTTCCAGCAGCAGATCGTCGATGCGGGCAATATCGCTTTCCTCGCCCGAAAGCGCCATCCAACGGAACGGGCCGATGGCGCGGCAGAAGAGCGGCCGCAGATAGGCTTCGGTGAAGATCGGGATATCGAAGGCGTTCGCAACGCCGCCTTCCTTCGCCTGCGTGCGGATGAGGTTGCCGTTGTCAAAAACTTCGGAGCCCTTTTTCTGGAAATCCAGCATGGCCTTCACATGCTCGACGATCGAGGCGCGGCTGGCCGCCATAAGCTGGCCCTGACCGTCGTCACGCAAGTCCCGAACCTGCTGCAGGTTCATGCCTTTCGGCACATAGCCATAGACGAGATCGTGCGCCGAGGTCTGGTCGGTGACGATATCGGGCACGATGCCGCGTCGCGCGATCTCGGGATAGATCTCGGCCGCATTGCCGACGAGGCCGACGGAAAGCGCCCGCTTTTCCTTGACGGCCGCATCGATCATCGCCAGCGCGGAATCGAGATCGGGTGCGATTTCCTGCAGATAGCCGATGTCCTGGCGCTTCCTGGCACGCTCCGCATCGATATCGACGCAGAGGATTGCAGCACCCGCCATGCGGCCGGCAAGCGGCTGCGCGCCGCCCATGCCGCCGAGACCCGCCGTCAGCACGAAGCGGCCAAAGAGATCACCGCCGAAGCGGCGCTCGGCGATGCGCATGAAGATTTCGTAGGTGCCCTGGATGACGCCCTGGCTGCCGATATATTGCCAGGCACCGGCCGTCAGGCCGCCCCAGCAGATCAGTCCCTTGCGCTGCAATTCATAGAAGACTTCTGCCTTCGCCCACTGCCCGACGATGTTGCAGTTCGCCATGATGACGAGCGGCGCCTTGTCATGCGTGCGGATGAGGCCGATCGGCTTGCCGGACTGGATGAGCAGCGTCTGGTTCTCATCCATTTCGGTGAGTGCCTTCACGATGCCCTTATGCGCCGCCCAGTTACGGGCCGCCTTGCCGAGGGCCGCATAGACGACGAGATTATCCGGGTCTTCGCCGACCGAGAGCACGTTTTCGAGCAGGCGCAGCAGAGCCTCCTGCCGCCAGCCTTTGGCACGCAGCTCCGGGCCGCCCGGAATGGGGAATTTCGGGTGACGTGGATTGGCTTTCGGCATGATTGCTTTTCCTCTTGTTTGATAGTCTCTCCTTCTCCCCAGCGGGGGTCCGAAGGACGGGTCGAGACGAGTGGCTCGACCCCGGTTGGTGGCCCGCCCTTCGGCAGGCGCAGTGTCCGGATGAGGGGGGCGATGCGGCACATATCGTCTTCGCATACCGCCCAGACGTTCGCTCCTTAGTCGCTCACCCCCTCATCTGTCCTGACGGACATCTTCTCCCCGCCGGGGAGAAGAGGAGTGTTCTTCAATACTCATTCATTTCGGCGGCAGGCCTTCGACAAAGTCCAGCGCAGCCAGAAGCAGCCGCTTGCGCAGCATGTCGTTGCCATAAGCTTCCGGCCCGGCGCGCACCCAGCCCTGCATTGTCCGGCCGCCCATCTGCATGCGGTTGACGTCGTGCTGCTGAACCGCCCAGCTATCGTTGCCCTTGCCGAGGCGGATCAGCATCCCGTCTTCGCGCGCGCCGCATAGCAGATGGCCGTTGAGCAGAAAGGCCCAGCCGCCGAACATTCCTTTTTCGCTGAGCCCGGGCCGTGGTCCGAGCTCTTCTCTCAGCAATTCTTCGAGACCAGCGTCACGCGCCATCTGCGCCTCCCGCGCCTTTCAGCCTTTCTTGCCGGCCAGAGCGTATTTCGCGATCTCGATCCCCATAGCCTTTTCGACGGAGGGATAGACCGTGGGGTCGAGCACGCTGGCGGACAGCGGAATGATATCCATCGGCACATGCAGGATGAAAACCTTCATGCCTTCGTGCAGCTGGCCGACACTCAATGGTTCGCCTTCTGGCGACAGCGTGGTGATGACCGAGGGGAAGGTTGCGAGGCGCTTGCCGCCGACATCCTCGACGGCCATGTATTCGTTCATCACATGCATGGTGACGGCCTTGTCGCCGCTGCCGACCGTGATGGTGCCGATGTCGAAGGCTTCCTTCGTATAGACGACATCCTTCTTGGTGATCGTGCCCTCGGCCAGGATATGGCCGCCAGTGGTCTTGCAGATGGCGTCGATGACGGCGCTGCCACCTTTCTTTTCCGCCTCGATGATCGCTTCGCCGAGCGAAAGCGCCATGGAGATGCCGCCAAGCGCCGCATGCGTGCGGACGTAGGAAGCGCGAAGTGGGTTGCGGCAGGAGGCGATGAAGCCGCCGGACTGGTCGGATGCGGCGCGCAGGATCGGCGAAATCTTTGCCGTCGCGCCCTTCACGACCAGCTCGATATAGCGGTTCTCGGCGCGATTGCCGCCAACGGCGGTCTGGATCATCTGCTCGGGCGAACCGGCCATGCCGATCGAGCCCATATCACCCGTCGGATGGGCGCGGATGTCACCCACCGCATCCACCACCTTCGTTCCGAGGATGGCCGATGGTAGCCAGCCGTTCAGCGTCGAGGACCGGCCGTTCTGACCGATGATCAGGCCGGAAAGCTTTTCGCCAAGCTCGTCCTGCAGCAGCTGTACGGCCTTCACGTAGTCGATGCCCTGCATTTCCCAGGGAGTGGTGGAGGCCGGCGCGCCGATGGCTGCGGCCGTCGCGATCCAGTCGTTGTCGTTCAATTCGTCGATCGACACTAGCTCCGGCTTGCCGACATTGACAGCTGCGTAGCCGAGCATGCGGCCATGATCGGCCCAGCCGCCACCGCCTGCTGCATAAACAGAGCCGCCCTTGACGGCCGCTTCCACATCCTTGGCAACGAGTATGCGTCCCATCGGCTACTCCCGGTTCTGTTTGAGGTTCTTGTCCATGTCGCGCACCGCTTCGAAGAGCACGGCGGCGCCCATGGCGATGTCGTCATTCTCCGCCCATTCCTCGGCGCAATGGCTGCGGCCTTCCTTGCAGGGCACGAAGATCATAGCGGCAGGCGCAACCTTGGCGATCCAGGCCGTATCGTGGCCGGCGCCGGAGGCCATGCGGCGATGCTTGGCGCCGACAGTCTCGCAGGCGCGCTCGAGCGTTTCGAGCAGCACCGGAGCACCCGGCGTCGGCATGTTGTCGGAGACGCGCACCGGCGGGTTGATCGTGACGCCATAATCGGCGGCGATGGTCTTCAACTCACCGTCGATCCAGGCCAGGAAATCCTCCATATCGCTGCGGATTTCGGCGCGGCCGTCGATCAGGAGCACGACCTTGGACGGAACGACATTGGCGGCATTCGGCTCGATACGGAATTCGCCGACGGTCGCAGCGAAATGGCCCGGCGTCTTTGCCTGCTCGGCAGCACGTTGACGGATGTCGAGGACCAATTGCGAGGCTGCCACCAACGCGTCGGCGCGGCGATCCATCGGCGTCGTGCCGGCATGGTCGGCGCGGCCTTCCACGGTGATTTCGATGCGGGTGATGCCGGCGATCGCGGTGACGATGCCGATATCCTTGTTCTCGGCTTCCAGCACCGGACCCTGTTCGATATGCAGCTCCAGGAAACCGGCGAGATCAGGACGCTTCTGGGAGAGCAGCGCGGAAGGATCGCCGCCGACTTCGGCAATGCCCTGCGACAACGTGCGGTCGCCGCTCACGCGGGTGAGCCACGCCTCGGGGATCTGCCCGGTCATGCCGCGGCTGCCGATGCAGGAAACGCCGAAGATGCTGACTTCCTCGGCAAGGAAATCGACGATCTCCAGGTCATGATCGAGCTCGATGCCGCGATCCTTCAAGGAACGTGCGACTTCGAGCGCGGCAATCGTGCCGGCGATGCCGTCGAAGCGGCCGCCATCGGGAACGGTGTCGGAATGCGAGCCGACAAGGATCGCGCCGAGGCCCGGCTTGGCGCCTGCGCGCCGGCCGATCAGATTGCCGGCGGCATCGATCCGGGTCTCAAGCCCCGCCGCCTTCATCCGCGCGTCGATATAGGCGCGGCCTTCCAGAAAGAGCGGCGAGAAGGCGCGGCGTGTCCAGGGATGGCCCGGATCGGTGATGCCGGCCAGCGCATCGATATCCTCTGCGATACGATCGGCGTTTACGGGCAGGTTGTGGCGCTTGGGGTTGGTCATCGGGCTGCATCTCCGGCAAGAATTTGGCGAGGCAAGGGACGGACGAAGCTGCCGGAACCGGGTTCGGCCAGCACCTTCTGTCCCTCGGTAATCTGCTTGCCTCTAAGATAGGCGGCGGACACCGTCCAGGGCAGGCGGATGCCATTATAAGGGCTCCAGCCGACGACATTGTTGCTGCTGGCCGCCGCGTCATAAACCATTTCGCGCGGTTCCAGCACGACGATATCGGCGTCCTTGCCCGGCGTCAGCGCGCCCTTGATGTGGTCGAGGCGGAAATGCTTAGCCGGGTTTTCCGCCATCAGCTTTGCGGCCCAGGTCAGCGGCACGCCGCGTTCGAGAGCACCCTTGACGAAGAGCGGCACCATGACCTCCAGTCCCGGCACGCCGGAAGCATTTGCCAGCATGTCCGGATTGGTTTTACGGTTTTCCGACCAGCTGACGTGGTCGGTCGAGACGAGCCAGACATTGCCTTCCGCCACCTTGCGCCACAAGGTTTCCACTTCGGCGCGCGGGCGGATGGGCGGATTAATTTTCGCCTTGCCGCCGAGGCGCCGCACATCGTTTTCCTCGTCGAGCGTCAGGTAATGGATGCAGCATTCGACCGTCGCTTCGAAGCCATCGCGGCGATAGGCGCGGGCGATGTCATAGCCGCGCCCCAACGAGCAGTGCACGACGTGGGCCGGGCAGCCGGTATCCGCACCCGTCTCGAAGATCGTGTGCATGGCGAGAAGTTCTGTGATTGGCGGGCGGGAGAGGCCGTGAGCGCGATAGTCGGTGATGCCGCTTGCCTTCACCTGCTCCATATAGGCGCGCACCGCTTCGTCGTCTTCATTGTGCACACCGGCGGTCAGGCTGGTTGGCGCAATGGCGGCAAAGCAGGCCTCGAGCAGGGCAGGCGGAATGCGGGGAAAGCGCTTGGGATCGGTGCCGAAGGTGGAGAATTTGAAGGCGGCCACGCCGGCCTCGACCATCTCCGCGATGCGTGCGGGGCCTTCTTCCGGATCGATGGTGCCATAAAGAGCAAAGTCGACACGCGATTGCGGCGCGGCATGGTCGATCTTCTTCTTCACCGCCGCTGCCGAGCAGACGAGATTGCCTTCGTCATAGGGCATATCGACGATGGTGGTGACGCCGCCGGCTGCTGCCGAACGGGTCGACCAGATGAAATCCTCCTGATCCTTCTGCGAGAGGGAGTGAACCTGTGCGTCTATCGCGCCAGGCAGGATTAGCGCCTTGCCGAGCAGGTGCCGCTCGCGTGCGGCCGGGGGTACACCGATGCCCACCTCGGCGATCTTGCCGTCGCGCACGGCGACATAACCGGCTTCCACGATGCGTTCGGGCAAAACCACGGTGCCTTGCAGAACAAGATCGAAATCCGCCATATGCATTCTCTCCGCTCGTCGTTAATTCAGATGGCAACGGTGTCGCGATAAAGCCGCTCTTCGACCCGCTCCAGCGAGCCGAGCGCGAAGAAATCATCATAGGCGAGGATCGGCTTGTGAGCGATCAATTCAGAGACGAACGCCTCCGAGCCCAGCTCCTCCTCGATCGCCTCCACTTCAGCCGATAGCGGCCGATCAACCACATAGAAATCGGCATGCTTGCGCACGACGTCGTAGAGCATGCGCGCCACCCCTTCCGGCTTGTCGCCGAGAATGTCCATCGCCTGGGCCGATAGCAGCGCTTCAAGAGCGGCTAGGCGCTTTAGCGCCCGCATCTGCCGCTCGAAACGCTCGATGACGAGCGGTAGGAAGGCGGCCTCGTCTTCCATGCCGGCGGCAACCACAAGCGACTGCGCTGAGACCGGATTGGACATGGAGAGAACGCGCGAGAAGATCTCGCCGGCAAGCTTGATGATCGGGCCGAAGCCGGTCGCGATCCTGCCTTCCGGCACGAGATTGACGGGCAGGCCGCGCCGCTGGCCGTTGCCGAGCAGGACGCAGCGATTGAAGGCATTGCGGGCGGCATGGGCCATGCAGATGACGGCCGCTTCCAGAAGCACGGTGACATCGAGCGGAAGAGAGCCGCCCGAGGTCATCACACGGCCATCGACGATGACCGGATTGTCGTCCGAGCGGCCGGTGGCGGCGAGAATCTTGTGGCCGGCGGTCAACAGGTTTTCGATGACGGCACCGAAGACCTGGGCGATCATGCGCAGGCTCAGCGGGTCCTGCACATGGGTCGCGACCGGCCAGGGCCATTCATCCGAAGCGTTGCAGAGCCAGGCGCCGATCAGGGCCTCGCGGGGTGTACCGACATGGCGCACGGAAATCCATGGATCGCGCGAGGCGCCGAGCGCGCCGGCCGCCATCATGCCGGTCGCCAGCAGCACACGGATCGAGGCGGCGGCATTGCGGGTCGTTTCGGCCGCAGCGGCGAAGCTGACCGCATTGACGCTGAGCGAGGCCAGGCTATCGCGCGGCATCATCCTGACGGGAGCGATACCGGCGGCATCGAAGGCATCGGCCGCCTGCATGCGGCGGCCGCGATAGACGGCCTCGCCAACGCCGGTCAGAACCGCGCCGATCTGGCCCATCAGGCCGATATCCGCGCAACCGATCGAGCCCGTACGCCTGACGACAGGAATGACATCCGAGCTCAACAGCTGCAGATAGGCTTCGATCAGCTCCTGCGAGCATCCGACCTGACCGGTGAGAGCCGTGTTGACACGGATCGCCATGGCGTTGCGGACGACCGACATGGAGAAGGGCGCACCCGTGCCGAAATGGTGGGCGCGCACGAGACCGAGATTGAAGGCATCGAGATCTTCAGGGGACCATTCGACGTCCTTCATGGCGCCGACGCCGGTCGTAGAGCCATAGACCGGCATGCCCGATTGAATGGTGCTTTCGAGAACGCTGCGCGCCAACCGTATGCGAGCCATGCCGCTTTCCGATGCCGACGGCAGGACTGCTCCCGCACCGATTCGCACCAGATCGCTGAACCCAAGGGGTTGCCCGGTAAGTTCGATACCGGCTCTCTGACGCTCCATCTCTGCTGTTCTCCTTTTTTACAAGGCTATGCGAGCCTTATCGTCAATGGGATATCCCAAATGGTGAACACCTTGATCCGTGCCGGACAGTCTGATTTTGAGGCGAGCGCGCACATCGCGCAACTCCATGTTTGCGCGCACATATGGCTTCTCGCGTCGGCCAACTATTTCAGCCGAGGCGAAAAGAGCATCAGAAAGCTGGGCGATCAGCCAAGGTGCCAGGCGATATAGAGCAGCGTCAGCGCGATCACCCACAGCGCAAAGCGGCCGGAACGGCTGTGCTTGGCCTCGGCCTTGCCGATCGCTTCGGCGGTCTGCGGATCGAAACGCAGGCCGTTTTCGCTCATATGCAGCAGTTCGTGGTGGAATTTCTCGGTCTTGGCGGCGATTTCGGGCGCGGCTTCGGCGAGCTTCACGGCCGCCTTCAAACCGTCCTTCAGATCGGTCATGATCCGCTTCGGACCGAGATTGGTGCGGATCCAGTCGCCGACCACCGGTTCCGACGCCTTCCACATGTTGAAGCGCGGATTGAGCATGCGCGATACGCCCTCGACCACGACCATGGTTTTCTGCAGCATCACCAGCTCGGGCCGGGTCTCCATGTCAAAGAGTTCGGTCACTTCGAAGAGCAGGGTCAAAAGCTTGCCCATGGAGATGGTTTCGGCCGGCTGGCCATGGATCGGCTCGCCGATGGCACGGATGGCCTGCGCAAAACTCTCGACGTTGTGATGGGCGGGTACGTAGCCGGCCTCGAAATGCACTTCGGCCACCCGGATATAATCGCGGGTGATGAAGCCGTAGAGGATTTCGGCGAGGAAGCGGCGTTCCTTCTTCCCCAATCGCCCGACGATTCCCATGTCGACGGCAACAATCATGCCGGCAGCATCGACGAAGAGATTACCGGGGTGCATATCGGCATGGAAGAAGCCGTCGCGCAGTGTATGACGTAGAAAGGACTGGATCAGCGTATCGGCGAGTGCGTTGAGATCGTGTCCGGCAGCCTTTAAGCCCTCGACGTCGGACATCTTCACGCCGTCGATCCACTCCATGGTGATGACGTCGCGGCCGGTGCGTTCCCAGTCGACCTTCGGAACGCGGAAGCCGGGATCCTTCTCGGTGTTTTCGGCGATTTCGGAGAGTGCGGCGGCCTCCAGCCGCAGATCCATCTCGACCTTCGTGGTCTGCTCGAGCGTCTTGGTCACTTCCACGGGCCGGAGGCGCCGGCTGGAGGGCATGAACCGCTCCTGCATACCCGCCACGAGATACATTGCCTTGATATCGTTGGAAAACCGCTGGCGCACCCCAGGCCGGACCACCTTGACGGCAACGCGCTTGCGCCCTTCGGCCGTGTCGACCTCTGCCGGATGCACCTGCGCTATCGAAGCGGCGGCAATCGGCTCGCCGAAGCTGGCGTAGAGATCGTCGATCCGCCGCCCGAGCGACGCCTCGATCGCTGCCGTTGCCATAGTATGCGGAAAAAAAGCCATCCTGTCCTGAAGCTTCGACAGGTCGTTCGCCATGTCGACGCCGACGACATCGGGTCGGGTAGCCAGGAACTGGCCGATCTTCACATAGGAGGGGCCGAGCCGCTCGACCGCTTGTGCCAGCCGGTCGCTGCGGGCCTGGCTCTTGGCCTTCCGGCGCGCAAAGATGCTGACGAAAGATTTGGCGAGGCTGACGGAGGGCGGTAGCCCTTCCGATGGCAGCGCCATGACCACGCCTTCGCGCACGAGCACCCAGCCGACCCGAACAAGGCCGAAATATGCGCTGAAAGCACTCATATCGTCTCAAGGTCTCGAAACGTGGAGGCCAAAAGCCGGATCGGGTGACTGGTTATCATGCTTCAGAGCTTCCAGCCGGAGTGCAGCGCGGCGATGCCGCCGGTGTAATTGGTGAAGCTCACGCGCGAGAAGCCGGCCTCGCGGATCATCGTCGCGAAGTCCTGCTGATTCGGGAACTTGCGGATTGATTCCACCAGATATTGATAGGGCTCGGCATCACCCGTAATCGCCTTGCCGAACTTCGGAATGGCGTTGAAGGACCAGGCGTCGTAGACGCGGTCGAGCAGCGGCAGGTCGACTTCGGAGAATTCGAGCACGAGCAGCCGACCGCCGCGCTTCAGCACGCGATAGGCCTCCTTCAGCGCCACATCGATATGCGGCACGTTGCGGATGCCGAAAGCGATCGTATAGGCGTCGAATGAGTTCGGCTCGAAAGGCAGTTCCTCGGCATTCGCCTCGATGAAGGTTAGGTTGTCGGAGAGCTTCTTTTTCTCCGCACGCTCCGCGCCGACGGCCAGCATCGAGCCGTTGATGTCGAGCACCGTCGCGTGCGCCAGCCGGTTTGAGGCTTCCACGATGCGGAAGGCGATATCGCCCGTGCCGCCTGCAACGTCGAGCACCTTGTAGCCAGGATCCTTGCGCGGGTTGAGCGCTGATATCATCGCATCCTTCCAGACGCGGTGCATGCCCATGGACATGACGTCGTTCATGACGTCGTAGCGCTTGGCGACCTTATGGAACACCTCGTTGACGAGGCCCTGCTTTTCACCATCGGCTACTTCGCGGAAGCCATAGGATGTTTCCATGCCGCCATCGGCGGAGGTGCGGCTGTCTGCCATCGGCTCAACTCCGTTACATTACAGCGCCGCGCGTCATTTATGGCGCGCGAAGGTCGCTGTAACACTTTAAACTTGCTGCATAATTCTCTCCTTAAATCGATTCCGGTCTAAGGAATTATGCAGTATTAAGCGGCGGACCATAGCGAAATCGCGTTTGTCACGCTATCTCATCAGCCAGATCACCAGCCGCAATGCCTTGGGCTATAGCTCAGATCATAAGCGGTTGAAACATAAAGATGGATAGCCATGCCGGAATTACCAGAGGTCGAAACCGTCAGACGTGGGCTGGCGCCTTCCATGGAAGGTGCGGTTCTCAAGGAATTGGAGCTGCGCCGCAACGATCTGCGCTTTCCTTTCCCCGCCGATTTCGCTGAGGCCGTTTCGGGCCGCGGCATCGCGTCGCTGTCGCGGCGCGCCAAATACCTGCTGATCGATCTCGACGATGGCAGGACGATCGTCGCGCATCTCGGCATGTCCGGTTCGTTTCGGGTCGAGGCCGGTCGGGAGGCGCAAGCGCCGGGCGAATTCCATCACCCGCGCTCCAAGGACGAGAAGCACGATCATGTAGTCTTCCATCTGGCGGGCGCCGGCGGTGATGCGCGCGTCATCTACAATGACCCGCGTCGCTTCGGCTTCATGGACATGGTCCGGCGCGCCGAGATGGCCAGTCATCCCTTCTTCCGTGATCTCGGGCCTGAACCCACGGGCAATGAACTCGATGCCGATTATCTGGCTAAGCGTTTCGCCGGCAAGGCGCAGCCGCTGAAGAGCGCGCTGCTGGATCAGAAGAACATTGCCGGTCTCGGCAATATATATGTATGTGAAGCATTGTGGCGCTCCCACCTGTCGCCATTGCGCGCCGCCGGCACGCTGGTTACGGATGCGGGCAAACCGACAGAAGCGCTGCTGGCGCTGGTCGAGGCGATCCGCGAGGTCATTGCCGATGCGATAGCCGCAGGCGGCTCGTCGCTGCGTGACCATATCCAGACGGACGGTTCGCTCGGCTATTTCCAGCATTCCTTTTCCGTCTATGATCGTGAAAGCCAGCCTTGCGGTACGCCCGGTTGCGGCGGTACGGTCAGTCGCATCGTCCAGGCGGGGCGCTCTTCTTTCTACTGCGCTTCCTGCCAAGGCTGATTGAAGGGCCAAAGCTGGTAAAAGGGCCGAGGCTGGTAAAAGGGAGAGAGACGTGACTTACGAAACCCTTATCGTCGAAACACATGGGGCCGTCGGTCTCATCAGGATTAATCGGCCGCAGGCGCTGAATGCGCTGAATTCTACGGTGCTCTCCGAATTAAAGCAGGCCTATGCCGCTTTTCATCTCGATGATGCCATCGGCGCGATCGTGCTCACCGGCTCGGAAAAGGCCTTTGCCGCCGGCGCCGACATCAAGGAAATGCAGTCGCTCGATTTCGTCGGCGCTTACAAGAATGACTTCTTCGGCGGCTGGGCCGAGATCGCCAATGCCCGCAAGCCCGTTATCGCGGCGGTCAGTGGCTTCGCGCTCGGCGGCGGCTGCGAGGTGGCGATGATGTGTGATTTCATCATCGCCTCGGAGACCGCCAAATTCGGCCAGCCGGAAATCACGCTCGGCGTCATCCCTGGCATGGGCGGCTCGCAGCGTCTCACGCGCGCGGTCGGGAAGGCGAAGGCGATGGACCTAGTGTTAACAGGCCGGATGATGGATGCGGCGGAGGCAGAGCGTTCGGGCTTGGTGGCGCGTGTCGTGCCGGCGGACAAGCTCCTGGACGAAGCGCTGGCCGCCGCCGCCAAGATCGCATCGCTATCGCGGCCCTCGGTGCTGATGGCCAAGGAAGCGGTCAACCGCGCTTTCGAAACCACGCTTGAGGAGGGGTTGCGTTTCGAGCGCCGCCTGTTCCATAGCCTGTTTGCCACAGAGGATCAGAAGGAGGGCATGGCGGCCTTCGTCGAGAAGCGCAAGCCGTCCTTCAAGAACCGCTAAGGGTCGGGATTCAGGAATTACTCGGGTTTGGCGAGAATCCGCGTTGACGCCGCGGCTCATTCCGGTTATATGCCCGCCACAGTTTGGAAAGCCGCTCTGGTTTTCCGCAATTGCTCCCGCATTGCTGGATGAAGTGGCCGCAAGGCCCGCGCTGCAACGATGGAGTTTTGTTCGAATTCTAAGAGAGGCATACATGGCCAATACTACCTCGGCGAAAAAAGCGACCCGCAAGATCGCCCGCCGCACCGATGTCAACAAGGCTCGTCGCTCGCGCGTTCGCACGTTCGTTCGCCAGGTCGAAGAAGCCATTGCATCGGGTGATGCAGATCGCGCAAAGGCAGCTTTCGTTGCTGCTCAGCCGGAACTGGCTCGCGCAGCCACCAAGGGCGTCCTGCACGCCAACACCGCTTCCCGCAAGGTTTCGCGTCTTGCCAAGCGTGTGAAGGCCCTTTCGGCCCCGACTGCATAATCTTTCGTTAACGATTTAATCGTTAGAGTTAAGCCCGGCCCTCGCGCCGGGCTTTTTGGATTCGGCCAAAAAAATGCCGCATTGCCAAAAACGACCGGCCGATCATGTCAGTGACGTGACAGAAATATACCTTTGGAAACAAAGAGTTGCGGCAGGATATCCCAGCGCTGGGTGATCTGCATGACGCATTGCCGGCTCACAACTGAGTCAAGGGATTTTTTATTTTTTTTCTTTTGAAAGCTGTGGGAATCGCGTTCGGCAGGAATCTCTTTGATTCAACAGCGATTCTTTTTTGAAGGGCTTGTGACAGTCAAAAATGGCCTCCGGAGTCAATGGCCGCCTCTTAATTTTGTGTAAAATTCATCGTTGATATCTGCCTTCGATCCTGCCTAAATGGATTTCAACAAGGGGCGCGGATTTCACCTTAAACGGCTTCGGCAAACACCGTTACGTATGGCGGTGGAGGTGGTTTTGTCTCTTGTGACGGAGCAGTTCAGTTCCGTTTTTTCAAACAGTTGACGAGTAAGAACCGGAAGCGGCGACGCTTGCGGAACGAGGAAGCTTGTCTGTCCTTTGCGGCCCAAATCATTGGCGCGGCTGCGGGGAGGGGAGAAAAATTGACAGCCATTGGAGCGGTCAGTCGGAGTACGAGGGCCGATTGATGCTCCGGTTACAGACGCCGGGACGAAGACTGCTTTAAAGAGCGGTTTTTGCCACAGTGTTCCTGTAAAGCCCGCTGGCCGGGCGTGGTTGATGAACCGGTATGCGGCGCAGCTTGGACAACGAGCGTGATCGTCATGCCATGGCGAAGAACCAAGGGCGGCAGTGATGTGCTCCCGCCCTATAAAGAGACTGTGGAAGGCGGCACTATATGCAGATACATACGAGGGCGACGGGTGCGTTGGAAAATGGGGACAATGCGCAGGCGTTCGGTGCGGTTTGCTTAGAAGCGGCGGGGGAAAAGGGTGACGTGGCGCAAAGTAACTTGTTCGAGCGCGTCAGCGCGCGCTTGAAGGCTCAGGTCGGACCCGATGTCTATGCCAGCTGGTTTGCGCGGCTCAAGCTTCATTCGGTATCGAAGAGCATCGTTCGCCTTACGGTCCCGACGACATTTCTGAAGTCCTGGATCAACAATCGCTATCTCGATCTCATCACCAGCCTGTTCCAGGCGGAAGATGCCGAGATCCTCAAAGTCGAAATTCTGGTGCGCACCGCGACCCGGCAGGGCGTGAAGCCATGCGCCGACGAGCAGCCGGCGGTGCCGGATCAAGCTGCTGTCGCGCCGATCCGTCGCGCCATCGCCCAGCCGGC
>Ga0209371_1000843_pt1 | contig 25037 bp, 22 predicted proteins | sample AgamicAtAmrz_FD_187165 | JGI IMG/M metagenome (GOLD analysis project Ga0209371, IMG submission 187165) | Agave microbial communities from Guanajuato, Mexico - At.Am.rz (SPAdes) (version 2) | ecosystem: Host-associated > Plants > Roots > Rhizosphere | place: Guanajato, Mexico | collected 2012-06-07
ACTAAGAGAAGCTCCGCTTCTCTTAGTCATACCTTGCAGATAAATTTTCAATTATAAAGTAATTATTTTAAGACTCGTTTTGTTTATCTGGCTCAATTGGAGTGACAGTAGCTGACGATTCATACATATCACTTGAGTTCATAATGGAATTATTAGGTAATGCAATATTGGGATTCTTTTTCTTTCTGGTAGTTAACGATTTTTCAGTAAGCCATCTATCTAATACAGCAATGAAGTTATCATAAATCTTAGATTCATCAGCGTCTTCTCTTCTAAACACTTCAATTAGGTGGTAAGTGCGTTTTTCAAAAGCTCTCATCGGCTCAAAGAAACACTCTTTGATTAATGCTTCATCAAAATCCTTTCTGATGACACCTGCTGCAATAAATTCATAATAGTTCAAGATATATGAAGCATCTCGGCAGCCTTGAATCAAATCAGGTTTAATTTTAGGACCTGCTTTATGTCCATTATAATATTCTGAGGCTATTTCTTCATTAATGCAGGACTGTAATCCAAAAGTCTTATAAACATTATCTAATTTTGCGAAGTAATGAGCACTATGCCTTTGATTCATTATTGTATTGAGAGTATGTGATTTTCTGGCAGAAGATGCAGTAACTACTGACTGAATCCACCACCCAGTACCTAAGACAATCGAACTTATTAAAACCGTCAGTGATGTCTGGTAATTCTTTCCAGAATCGCTCAATAATACCCCTGACACAATTATTCCGAGAAAGCAAAAATAGCAAGCAATAAATGTAAGGCTCTTTTTTAACTCAGGGTATTTTCTACATAATATTTGATGTATGATTAATGTAAATAAAAGAATGCTCAAAAAATATAAAGCATATGCTCTAAACTTCGGACCAGTAAAAACATTTGTACTAAGCCATGAAGAGATATTGGTAGAATAAAAAGATATTTGCCAAATAAGGAGTGTTAATATAGCTCCACCGATAATCCCCATAGTTAATAGTGCGGAGTATTCTTGAAAGAAGCTCTTTGATTTATTAGGATCTGCCATGATTCCACCTAAAAAAACAGAGCATAATGATATGCTCTGTTATAATATGTTTAATGAATTAAATTAAATCTTATTCGTTGCAACCAGATTCATTTGAGCCTGAATTAAATTTATATGTCATATGTATATTCTCCTTCATGGGTTTGCATCTAATAAATAGCACAATACAGAGGTTTTGTCAATTTTTTTTGTCTTTGAGTTATTGCAAATACATATCTAATTTATTAATAAAATCCATAATATCCCTCACGAATTTTTATGTCTAAATTATTTGTTTCGTAAAATTTTTTTCCAGATTTAATTTTTCTGATAAACCATAGGATAGGTCATTGACCATCTTTGCCATAATCCAAAAAAAAATTACTAAATTTTCCTGCCTTGTTGAAAATTCCTGTAAATAGTCTATCTATTGAGCGGAGGTGAGTAAACAACCAACATGTGGTTTTTTTGCTTCTTTGAAGAGTTAGTTATCTGCTTCTATCAAACCAGATCCACACCACCTAGAATGTATACCAACAGTAAACTAGAGCCTACTTAGCAAACATTTTATGCCTCTATTTCAACAGATTAACCACTGAAAAAAAAGTACTGCTGCATCATGTGAGTGCGTGATTCGATTAATTTATAGTTGAACTGAATCTCAGAATTTTGACATACTCAGTAACATGCTTTGAAAAGTGTTATATCATTAATCTATAAGAAAAATCCCTAAATGGAATAAGTTTCTTTCTGTTATTATTTCTTTTGGAAGGTAATGGCGATGTGGGAAAAGATATTACAAAAAAATCTTTATTCTGAATGGGTTATCCGAAACACCCTATACTGGATGACTCCTGTAAGTCCATGGAAACTTGAAGAAAACACATCCTCGTGGATTATCTTCTTTGAGATAGGTGGTTCTGAATGTGAGTTTGAATTCGGAAGGCTGTTAAACGATTTTAGCCTCCGTGAGAAACTTCACCATCAAACTGGTCAGTTGCGTGATGCCATTATCAGCAAGGTTCTCCGAAGCATAGATGACAGGCTTGCATAATGAAACTCATGCCTTTTAACTTCGACAGGATGCCTGACGGCCGGGTATTTATCAGTAACCTCGCTGGCTTTCATCATTTTTTCAGTGAGCAGGAATTTCTTGATCTGGTAAACGGTCATATCAGTCAAGAACAGTCCTCATCGCTTGAAAGCAAACTTTTCATTTGCGGAGATGAATCTTCCTCCGTTACCCCTTATGCACTAAGTTCGGCATTTGCCAAACGACTCATGAATGAACTGGCGGTCAGGCCAATCTTCATGATTGTACCTACTCTTCGTTGCGATCATACTTGCAAATATTGCCAGGTCAGCAGGGCATCGGAAACCGCTGATGGTTATGATCTCAACCCGAAACTGATACCGCAAATTGTCAGCATCATAAAGAAATTAGGTACACCTCCCTACAAGATAGAAGTACAGGGCGGTGAACCACTTCTCCGGTTCGATCTTGTCCAGTCAATCTATAAAGAGTGCGAGATTTCATTGGGTAGGGATGCTTTCGAAATGGTGATTGCTACAAGTCTGTCATTACTCGATGAAAGCATCCTCTCATGGGTTAAAGGGCGGAATATCACTTTCTCTGTCTCGCTTGATGGGAATGAAGCCGTCCATAACAAGAATCGCATCCTTACTGACTTTCAGGCTCACAACAAAGCAGTAACAGGTATTCGGAAAATCACAGAAGAACTTGGGACAAACCGGGTAGCAACTGTCACCACTGTTACTAAGGAACTGACAAAGGAGCCAGCTTCCATAGTAGATGCTCATCTGTCTCTGGGTCTTACAGACATGTTTATCAGGCCTGTTAGTCCTTATGGGTTTGCTCAGAAGCAGAGCTTCACTTTTTCAATGCCAGAGTATTTTGCCTTTTATAAAGAGTTGATGCAGGAGGTGTTGATTCTGAATGAAAAGGGAATACCTGTCATTGAGCACTCGGCTGCTATTCATCTCAAGCGAATTTTCAATCCAGGCTTCAGTGGTTATGCAGATCTAAAATCGCCAAGCGGAGTTGTGCTGAACTGCATCCTGTTCAATTATGACGGTAAAGTCTACGGTAGTGATGAAAATCGTATGCTTCAGAAAGTAAACCCAGAAGCAGATTTCAGTGCAGGAGAGTATGCCTCACTCTCATTCAGTAGCAACGAATACTACCGTTCCGCTCTCTCATCTTCATTTAACTTCGCCATGCCAGGTTGTGACACCTGTGCATACCAGCCTTTCTGTGGAGCAGATCCTTGCCAGAACATTAGTGTTCATGGCGAACCTGTTGGTGACAAGAGTCGTTCTACTTTCTGCCAGTATCACAAAGGCATGTTCCGCTACCTTCTGAATGAAATCTCTCAGGATGGACCGATGGCAAAGATGCTTAAAGGGTGGGCTTATGTCTGAGGTGCTGAGAAACGACATTTTCAGATTTACGGCAGATCTGCCAGTTCAGCAAGGTTTCTATCGCTTGTGCAAATCTAAGCCCGATAATCCTCAATTCTATCTGCCAAATTTACTGGTCAGTGAAACTGTACTCGATTCCAGACTTTCAGCATATTTTGCAGACTATGTTGTGAGCACTGATCTTTTCAATTCCATAGAAGATGGTGATATAGGGATTGTTAACAACGGCAACATGATTAGGGTGATTTTGTCACGTAGAGCAAACCATAACACTGTTCTGGTGACTGAAAGGTGCAACAACAGTTGCCTTTTTTGTTCTCAGCCTCCTAAGACAGGAAACGATGACTGGCTTCTTACCCAGTCAGCACTTGCCATCGCCTCTTTCTCCCTGAATGGTGTAGTAGGAGTGAGTGGGGGAGAACCTCTACTATATGGCGAAGATTTCCTTCAATTTCTGGACTTCATAATCGAAAACTCACCTGAGACAGCTTTGCATGTTTTGACCAATGGACGAAAGTTTGTAGATGTCAGTTTTACTCAACAGGTGAAAGAGCGAAGCGAAAAGCTCAAAATAACTTTCGGTATTCCGCTTTATTCTGCAAGGTCGTCAGTTCATGATTATCTGGTTGGAAGCGAGGAGGCATTTGATGAGACAGTTAGGGGGCTTATCAATGCCGGTAACTCAGGGATCAACATTGAGTTAAGAATCATTCCGACACTGGCTAACTATATGGAACTGGACAATATCATAGAGTTCGCTGGTCGCGTGTTCTCCAATATTAACCAGATTTCACTTATGGGGTTAGAATCTATTGGCTGGGCACGTAAAAACTGGTCATCAATCTTCATTGAGCATGATATCTATAGTGAGAAAATTCTCTCTGCCATAGGAACAGCACAAAGGTCAGGCATCCCCCTAACAATCTTCAATTACCCATTGTGCCATCTTCCTGAAAGAGCTTGGGGATTTGCTACTCAATCAATTTCTGATTGGAAAAATTACTATCCCAAAGAATGTGATGAATGTACTCAGAAGTCTTTCTGTGCTGGTTATTTCAGTTCATCAAAAGGCCGTTTTCATCAACCACCAAGACCAATTTTATGAAAAAATTTAATTTCGCTGCTTTACTTCCGGGATTTTTAGCACTCAATAATTCTGTATGGGCAAGTGATTCCTCCACTGATGCAAGTGATTTGCCCGGTATGACTCTTAATGAGCATGATTTAGTTATAGCTCCACTTAACACTGAAGTTCCTTTCTACATTGCAGGTCACCGTAGTCATAGCTCCCATCGAAGCCATAGTTCTCATAGATCTTCGTCTGGTGGTGGGTACTATGGTGGAAGTTCGACTCCTTATTATCCTAAATCTTATGGCTCATCCACCTCCAATAGTGGTTCTGAATTTCCCTCCTCATCAAGCAGAGCATTGTCTTCCGGCTCAACGAACTCAGCATCCTCAGCAAATACTCGACCTCAAATTGGAAATTTATCTGCCGATTCGGAGAAGAGAAAAAGATTGATCATGCGTGTTCAGTTTGCCCTTTTTGATAAGGGGTATTACGACGGGATTATTGATGGGGTTATGGGGCCCACAACACGAGCATCCATCAAAAAATACCGCCAAGCAAATGATTTACCTTTACCCATAACTGAAACACTGGATACACAACTTTTGAATGCATTGAATATCTTAGCAAGGTGACAGGGGCAAGTGGAGAACTATGTAAGAACCAACGAATATTTAAAAAATTATGTTTTTGTATACTTTTAATTAGCATGATAAGGAAAAATTATGCAACTGACCAAAGTTTACATCTCTGGATTTAAGAGCATATCAAACGATGTTCCTCAAGTTATATGTTTTAATGAAAATCTCACAACATTTATTGGATCAAATGGGACAGGCAAAAGCACTGTTATGGAGGCATTGTGCAAGCTTTTTAGTGTTGACCAATCGCTTAGAATAATATCACATAATGATTTTTATCATAACGATGAAGAAAGTGAAGTTGATAAAACACTTATAATAGAAGCATGGTTCCATTTTCCTGAACCTTGTGAGGGACAATTAAGCATACCACCATTAATAGAACATTTAACTTTTGATGATGAGGCTGATGAGCTTATTTTTAGGGTTCGATTAGAAGCGACACTAAGCTATGAGCTAAATCCTTTAGGAGACATAGAGGAAAATGTATGGATCTTGAATTGCTGCGATAAAGACCCTGACGAAAGTGATATGACTAAATGCTCATCGGCAGTTAGAAACTCGATACAGTTGAATTATGTTCCAGCCAATCGAGACCCGTTAATTCAGTTAAAATATTCCTCAAAAGCAGTTTTAGGTAGATTGCTTAAAGCAATAGAATGGTCAGGTGATTATAAAAAATTGCTTGAGGAGCAGGCTAATGCTCTTAATCTATTGACGGATACCAATCCTGCTCTTTCAGAAATAGCCGATGCAATTAATAAAAGTTGGAGAAGTGTGTATAAGGGGCGATACTTATCTCAAGCACAACTTAAATTCCCAATTTCTAATGTTGATGAGATATTGAAATTATTGCAATTACAGTTTAATCCGAATGAGTTAGGTAACAGGGTTAGTGTTGACAGGCTTAGCGATGGTCAAAAATCATTGGTTTATTTTTCTCTCATAAAAGCGATGTTTGATATAGATAGAAATACCAGAAAACTTTTATCCGAAGGAAAAGAATGTAACTTTAATCACGAAAAAATACGTTTGCCGATATTCAGCATGATTTGTCTTGAAGAACCAGAAAATCATTTGTCACCTCATTATTTAGGTAGGATAATATCTTTAGTGAAAGAATACGGCAATTATGATTTTTGCCAGGTTATTATATCATCTCACTCTGCATCTATTTTAAGTAGGATTGAGCCTGAGCAGATCCGACATTTTAGATTAGATAATGAAAGTAAATGTACTATTGTATGTGAACTTTCACTTCCAGATGATAAAGATGAACATTCAAAGTTTGTTAAAGAAGCAGTTAAAGCCTATCCTGAAATATATTTTTCCAAACTTGTTATATTTGGTGAGGGAGATAGCGAAGAAATTATCCTTCCTGAATTGATTGAAATGTACTCAAAAAATATTGATGCGAATTGCATATCTGTTGTTCCATTAGGTGGTAGACACGTTAATCATTTTTGGCGATTATTAAACTCTCTTAAAATACCTTATATAACATTACTTGATTTAGATATAGATAGAAATGGTGGCGGCTTTGGGAGAATGAAGTATGCTGTCGAACAAATTATCACACATGGTAGCAGTGACAGTATTTATGTAAATAATTCAATTATTAAATTCATTCCAGAGTGGGACTCGCCAAACAATCCATTAAGCTTTTCAATTAATTATAATGCTGGAAAAGCTAATGAAACCTCAAGGGTGCTGTTGAGTGAGCTTGAAGAGTGTAATGTATTTTATTCTTCTCCTCTAGATATAGACTATTCCATGATTAATGCATTCCCTGATATCTATTGTTCTAAGGATAATGCTTATAGTGAACAGGGGCCCAATCTAGTTCCGTTAGGAAAAGAGAAAACTTTGATAGATGCTGTTTTAAAAAGTGGTAATACAGGTATTCGTTACAACTTTGGCGATGGGTATTTAAACAAATTCCTTTGGTACAGATACAGATTTTTATCCAACAAAAGTAAACCTGCGTCACATTTGAGAATGTTGTCATTAATTAAAGACCAATATTCTGAAGGCGAAATAATTAAGAAATTACCACCAGAGTTAACTCGCTTGTTGGATAAAGTTGTTAAGATTGCAGAGGGAATAATAGAATGACTAGTGGCTGGGCATTATCTGAAGGTATTGAACCTACTGACGAATTATTAGATTTGATTAAAGAGGTTAGTTCTGTTTCTATATTGGCTGGAGCTGGGGCAGGTAAAACAGAGTTTCTTGCTCAAAAAGCTAATTATCTACTGCAAACTGGCATTTGTCCGTGGCCTAAAAGAATATTATGTCTTTCGACGAAAAAAGAAGCACAGGTTAATATTAAAGAGCGAATCATGAAGCGATGTGGGGCTACTGGTAATCGCTTTGATTCTTATACTTTTGACGCATTTTGTAAAAGTATTGTAGATAGATTTAAAAACGTTTTACCTGTTAAAGATCGACCTGATAAAGGTTATGATATAGAGTTTGAACAAAAAAATTCTAACGGGAAAGATAAAGTCAGTTTCAATGACATTAGAACTCTTGCAATTAGAATTATTAAGACAAGACCAGATATTGCAAAAATTTTTTCAGTTAGTTATAGCCATGTTTTTGTCGATGAGTTTCAAGATACAAGATTTGATCAGTACGAATTATTAAAGCTCTTATTCCAAGAAAATAATACTGTAATGAATGCCGTAGGGGATATAAATCAAAGTATAATGCTTTGGGCAGATGCTTCTCCAACAGTATTTAACGATTTTCGGAGGGATTTCTCTGCAAAAGATAAGTTTTTGTTAAAAAACTACCGTTCGAGTAATGAAATTCAAGATGTTTTAACCTGTTTTGTAAATTTCATACAATCATCTAATAGTTCGATAACAGTTAACAAAAAACCAAAGAACTGTTCTATACATGTTTATAATAATGAATATGAAGAGGCTGATAATTTAGTACAAAAATTGAATGGCATGATAGATTCAGGTATCAATGAAAAAGAAATATGTGTGTTAACTAAACAGCAGTCATCTTTGTACACATCAGTTTTAAGAGATAAATTAACACAGGTAGGAATAAATAATTTAGACATGACGGAGCTTCAGGATGCTCTAAAAGAACCTTTAGGTAAATTCTTTGCATGTCTATTTAGAATTTATACTGATAAATCTCATTCAAGTTATAATGAATTTAGTGAACTGTATTTAGAGTTAAATAATGTTGATAGGGGAGACGAACAAGAGTCAAAACTTATTAATAAAATATCCGATCTGATCTCCATGTATAAGTTAGAAATTGATGAAGATCCGAGTGCTGATTGCATACTAAGTAAAATCAATAAGACATTAAAATTTATAGGGTGGAGTAAATTTATTTCTAAATGGGGGCAGTATAAATCAAAATTATTCAGAGATAAACTTTGGAATAAATTAGAGAGTCATCTTAGGTATACTATTAATATTACAAATTCATTACCAGAAGCATCCAAAATGTTTGTTGCGGAAAATTGTATACATATAATGAATATACACAAGTCAAAGGGGTTGGAATACAAAGTTGTTGTTTTTCTTGGGGTTGAGGATCAAGCTTTTTGGAAATATTCTTCTGAAAATTTCGAAGATAAATGTGCCATCTATGTGGCGTTATCAAGGGCTAAGCAGGAAATAATAATTTCCACATCAAGGCATAGAGGTTTTCGATGTAATGCACGCAGGGATGACAGCATTTCAAATTATAAAAAGGTCAAGGAAATATACGATTTTCTTTTGAAGAATTGTCTATTTACTTTAACTAAATATGAAAAATGAAGTTTTAAGTTGGATTGTACTGACAATTATATGCCATCCAACTTTTAATTAAATTGATAGCTCCAGTCTTTAATGAATTTTAATGATATGAGATTCTCATTTTTATATGCATCCATTTTTATAATTCTTTTGAAAAAATCAATTGCTTTTATATAATCAGGCAGCAATAGCTTTTAGCCTTTGAGCTTGCACATAGTCACTCAACCATTGCATGAGAACCACCCGTTCAGTGAGATACTCTGCACGATTGTAGGCTGCAATTATTTCATCTTTCTTCGAGTGAGCAAGGGCCGCTTCTAAGGCACCAGACCTGAGCTTACCAGATTCCTCTGTGACCGTTCACGCAATAGATCTCATTTTGTTAACCATAAGTTCACCTACTTAACCCGTTCGAATGATTACGGCTTATACTGCCTACTTATGCTAATATCTAATAGAAACCTTTATACTTCGGCTATATAAAACCATAACCATAACCAAGACTATGAATGGCTGTTTTCAGCAAGAGTCTTATCATCTAAAGAATTTATTTTCGAAATTCTTTTTAACTCATTAAGATAATCAACCTCGTTTTCCAAGAACCAATGAAGAACTTTAGAGTTACCAAGTAATTTAATAATATATGACTGGATTATAACGAATTTCAACATATCTGAGCCATACTCGGTTTGAAGCTTTTTTGTTTCTTCCGAAGTTGTTGCCATTTCCTGTTCCAGACGAAGTATGGTTTTTTTTATGTCCTTTTTATAGGGAGTGTTTTTCCCTTTGTTTATTATCATCGATGCCGGTGTTGCATCCAAGATGCTCATTGCAAATTTTTTACTATAATTATCAAAATTAATCATTGTACCGACTGCTTCAATTTGACGAATTGGTTTCATTTTCCTCAAAACATCAAATGTAGCCTTAGGTATAGGTTTATCAGAAAGTTTCGCAATCACACTGGGATCTATACCGTTCATCACATTAGCTTTATCTTTTATAGCATCAATAGATATGCCCAAAGCAGCACTAAGTTTTTCAATTGAAACTTTTGCCAAGGACTTGATTATCATTCTATGTTCTTCAACTACATTTATATGATTGACTTGTTTGTTAGGAGTGAACGCATCATCTATGCTCGAAAGTATACATGGAGCTTTTTCTATGCCTAAATCTTTTAAAGCCTCAACCCTCAAATGGCCATCGAGTATCTTAATGGCATCTTTATCTTTGTCATAGAACACTATTATTGGTTCAATAATACCTAAGCTTTCAATTGAGGTAACTATTTGATGATATTTATGACTTAGCTTTACATTTTCTAACAATTCCTTTGAGGGAATTAGCTTGTTAGTTTCTAAATAAATAAAATTGTCGCCAAAACGTATCTGAATCATTTTGATGCCTCTTTGTTTATTGGATTGAGGATCTGAGATGGCAGTTCTGATAGATTCTCTTGTTCAAGTATATTTTGAAAGCTTTTATTCATCATTATGATGTTAAAAATCTCATTTACTATCAGCAAATTAGTTTTTATAAATTTAGAGTTGTTATAAACAGATTTATGTTCAGCGATACTATTTTCATAAAGCTCAATTAACTCCTCAGCAGTCATTCTTTTTGATGGTTTGTGATAATAAAACCCGGCTGCTTTTGCACCTTTATTCCCAATTGTTCGCTGATTTAGAATGTGTTTTATCTTTATAATGTCCCGGCTTTTAATTAATTTTTTATCATATGCTTCGGTAAGAATATCTTGTGCTTCTTCAGTTTCACATCTTGCAAATTGCACTGCAAGATACAGAGGCAAATTCCCCCGTTCGACTGCAGAGAGAAGTTTATGCTCTCCCTTATCAAGAAGCATATTTATACTGCTCACCCAGTTCGATGAATACCCAGTAATCTCACTTATTTCGGAGTCTGAAAGTCCTCTGATTTTCATATCTTTTATTACCTGTAACAACTCATTGGAACGTGGTCTCCTCCTTGCAATGTTTTCAACTAAACTCATAACGTAAGCATCTTCTTCTGATACATCTCTTATAATTGCTGGAATAATGGTTTCACCTAATGCAACGAGAGCCTCTATTCTCCCTTGACCACAAATTAAAGCATATTTGAAATCGTCTTCATCAATCGCTCTCACGCTTATAGGCTTGCTTAATCCTCTTTTTTTTATGCTTTCCTTAATTTCTTCATGCACTACCTTATTTCTAGTTCGTGGGTTAAGGAATTTTATTTTTGCAATCTCAATTTGAATTATTGGGAATTCATTTGTTTCAGGCAGCATATAGTTCCCTCACTTTCATGCGAGTAATAATTTGTAGAAGTTTATCCAGATTATCAAATCTATAGAGATCTAATCGAATGTTGTTTGTTTCCGTCATGCACATTTTACTATATTCGTTTTCTATCTTTGGTATGATATAAAAATCAAGAGGCGAAATATTTTGTGAATCCATTCGTATAACAATTGTTATGTCTGCTTTCTGTGAGTTATCAAACCGGACCTTCCATCTAAGTTTACCTGATTTCATATGTATGCATTTAGTAATAAGGACGGAAATTAAAAGCTCATCATTGATGTAAAGCATTGGGGAATATTTATATTCGTCTATATAGCAGTTACTTTTTAAAATCCTCCCCTTAAAATCCTCAATTATACCTGAGTAAAATGATCTTAGTGCTTCATTTATTTGGAGATAGCTGTAATCATGTTCTGGCTTATAACCAATCAAAGTATATGCTCTTAAAAGACCACCAAATCGGGTTCTGTAAACAGAAGATGAAGGGCCTGTATCATCTTCATCAATGATAAATCCTGATAGTTTTCCATTAGATTCCAATTTTTGTTTTAGCTTTTCTAAAAGCTCTTCATTAGTCAAATGTATGGATCGGAGCTGAATTATATCTTGAGCTTTATTATATTTTTTCTTTGAAATAATGGGTTTATATGCTTTGTCACATCTAACCCATTCATGTTTGGGGTTTTTTACAAGTCTACTTTTTAGTTTAGATGAGGTTTTGTTATATATGTTGTTTCCAATATATTTTTCATTTGTCAAGATTTGATGTATTTTTGCACGAGTCCATAATGTTCCATTTTCTGCAGGTATATTCTGTTCATTTAATCTCTCAGCAATAATGAATTCTGGTACGTTATAATCTATAAAGAGATCATAGATTCTATTTACAATTTTTATCTCATTTTTGGGGCCCGGAATTAATATTACTCTATCTGTTTGAATACTCTTTCTTTTGCGGAAACTCAATATTTCTTTAGCTATGCCATTTTCATCTACCAAAAGACGTCTCAGCCCATAACCAGCCATGCCGCCTTGATGATAACCAAGCTTTATTAAATTTACTTGTCCTATAAATACCTTTTCTGATAAATTCCTGCTGTGATATGCAGCACTAGATCTTTTTATATTCAATATTACAGAAGACTCTAAAGGGAAATCTTTAGTGGGTATAGGTTCAGAACAGTATATAAGGTCTACACCGTTTCTCTCAAATAGAAAGGAATAATATGCAGCTTCATCACTGTTTTGAAAACGACCAAAACGGCTCACATCATAAAATAATACAGCCTGTATATCTATTTTCTTTTGTTCTACATCACTAAGTAACTGCTGCAAAGAATGCCTGCCTACGATACTGACTCCGCTCTTACCTGCATCATCGTAGGTATAAGCGATTTCCATATTGTTCTTTTCAGCATAATCTTTGATGTATTCGGACTGATTATGTAAAGAATATTGCTGATGGTCGGTAGACATCCTCAAGTACTGTGCGACTCTAACTTTATGATTTTTATCATTTTCGCTAGCCATGCACGAAACCTCATGGATGATTCAATACAATGTAGAGGATAAAGTTGATCAATTTTTAATCAAATTCAACTCTTTTATCATCGATTAGAGCGAATTTGGTAAATCTTCGAGGTGTATGATAATCGAGAGGAGATGTGAATTATTTAGCTGATATGACCGACAGCTTTCGTTATGTGGACTCAAGGTCTCCATTTGTAAATGGCTATGCTTAGTCCACATAGGTTAATGGTGTGATTATTAATTCTTTAACTAAATCAAGATAGTTAACCCATCATGGGAGAGTTATGCGGCAATAACTTTGCATTTTTGAGACGAAACATAGTCACTCCACCATTGCATGAGAACCACCCGTTCAGTGAGATACTCTGCACGATTGTAGGCTGCAATTATTTCATCTTTCTTCGAGTGGGCAAGGGCGGCTTCTAAGACATCAATCCTAAACTGTCCAGACTCCTCAGCAGCCGTTCTAGCGATGGATCGCATACCGTGAGCTACAAGCTCACCTCCGAAGCCCATCCGGATAATAGCGGCATTAGCTGTTTGTTCATGCATGTGGTTTAGTGGAGCTTTGATGCTGGGGAAAACCCACTCTCTGTGCCCGCTGATGGCTTTCAATGAATCCAATACCCGCAAAGCTCCTTTGCTTAGTGGAACCTTATGGGGTTTCTTCATTTTCATAAACTCAGCAGGAATGTTCCACATGCAGGTTTCCATATCAATATCTGACCATCTCGCACGAACAGCTTCCCCTGGACGAACCCAAGTTAGCAATTGCCATTCAATCAGCAATCTTGTCTCCATACGGACTGAGGCATTGTTTAGCATTGTAAGGAAGCGGGGGAGTTCGGAAGGGGGTAATGCTGGCATATTCTGTTTTTTAGGCTTACTGAACCGTTGACCAAGGTTGTCAGCAGGATTGAATTCTATGAGTTCTTCTGTTGCTGCATAGCGGAAAATTTCATTTAATCGGGAAATGATTCGCCGTAAGGTTTCGAGGACTCCCCGTTGCTCAATAGGGTCAAGGTGTTGCTTTAAGAGTTTGGGTCGGATCTCATTGACAGGAACATTACCCAATCCTGGAAAGATATTTCTCTCCAGGCTTCGCCAGATGTCTTCTGCATGGTCTTGTGAGATACCTGAGGTCTTTACCTTCTCATCTAACCATTTCCTTGCCACGGCTTGGAGAGTGTGTTCAGTAGCATTCTTTAAGGCATTAGCTTTATTGCTGTTATGGACTTGGGGATCAATGCCATTGGCAAGCAAGGAAAGGTATTCATCTCGTAAGGTTCTGGCTCTTGCCAGTGTAAGGTGAGGATAGGTCCCAAGGCTCATTTTGGTTCTTTTCTTACTCACTGGTACCGCATATCTGAAATACCAATTCTTCTTCCCTCCTTTTGTGAGAGGAGCGATTCGCAGGATCAAACCATCACCGTCAAACAAGTTGATTTCTTTATCGGCTGGCTTCGTGCTTTTGATTTCAGTGTCAGTGAGCTTCTTAGCGATTTTTGCCATTTTGGGACCCTCGATTTTTGGACCCTTCGTTGTGGGTCCCATTCAGGGTGCCATAAGTGATAGTTCTCAGCAATTCTCACTAGACTACAATAGACGTAAAAAAGCCCGCAAGGCTGGTTCCATGCGGGCTTAGTAGACTTTACTGAACTTCAGTACATCATTATTTGGTGGAGCTGGCGGGAGTTGAACCCGCGTCCGAAATTCCTACATACCATTTTTACTATAGCGAAAACAATGAGTTATCAATAAAATCAGCAGGTTGGTTTCACTTGGTATAATCTCATTTTATGTGTTTTTATTGCCTTGCCGCCAAAATGCCGCCATCGTGAACGTGCCTTTTTCCTTTCAGAGTCAGTGCCGGAGCTTCTACATCATTTCGTTGTGATTTGTAGAATCCTGCATTCATTGCATCAAGTTCAGTAGGTTTTCCCCATGTAGAAAATAATTTTTTAGTTTTGGTGAAGACCTGTGTGCCTACCATAGTAAATTGATTTGCTGCGTCAATTATACCAATTGAAATGTCTTCAATTGCTTCGAGTATTTTAAACATTTCTTTGAATGAGGATATTGATGTTATTAATTTTGAATCATCATTAGTTAAAATAAATGCATTTTGATATGTTGGATATATGATTTCAAGGGTATTGCATAATTTTATAATTTCAATCTCGAGCTGGTACCATAGCTCAAGAAGAATAGTTAAATCAGTTGAGTTATCATGTGCAATTAAATTTCTATTCATATGCAGCTTGCTAAGAATGCTATTGATGTTAACCCATGACTGTAAAATTAGTTTGGTATAGTTTTTATCTGCTTCATAATCGACTCCATTAATAGGGTTGCAGTTGGGGTAAAGTTTTTTATACAGAGACAGAGGGTAACTTATTTTTATGAATTTTGATTCGTATGATAATTTTCCGTCTTCATAAAGTATTTTGGCTTTTAACTCTGTTTCGGGTAAAGACTTCAGATAGTCTGTCTGAAATTTCGCATGAGCATAATAACCGTCAGTTCTATTCTTTTTTTCAGACTCATTAATTTGTTTCTCTGTTTGAATAGTGCGGTGGAGGTTATTAACAATTGATGCTAGAGGCACAGCTGCGGCAAGTAAAAGTAATGGTAGTTTTGATATTTCAATGAATCTTTGATAACCATGACTGGTAAGACTGAATGAGTGAAGTTTCTCTATCCAAATTAAAGAGCCGAAAAAAAGGAATGTAGCTAAAGGTACGCCTATAGATATCCAGAAAAGAGGTTGTACTAGAAGACTTCTATGATCGAGTTCGTAGTAACGATTTTTTATAAAGAAAAAAGATAATAAAAATAATAATGAAAAATATACAACAATGAAAATATTTTTATCCATTTCAATATTCCAACATAGCTAAAGGATTTTTTGTCACTGCGTCTTCTAGATGATCTGGTGAAAAATGAGAGTATACCATCGTCATTTTAATATCGGCATGGCCCAGAATATCGCGCAGTACCAGTATGTTTCCGCCGTTCATCATAAAGTGACTGGCGAATGTATGGCGCAGCACATGCGTGCACTGGCCTTCAGGCAAGTCGATACCCGCTCTTTTTACTGCACGCTCAAAAGCTTTTCTGCATGGTGTGAATAGCTTCCCTCTGTTTTTGGGCAGCTCGTCATACAGATCCTGAGATATCGGTACGGTTCGGTTTTTCTTGCCTTTGGTTTTGGTATAAGTGATCCGGTATTTAGATAACTGATGGCCCTGCAGGTTTTCGGCCTCACTCCACCGCGCGCCGGTGGCCAGGCATACCTTTGCGATCATTAACAGGCTGGGGCTTTGAGAATCAGCGCAGGCATCAAGCAGGCGTTTAATTTCGTCTTGGGCAAGGAACGCCAGTTCCCCCTCTGCGATTTTGAATGTTGGTAGTCCGGCGAGCGGGTTAGGCGCTGACCAGTGGCCCAGCTTTTTCAGGGTGCCAAAAACGGATGATAAGTTACGCTGTTCCAGGTTTACCGTGCGAGGTTTTACTGGCGACATCAGCGCGCCGTCTTCGTTGCGTACCTCACCTTTTAATCGTGCTTCGCGATACTTTGTAAAGTCACCGGCGGTTAACTCAGAGGCGACGGGATCGCCCAGGCCATTGCAGATAATATTCAGTTTAGCCATTAGGCGCTTGGGATCCGCGAGCGTCTGGCCGTAAAGGGAGTGCCACTGTTCAATCAATTCTGACAAACGCCGCCGATCTTCCTTTTCACCCAGCCACGGCTTTTTGTTCACTTCATCCATGGTGAAGTTTTCGAATGCTACAGCCTCGCCCTTTGTCGCAAATTGCTTGCGCACGCGCTTGCCGTCACGCCCGTTCGGGTAACACTCGCACAACCATTTTCCGTTCGGCTGCTTTCTGATCGTCATAGTTAGATGCTCTTAATGACTTTTACTGCGCGGCCAATTACCTCTACATCATCTACGGCGCACTCAAAGGATGCTTCATCCTGATGAACCACAATTTTTTTGCCAGGAATGCGGGCAATCTTTACGAAGCTTTTAACGCCGTCGATGTCTACAAGCCAATAACCATTGCTGATTTGTTTCACAGACGTATCCACAACAAAGCTATCACTAGCTGTTTTTACAAAAAGAGAGTTGGACGATTCACCATCCAGCAGTCTGCTATCGAGAAGGATTTCATCACTCTGATGCAGTTCGCCGTTCTTCAGCTCAGCATGTTTGATACTGGGAGCTACGATTTTAGAAAGTGGTCTTACCGTGACGGAAGTTTCGTTTTTGAGATTCTTTTCTTCGTTCTCACTCGTATACATATCTCCCTGACCGGTAGCCAGCCATAGAAGGGAAATTCCTGTTTCAAGGGCGCACTGAATTACCCATTCAGCGGGAAAGCTATCTCTTAAGTATCTGTTAGCCATAGTGCTTTTCGATACTTCCAGATGTTCGCAGAGCTGCTGACGTGAGCTGAAATTGTAGGCCTTAATAAGCCTGTTGATTGCATCACGCCCACCACTATCATTCCCTGCCTTGATTAAACTCATAATCAAACCCCTTGACGTATATAAAAAGTGATCCTAATATCCGCTCATGGTTTGAAAAGCAAAACCAAACCACATAAAACGAGATGAAACGAAAACAAACTAAGAGATACTGCACTATGAGCACAGATATTTCAATTCGAGTACCAAAAGAGATGGCTACACCTGCAGAGTTCGCGGAATGGGAAGGCATTTCCCGCGGCTCTGTTTATCAAAAAATCCACCATGGTCAGCTTGCTAAATACATGGTTAAGAAAGAAAAAAATAAGGGTCGTGTAAGCCTGCGTTACTTGATGTACAAAACCGATCAGGTTCGTGAGTCCCTTGGTCATTCCAACTTCCGCGTTGTTGTTGGTCAGTAAGTTCAATTATGAGAACTTTCTAAGGGGCTCGCATGTTTGATTATAAGATTTCCAAACATCCACACTTTGAAGAAGCCTGCCGGGTTTTCGCACTACGTCACAACATGGCGAAGCTGGCAGAACGCGCGGGAATGAATGTCCAGACGCTGCGCAACAAGCTGAACCCGGAGCAACCGCATCAGCTCACACCGCCTGAAATCTGGCTGCTTACCGATATCACTGAGGACTCAACCCTGGTTGACGGCTTCCTGGCACAAATTCACTGCCTGCCATGCGTGCCGATGAACGAAGTGGCAAAAGAGAAGCTGCCGCACTACGTCATGAGCGCCACCGCTGAGATCGGACGCGTTGCCGCCGGTGCCGTTACTGGTGATGTGAAAACAACCGCTGGGCGCCGTGACGTAATCAGCAGTATCAATTCAGTAACTCGTCTGATGGCACTGGCTGCCGTTTCCATGCAGGCCCGCCTGCAGGCCAACCCCGCAATGGCAAGCGCAGTGGACACCGTAACGGGCCTTGGCGCTTCGTTCGGCATTATCTGAGGTGATTATGCTGACTAAAGAACCGTCATTCGCATCGCTTTTAGTTAAACAAAGCCAGGGTATGGCGTCCGCGTTGCTGAACCACACCATGACGGCACCGTGCACTGGCACCTGCTGTGTTTCATGCGCAAGAAAGACCGTAAATCCATCACCGCGCTGCTGCGTAAATTCGCCACTCGTGAGGACCGGGAGGAGCTGGGCACCAATACCGGGCCGCGCTTTAAGTCCGAGCTTATCAACCCCCGCAAGGGTACGCCGACCAGCTATATCGCCAAATACATCAGCAAGAATATCGACGGGCGCGGGCTGGCGCAGGAAATCAGTAAAGAAACGGGCAGATCACTGCGCGATAACGCTGAGAACGTAAACACATGGGCTTCGCTGCACCGTGTCCAGCAATTCCGCTTCTTTGGTATTCCTGGCCGCCAGGCGTACCGCGAGCTGCGCCTGCTGGCCGGACAGGCTGCCAGGGCACAGGGTGACAAGAAGGCAGGCGCGCCGGTACTGGAAAACCCGCGTCTGGATGCTGTGCTGGCCGCAGCGGATGCTGGCTGTTTTGCCACCTACATCATGAAGCAGGGCGGCGTCCTGATTCCCCGTAAACATCACCTTGTCAGAACTGCCTATGAGCTGAACGACGAGCCGAGCGCCTACGGCGATCATGGTGTCCGTATTTATGGCATCTGGTCCCCGATCATTGAGGGCCGGATCTGCACTCATGCAGTGAGGTGGAAAATGGTTCGGAAAGCCGTTGACCTTCAGGAGGCGACAGCCGACCAGGGCGCTAGCGCCCCTTGGACTCGTGGCAATAACTGTCCCCCTGTTGAAAATTTGAACCAAACAGGGGGTGAAGTAACGGATGTTACGTCCATGAATGAAAAGGCGCTGCAGGACTACCTACACGGCATGGGCAAGAAGGAACGGCGGGAGCTTGTCGCCCGGCTCAGGCTCGTAAAACCGAAACGGAAAAAGGCTTACAGGCAGGAGATTTCTGAGCAGCAGCGCCTGCAACTGGAGTGTGAGCTGCAGTCCAGAAGGTTCGATGGCTGTCAGTGCGAAGTGAATTTACTTTTACGCGGCGGCAGCATTCCGTCAGGAGGCGGGCTCCGCATCTTTTACCAGAACGGTAGGCTGCGTGAGGATGACAAATGGGGGCAGTATTACTAACAAACCAAAATAATTTCTATTTTGACTCATATCGGTGCTTTCCTATTGCAGTCCAAAAAAGCGTTTTACATTTAGAAATAGGTACTATACTGTATATATAAACAGTGGATATGCATACAGTTTTATTGTGTAAGTGGTCGTAATAGGAGGGAAAATGCAGGATTATCTTTTGGAGTCATTAAAACTTCAGCGCATAGATTTTTTCTTAAAACTGGTAGCGGCAAGCGATTGCAGCGAGGAAGAAAAGCGGCTGGCTATCCAGTGGGTTTCTGAACTGACTGACGAGCTGATGGCGAAAATTCGTAATCATGAATACAGTCGCACAATGGACGCTACCAGCTAGGGGAAAATCTATGCGCATTGAAATAATGATCGATAAAGAGCAGAAAATTAGCCAGGTGCTGTTAGAAGCACTTGAATCCGAACTTTACCGAAACTTGCGCCCCTTTTACTCAAAAACAGCTATCCGAATCCGCAAGGGTAGCGTCAATGGTATTGAGCTTAGCGGAGTAAGACTGGCTGAAGATAAAGAGCGAGTAATGGAAATTCTGCAGCAGGTATGGGAAGACGATAACTGGCTGCATTAAGGAGCATTGCGGGCGTCAGAACTTGATTTCGACGCCCGAGAGGTTGAGCAACGAGTAAGGTGAGGCGTTATGATTGTTGAGCAATAAAGTCGCATTCAGTGGAGGCTATAATTTGTACAGTTTGATGCTTGGATTTCTTTAATGGCCTACTGCAAGCCATCATAGTTGAAACTTGCATTTAACATCATTGCTGCCCTTTTAAGGTCTTATACCACAAGAGCAATCCTCGCGTGCTATGAAGCTGAGCATGGCTAGTAACTTGTTTCATAAGGATTTAATAGCTAATCTTCAAGATGTTTCCACTTGTGCCGGTAGCTTTTCATGATAGTTTTGTAAAGATTGCGACTGCAGGTTATTTTATTTTTGCCTCTACTTTAGTTTGAACTCACTTACAAAATTTTGAAAGATGAGCATGGCTCTCATACTCAAACGATCAGTGGTAGTGAACCTGTAGCCGCGGACAGTTCTGCTATGTTAGATTAAGTAAATATTTAGATTACTCATAGCAACGGTCTTAACACAACGCTATCTACTGTGATTAAACCTTAAGCAACGGATTTTTATGACAAACTCAACCTACCCAGAAGTCGGCGCCTTCAAAATCTCACCAGATAAGCTTAGCCTCGATCGGCATAATCCTCGCTTGTTCTTACCAGACATGGCGCACCAGGCGGAGGAAGAGGACTTAATCAAAGCTTTGACTGAAAATAGCGATCTGAAAGAATTGATAGTATCAATTGCTAATAATGGTTTTTTAGACATGGAGCCATTGATTGTTATTAGTGAAGATAATAATAACGAAAGATTCCGTGTTTTGGAGGGCAATAGACGTTTAGCTGCTATCAAACTAATTAAAAGCCCATCAATTGCGCTTAAGTGCAGAATTAAACTTCCTGACTTATCAAAAAAAGTGATGAGTTCAATGGATGAAATTTATGTATATAGAGTAAAAAGTGAGGAGGATGCTCGCGGATTTATAGGGTTCAAACATGTCAACGGCCCTCATAAATGGGATTCATACGCCAAGGCTCAATTTGCATATAAATGGTATAAAGAAGAAAAAGACCAAGGTCTAACCATTGATGAAATTGCTAAAAAATTAGGGGATACAAATCAGACGGTCCGTGCTCTGATAAGCGCAATGTTTATATTAGAACAAGCACAGGAAAGTGGAGTATATAAGCTTAACGATCGAACAACACCACGCTTTGCCCTTTCTCATTTTTATACTGCGTTAGGGCGGAAAGAGTATATGGACTTTTTAGGCCTAGACCGCGGTTGGTCTAACGCTCCGATTGATAACCCTGTGCAAAAAGGAAAGCTTTCGAATCTTCGAGACGTGTTGATTGGTCTATATGGTTCTAAAGAGGAAGGACGTGAGTCATTAATCAAAAGTCAGAATCCTGATGTTAAGAAGCTCGGTGAAATCCTTACTAATCCAAAGGCTTACTCTGCATTTAAGAGTGGTGCAGGCTTAGATGATGCATATAACGACGCTGGTGATGCTAATGGTAAACTAAGTGCAACCTTAATAGGTATTAATGGACTCCTTGATAAGGCCTCTGTATTTCTTGACAAAATGGAGCATATCAACGCTGTCAATGAAGCAAACATAACTGAGATGGCGAATAAATTCGAAAAAATCGAGTTTCAGGCTAGCAAACGGAAACGGAAACCTTAAGAGGGATAAATAATGGCTCTAAGTTCTTTTCCTATGAATGCACCAGTTCAAATTCAGCTCGATTGGGTTGAGTTTAAATGTTTATCAGATAGCTTTAACTGCATTATCATTGAAGATATTAAGTCATTCATTGAATTACAGAGTGACTTTCAAAATGAAGACATCTCAGCTGAAGATGGGGTAGCTGAGTCTGTCATCGATTCTTTATTGAAGGAGTTGGAATCGCGTCAAAGGAGTCTTAGCTCCTCCTATCCATTTCAAATTGAAACGGGAGGAAATGTCATATCTTTAACTTCTGATTTGGAGAATATGAGTGTTGATCAACATGTGTATTTATATTGTCTTATCTTCTCACATGTAAGCAACAGCCCAATATTAACCTTAAAAAAAGGACCGACCAACGCTGAACGAGATATCTTGCAAATCTGCTCAACCATAGCTGCAGCCGGTTATGTCAGGGGACATTCTGTATCTTTCGGTTTCCCTAGACCAGATAAGACCAATTATTACTCTAAAGCTAAACAGGTCGTTGAATTAATTAAAGAGGGACGGTTGAGAAAAGAAGGAGAAGTCAATCCATTGCACTCACTATCCCCGAAAGATGCCGGTATAGATGTTATCTCTTGGGAGGAAACAAATGATAACATGCCGGGTAAAAAGATTTACTTTTCACAAGTAGCAACAGGACATAACTGGCAAGATAAACCAGTATTGCATTTCATTGAAATTTTCAAAACTTACTGGCTTGATCAACCGATCCTCTCAAGAATTAATGATGCAATGTTTATTCCGTTTGATATGATCGATGATTTAGACAATAGGTACACAGCACAGCAATTTATCGAGAGTGAGCTATCAAAACTTGGAACTATATTTTATAGGAGGAGAATTGCCTCATGGTTCAAAGAAGGACTTGAAATTTACAATTCTAAACAAGGCTTAGTTGTCGAACGGCTCGATGAATGTCATAAAATTATAGATTATGTAGGAGTAAAGGTAATGGAGTTAAGGGAAGCTTCAGTAACATAGTTTGTCTGATGGCCATGCACAGGAATTACTGTATAATACCCCATGTTTTCGTAGAACTGGGATTTTGTAATCATGCGTTTCTCTACACCTTTAAGATACCCTGGCGGTAAAGGCAAATTAACAGGGTTCATTAAAAAAACTATTAAAGACAATCAGTTAGATGGTTGTAGCTATGTAGAGCCTTACGCAGGTGGAGCGGGCGTTGCCCTTTCATTGCTGTATGATGGTTACGTGTCATCGGTCCACCTCAATGACCTAAATCGGTCAATTTATGCTTTTTGGCACTCAGCATTGTACGAAAATGATGCGCTTTGTGATTTAATTGAGCGTACTCATATTTGTATGGATGAGTGGAATGCTCAGCGAAATGTACAAGATAATGCAGAAAAAAAATCATTGCTTGAGCTAGGTTTTTCGACATTCTTTTTAAACAGAACCAATCGTTCTGGAATTATTAAAGGTGGTGTAATTGGTGGGAAAGGGCAGCTTGGGAAATGGACTCTTGATGTTCGGTTCAATAAGTCTGATCTAATCCAGAGATTACAAAAAATAAAAGAACATAAAGAAAATGTTTTTATATATAACCATGATGCTGCTTTTTTGCTCAGGGATGTGATCCCTAAAATTGAGAATAAAACGTTAGTTTATCTTGATCCGCCTTATTATGTGAAAGGACAAGGGCTTTATCAAAACTTTTATCAGCATGACGACCATGTTGAAATTAGCAACATCATTAAAAATGAATTAAAAACACCGTGGATTGTATCTTATGATGCAGCGCCTGAGATAATAAAAATGTATGAGGGTGAAAATAAACTAATCTATGGGTTAAGTTATAGCGCACAGAAAAAGCATATTGGGAGTGAGGTAATGTTTTTCAGCAAAGATCTTGTGGTGCCAGCTGTAGAAAACCCTTCTAAGCTCAAGCCAACCCGATAAAAGGTTATTTTATAAGCATATGCTTTGAGGCGCTTTGTTTGATTGTTTTATTCTTACTCAGTGCATGCATACTCTGCATGAATTTGCATGCACAAAAGCTCATGCTGAAATCTTCTTTCCGTCAGCTGTGGCAGGCTTAGAATAAATAATGCGGTTGCATTAAAACCGCCACATGAAGCGGGCAGGCGTGGCGGGGATAGCATTGCGCGCGGAGGGGGGGCAGCGTATTTAATTTTCCGTGCGCCTGCGGCTCGCTGTCGCATCGAAGGGGTGAGGGGGGGGGCGTCAAGGGGTGTCGGTGCCGCTGCGCTCGTTGTGGTGGCTCTGGTGGCGTCTGGTGAGGGGCGAAAAAAAACCGCCCGGAGGCGGCGTTGACTTATTCGGTGTCATCATCAAGGGCATACTTTTTGAAGCGGATCACCTCCTGCCCCATCCAGTGATTCACCTCCCTGATACGGTCCTGCAGCGGGATCAGCTCGTTGCGTACAAACACCTTTGCCACCTTCTCGACATCCCCGAGTGAGCCGACGTTCTCCGGCTTTCCGCCCATGAGCTGGAACGGAATGCGGTGCGCATCAAGCATATCGGCGGCGCTCACTTTCTTGATGTTAAAAAAGTCATCTTTGGTCGCGACTTCGCTCAGCGGCACAATTTTAATCCCGTCAGGCTTCCCGTTCGGCGCATAGAAAAACAGGTTCTTAAAGTTGCCGAGCCCTTTAGAGCTGCGCATTGCTTCACGCAGTGATTCAACGTCGGCACTACTTTGCGCCGCATCGGTCACATACATAATGTACCCGGCGTGGGCGCCGTTCTGGTAATACTTGCGGCGGAAAAGGGTGGCCGCCTCATTAAGCCAGGCGGAATTAAGTGCGCTCAGGTATTCCGGCAAACCGTAAATCTCCTGGTTGATGTCCGGCTCCAGCAGGTGAAATACCGAGCCAGGCGCGAAAGGCTGGGGCTGATCGAACGACGGCACCCACCAGTAAACGTCCGGGTCAACGCCGCGCCGGGTGTATTTTGCCGGCGATGCTTCGAGCTTCATCACGCGCCCGGTGGCGCTGAAACGCTGCTCAAGAAAAGCGTTACCAAACACCAGAAAATCCAGTACAAAGCGGCTGAACTCCTGCTGCGTTAACAAGGGGTGCGGGATAAAAGTCGATGCCAGGATATTACGCTTCACGTAAATCGGTGAGCTGTGATGAACCGCCGCGCGCAGGCTTTTGGCCAGGCCGGTAAAGCTGACCGGTGGCTCGTACCAGCGTCCATTACTGATGCACTCCACGTAGCCGGGCAGTATTGAGCAGGCTACAGGCTCCCACTGGTCAGGCTCACGATGCAATCAAGGAGCTGGGCGTCAAAACCTCTGACAGCAAAGGCAACACGCGTCCGATCTTCACCATCCTGAAAGAAATGCAGGCGAGCTTTG
>Ga0209371_1000849_pt1 | contig 24797 bp, 25 predicted proteins | sample AgamicAtAmrz_FD_187165 | JGI IMG/M metagenome (GOLD analysis project Ga0209371, IMG submission 187165) | Agave microbial communities from Guanajuato, Mexico - At.Am.rz (SPAdes) (version 2) | ecosystem: Host-associated > Plants > Roots > Rhizosphere | place: Guanajato, Mexico | collected 2012-06-07
CTCACCGTCATCTTGGTGACCCCTGCGAGAGTCGCAATATCGTCCAGAGTGATGCGCTGCGTTTTCATTGCGCGGTCCGCAAAGAGAGCCTGTCAATCAACGTATTATGCCCGCTGGCGAGTCAAAAAAGAAACGCTGCTCCGCCGGTCATACCGGTCGTTCGTAGTGCTCAATCACCGCCAGCGCCAGACCGTTGGCAGGATCGATGCGCTGCGGCAGAAAGTGCAGCGCGGTATGGGCAAAGGTAAACGCCAGCGTGCCGGCCTGTGCCGCCTGCTGTACTGCCTGCACAAACGCCGGTTGCGCATTCCACGGGCCGTCAATGATGATGCTGGCCGGATTGACCAGCTGCATCACCTGGCTCAGCGCATGGCCGAGATAGCGGCCGGTCTGCGCCATCAGCTCATACACGATCTCTGGCTCGCTGTCGCCGGACTGCCAGCGTAAGCCGGGCTTACGCCGGGCCAGCTGCTGCTGGATCGCCGGCAGGCTGACCAGCGTCTCCAGACAACCCTGTCGCCCGCAGCTGCAGCGCGCGCCGTTGGGCTGCACGCTCAGATGGCCAATCTCACCGGCGGTCCAGCTGCTGCCGCTGAACACCTCGCCGCGCTCCACCAGCGCGCCGCCCACGCCGTCGGCGATGCGCAGATAGAAGTGGCTTTGCGCTTTATTGAGCTCCAGCTGCTGCACCGCCAGCAGCGCGGCCGCTTTGACGTTATTCATGATGCGCAGCGGCAGCTCAACGCCGCGCCGCAGCGGCGTCAGCACATCGACATCCTGCCAGCCGAGCGGCGCAGAAAAGTGCACCCGCCCGCGCTGAGAATCAATGATGCCGGGAAAACCGATGGCCACGCCCAGCAGCGCCGGATGCGCCGCGCGCAGCGTCTGACACACTTCCGTCAGCTCGTGCAGCAGCCCGTCGGCATCGGCCGTTTCGGTGCGCCAGGTTTGCTCGGCCACCACGCGCGAAAAGTAGTCGCACACCCGCCAGTGAATCGCCTGACGCTCGACCATGATGCCCGCGCTTTTCAGCTGACCCGCGCGCAGTTCGATCTCAATTTTGGGCCGGCCAGCCGCAGCCACGCTGACCGGGCCAAGCTCGTGAATCAGCCCCTGCGCCAGCAGGTCATCGATAATCAGGGAAACGGTGTTTTTGCTCAGGTCGAGCGCCAGCGCCAGATCCTGGCGGGAAGTGATGCGGGTGGTACGCAGCTGCGTCATCACCCGCTTGAGGTTGTTTAGTCGAAGTACCGCTGGTCCTTTCCCGGCTGCTTTCATCGCACCCTCACCTGACAAAGAGTAATAGGTGTAAGTTTAGCAGCCCGCACCGGCGGTTAATCGCCGGTAAAACCGGGTTTTTACCGCTTCTGCCGCGTATCAGTACTCGTCGCCGCGCACGCGGCTGCGGTAACTTTCCCAGTCAAAACGCACCCACAGGCTATTACCGAGGCGCATGCGATCCATCACCCGTTCGCCAAGCAGCGTATTCATGCCGGCCGGATCGAGGTTGGAGAGCATGCCGGTCGGCCGCTTTGACGACGAACGGCGATCAACAATCTGATTGATGATCACTTTCTCGTAGCGCGATTCGCTCTGCATGCCGATCTCATCGATCACCAGCAGATCGACATGGCTGAGATCCTGCAGCAGCCGCTCTTCGGTCAGGTCGCTGCCGCCGCTGAAGGTGCCTTTCATGCTCGACATCAGATCGGCCACCGTGACAATCAGCACGCTTTTACCGCGCAGAATCAGATCGTTACCAATCGCCGCCGCCAGATGGTTTTTACCGGTACCGGGACGGCCGGAGAAGACAAAGCTGGCGATGCTGTTCTCGAACCCGGCGGCGTATTCACGCGCCAGACTGAGCGCCTTGCGCTGGCCGTCATTTTCGACGCGGTAGTTGTCGAACGAGCAGTTCATGTGCAACTCACGGATGCCGGAGCGGCCCATGATGCGCTGCATCTTCATGGCGCGGTTTTCGCGCACAATCGCTTCTGAGCGCAGCCGGCCCTGCTCCTGATTCCACGCCAGCAGCTCGGCGCCGTTTTTAAACTTTGGCTGCACATCCGCGGGCATAATTTTTTTCAGGCGACTGAAAAGATCGTTCGGCGTTTTCATTACTCACCTCGGAATCCATCGGGAATATCATAATCAGTATTGCTGATCTGGGTGATATCGCGCTTTGGCTGACCGCCGTTGGCGGCGCGGTTCATCTGCACGCTGCGCGCCAGTTTCTGCTGCCACTGTACATGGTGAAACAGCCGGCCTTCCGCCTGCCAGTAGGCGACGAAAGCCGCCAGCTCTGCGGCGGTCACCGGCTCGCTCAGCGCCACGCCCCAGATCGCCGCCTGGCGCTGGAAGTCGCTGTCCGGCTGCCAGCCCGGATACATGGCGAACTTGCCCACCGGCACGGCGATTGGCGCGGCGTCGCTGTGAAACAGGCTGTCGTCCAGCGTGACATCATTCGGCTGCTGCGCCGCTGCTTCCAGCGCCAGCAGGTGCGCGAGGCGCTGCGGCGTGATCGCGTAAAACGCCGGAACATTGTTGTGCAGCACCGCCAGCGTGCCGTTATCGGCCTGCTGCAGCGTGGTGAGGGGATCGTGGCAAAAGCCGTCCAGCCCCACCAGCGTTGAAGATAAGATTTTGACTGACATGAAGAAACCTGACGTTGACTCACCCGGTGCACCGGCGACCCGGTGCTAAGCGGTCAGTGTACCTGTTTTAGCACCGGGGATCGCCATAAAACCGCGCGGATTTAGCGCGAGGCGAAGTGCGCTTCAGCCGCCTCAATGCTGACCACGCGACGGCTGGCGCGTGCTGCTGCCAGCGCCGGGCGGGTTTGCCACAGATAGCGCAGCGATGCCACCAGACACAGGCTGTAGCCAAACAGCTCGCTGCCCTCTTCCGCCATGTTCTTTACCACGCGGTTATAGCCATCCAGCATCAGTTGCTGCCACAGCTCATGCATGCCAAACAGCCGCGAGAACACCAGCACCGCCAGCAGCCCGGCGGCCATCATTTGCCAGCTGCGATGCTGCAGCAGTGCCGCCAGGCCCGGCAGGATTTGCCGCGGCTGACGCAGCGCCATCGCCAGCGAGGCCGCGGTCGTTGCCAGCGCAAACCACAGCCATGCGCCGTGTTGCACCACGTCGAACAGAAAATCCATTTCACGAATCAGCATGCAGCTGAAGAAGCCACCGACCAGAATCAGCGCGCTGCGCTGCTGCGGTCGCTGCCAGGCGGCGAAGAAGAACAGTGCGGCAATGGCCGCCAGCATCAGCTCCTGTGTCGCTTCGGTGAAAGAGGTTTCGTGCAGTGCATCGTTCATCCAGTTGACGTCGATGTAGACCATCGCCATACAAAAGACCAGCACCAATCCACTGATGATAAAGGCCGCCAGTTCGCGGCTAATAAGAATAATGTTTTCGCGCATTGTGATACCAAATCAGAAAATAATTAGCGCGCTTATTATATTTCCGCTGGCTGGCACCACTTCTCATTTCATGCCGCTTCAGAAGCTGGCGCTGACGCCGAGGTTGTAAATGAACTGTTCGCCACTGCTGACCGCACCGGTCTGGGCGAAGGAGGCGAACGCCGCCATGTTCTGGCCGAGCGGCAGACGGGCACCGACGCTGACATCCATCCAGTTCGTTTCCCGGTTCATCTCTTCCGGCCGATCGCGTGGCGCGGCCGTGCCGTCGAAGCTGAGCTGATGGCTGTAACTCACCTGTGCCCACGGCGATATCCAGCCAAAACTGGAATCCACGCGCCAGCCCAGTGAAGCGATGTGTTCGGCGTTATTACGATCAACCGGCGCGCAGGCGGCGCAGCTGAGAGTGGAATCATCGACGGCAAACTGCGCCACCGGACCGGTGCGCAGGCGGTCATTCATCGGCAGGTTCCAGCCTGCCGAGTAGCGGTTCACCAGCGGCGAGTTGCCGACGCTGGCCGTTTCGCTGTGCAGCGCCATGCCGCCGCCGGGCGGATTGAGCGCGGCATCAAGCAGATCGCTTTCGCGGTTTTCTGTCAACATCAGATGATTACTGGAAATTTTTTCGGCAAGTATCGCATTGTAATCCGGCGCGCTGCTCTCGCTGGCCTGATCCCAGGCGTACGCCGGCAGGGCCGCCACCAGTAGCCACCCACCGCTAAAGGCCAGCGCAAGGAGACGCTGGCCGGTCCGCTGACTGTTCTGCCACATGAAAGACTCCTGACGAGCCGGAAGGGATCGGGTTGGCCTTGAAATTGATGATGATCCTGAAGCGTTCACCCGGTTGCAGCGCGAACGTCCATGACGTTATTATCGGCACCCATTGATTAACTATTAATCGATTCTTTCAAACGTCAAGCGACTGACCGCTTTTTCCTCATGCTTAGGGAGTGATGCAATGCAGCGATGTGGCTGGGTAACACAGGATGCGCTTTATCTGGCGTACCACGACACGGAATGGGGCGTGCCGCAGACCGATAAGCGCGCCTTATTTGAGATGCTGTGTCTGGAGGGGCAACAGGCTGGCCTGTCATGGATCACCGTGCTGAAAAAGCGCGAGAACTACCGCCAGGCGTTTCATGATTTTGATCCGCAGGCGGTGGCGCTGATGGATGAGGCCGATCTGCTGCGCCTGCTGCAGAACAGCGGTTTGATCCGCCATCGCGGCAAGCTGGAAGCCGTCATCAATAATGCCAAAGCGCTGCTGGCGCTGGAGGCCACCGGCGAAGACTTTTCCCGCTTTATCTGGTCATTTGTCGATAACCAGCCGATTTTGCACCGTTACGCGGATTATAAACTGGCGCCTACCACCTCCGAACCGGCCATTGCGCTGTCTAAAGCGCTTAAGAAGCGTGGTTTTAAATTCGTCGGGCCTACAACCTGCCACTCTTTTTTACAGGCCTGTGGGCTGATTAACGATCATCAAACCAGCTGTTTCTGCCATCCCGATAATCTTTAAGGCAAAAGTTTACAAATTAAGACTGCGCCTCACGAATTTCCCCATCATTGAACGGCATAATAGTGCCGTTTTGGGGCATTTTCCCCGTTTCCGTATGAGGGACTTTTTCATGAAAAAGCGTGTACTGGCGCTGGCCTTGTTAATGAGCGGCAGCGTGGCGCTGTCGGGTTGTACCACCAATCCTTATACCGGCGAATCGCAGGCCGGGAAATCGGGCATCGGCGCGGGTCTGGGCGCGGTGCTGGGCGCTGGCGTGGGCGTGCTCTCTTCGTCGAAGAAAGATCGCGGTAAAGGTGCGCTGATTGGCGCAGCGTCCGGTGCGGCACTGGGCGGCGGCGTCGGCTATTACATGGATGTGCAGGAAGCCAAACTGCGCGACAAGATGCGCGGCACCGGCGTCAGCGTAACGCGTCAGGGCGATAACATCGTGCTGAACATGCCGAACAACGTGACTTTTGACTCGAGCAGCGCCAACCTGAAACCGGCCGGCGCAAATACGCTGACCGGCGTGGCGATGGTGCTGAAAGAGTATCCGAAAACCGCCGTCAATGTGGTCGGCTTTACCGACAGCACCGGCACGCGCGCGCTGAACATGCGCCTGTCGCAGCAGCGTGCAGAAAGCGTCGCCAGCGCGCTGATCGTGCAGGGCGTGGCGCAGAACCGCCTGCGCACCCAGGGCATGGGCCCGGATAACCCGGTCGCCAGCAACAGCACCGAAGCCGGTAAAGCACAAAACCGTCGCGTCGAAATTACCCTGAGTCCGCTGGGCTAAGGCACAGGCCGGTCTGCCGCTGCAGGCCGGCTTTTGACGCGTTTTTACGCGCTTATTGGCGCGCAAAGCAGCAGATAACGCGTAAACGTCGCAGCACGATAGAGCCAGCGATGACTTTATGCTAGCGTGATCAAAATTTGATCAGTGGAAAGCCATCATGTCACTCAAAGCTATCGCCTCCGCCCTTGGCCTCTCTGTGACCACCGTGAGCCGCGCGCTGAATGGGTTTGATGATGTCGCCGCTGCTACCCGCAAACGCATCGAAGAGGAAGCCGACCGGCGCGGTTATCGCCCGAATGCTGCCGCGCGCCGCCTGAAGACCGGCCGTGCCAATGCGGTCGGGCTGGTGTTTCCGGTCAGCAATGCCTCACTCAACGACAGCTACTACAGTGAAATGCTGCTGACGCTCGATCAGCGCCTTGCCCTGCACGAGATCGATCTGCTGTTGCTCCCCGACAAACCGCAGGATCAGCAGCGCAATTTGCTGCGCATGCTGCGCAGCGGCATGCTGGACGCGCTGATTGTCACCCATACCACGCCGCAGGATGTGCGATTGCAGCGCCTGCAGCAGAAGGGTTTTCGCTTTCTTACGCTGGGGCGCAGTCAGCTGCCGCAGCCTTACGCCTGGTTTGATTATGATAACCATGCCGGAACGCTACTGGCGGCGCAGCACTGCCAGCAGCAGGGCTATACGCGCATCGCTTATCTCGGCGGTAACGAGCCCAGCACCTACATTCTTGACCGCCGGCAGGGGTTTATCGACGCGCTGCCCGCCACGCCCTGCGCGCAGCAGGCTGGCTGGATGGCCGCGCTGCCGCCCTCGCGCCGCGCGGGCTATCAGCAAACCCGTGCCTGGCTGGCGCATGTTATCCAGCCTGACGCCATCATCACCGACTGCAGCCCGCTCGGCGAAGGTGCAGCGATTGCCCTGCAGCAGGCCGGGCGTCTGAGCGGCGCGCAGGCAATTCCCCTGTACGTGTACGATGGTTTGCCGCACGACTCCATTATCACGCAACCGGTCAACGCGATTCTGCAATCATCACAGCAGCGGATTGGCGAACGCGTCGCCGAAATGGTGCTGCAGCTGCTGGAAGGCGCGCCGCCCGCGCAGTTACAGACGCTGTGGCAGCCAATGCTGCGCCTCACTTCTGACGCACAGTGATTGCGCGGGTGCCGCGCTGTGATAGTCTTCGCCTGATGCAATTAATCAGGTGTATGTGATGAAAACCAGGCCGCCACGAGCCACAATCAGTGACGTTGCCCGCACGGCAAAAACCGGTAAAACCAGCGTTTCCCGCTATCTGAATGGCGAAGTACATCTGCTTTCGCCGGATCTGAAAGCCCGTATCGAACAGGCGATTGCCGACCTCAACTACCGCCCCAGCCAGATGGCGCGCGGACTCAAACGCGGCCGCACCCGGCTGATAGGCCTGATCATTGCCGATATCACCAATCCCTACTCGGTGGATGTGCTGAGCGGCATTGAAGCCGCCTGCCGCGCGCGCGGCTTCACGCTGCTGATGTGTAACACCAACAACGAAGTTGACCTCGAACAGCACTACCTGCAGCTGCTCAGCAGCTATCAGGTGGAAGGCATTGTGGTGAATGCGGTCGGGATGCACGAAGAGGTGCTCAACCGTCTGCAGCAGTCGATGCTGCCAATGGTGCTGATTGACCGCAAAATTCCCGACTTCGCCTGCGACGTGGTCGGGCTCAACAACCCGGAGGCCGCCCGCATCGCCACCCGGCATCTGCTGGATAACGGCTATGAAGCGCTGCTGTTTCTCAGTGAACCGCTCGGCAGCGTCAATACCCGCCGCGAACGTCTTGCCGCCTTCTTTGATACCATCAGCGGCGCGCCACAGGTGGTGGCAGAGAATGCCGAAGTGGTGTTGCATCAGCCGGCGCAGCTGGAACAGGTGCTGCAGGCGTTTCATCAGCGCCATCCGGGCAAACGCTGCGCGGTGATGGCCGCCAACGGTGCGCTGACGCTACAGGTGGCGCGGGCGTTACAGCGCCTGACGCTGCGCTGGGGCGAGAGCATTGGCCTGCTGGGCTTCGACGAACTGGAGTGGGCGGCGCTGGCCGGCGTCGGCATCACCACGCTGAAACAGCCCACCTGGCAGATCGGCTATGCCGCGCTGGAGCAGGTGATCGCGCGTATCGAAGGCAGCGAACAGCCGATTCGCGAGCAGGTTTTCTCCGGTGAGCTGATTGTGCGCGGCTCCAGCCAGCCGCTGCGCTAATCCCGCTTTTCACGGCTCACTTCGTGAGCAGGATCATAATTCCGCACTCTGCTACTTTCCTTTGGAACCGGTTCCATTAAGCTTTTTACAGCACATTAACGTGCTGTCCGGCGCATAACGATGCGGCGGGCAGCACAGCGAGACAGGCTGGAGGAAAGATGTCGAAAGCGGAAATTATTGTGGTCACGGCCGCCTACGGCGCGCACAAGGTGGCAGAACTGGGCGGCCAGGCAGCGCTGCTGCCGCTGATTAAAGCAGCCGGTGCCGATGGCGTCGAGATCCGCCGCGAGCTGTTCAGCGACGACGAATTGTGCCAGCTGCATACGCTCGGCGACGCGCTGCGTCAGCATCAGCTCAGCGTCAGCTATTCAGTGCCGGAAGCGCTGTGGCAGGCGGACGGTGCGCTCAATCCACGTCTGGCGCAGTTCCTGCAGGAAGCTGAGCTGCTGGGCGCTCAGCGCCTCAAGCTGGCGCTGGGTCACTATGTCTCGCTGGCCGATCGCCAGCTGGTTGAAGTGCTGGCCGGCTCGCACGTCACGCTGGTGGTGGAGAACGATCAGACGCCCGACAGCAAACTCACGCCGATGCTGCACTTCTTCCATCACGCCTGCGATGCCGCGCTGCCGCTGGATATGACCTTCGACATGGGCAACTGGCGCTGGACCGGCGAGGACGCCCTGCAGGCAGCGGCGCAGCTCAGTCGCTACGTGAGCTACATTCATGTTAAGGCGGCGGTGCCGCACGGTGACAGCTTCCGCGCCATTGCGCTGGATGACGCCGACGACAGCTGGCGCACGCTGCTGCAGGCGCTGCCGGCCGATGCACCGCGCGGTATTGAGTTCCCATTAGCCGGCGCAGATTTACTGGCGGTGACCCGCCACTATGTCGATCTGCTGCGCGCGGTGTAAGGAGTTGAGCATGACACACACCTCTCAGCTGGATGTCGTCACCATTGGTGAGGCGATGGCGATGTTTATTGCCGGGCAAACCGGCGATCTCGCCGCAGCCGATCAGTTCACGAAGCGCATTGCCGGTGCCGAACTTAACGTGGCGATTGGTCTGGCGCGCCTCGGTTTGCAGGTGGGCTGGGTCAGCCGCGTCGGCGACGACAGCTTCGGCCGTTTTACCCTGCAGCAACTGGCGAAAGAGCACGTTGACCACCGCTGCGTGACCATTGATAACCGTTATCGCACCGGTTTTCAGCTCAAAGCGCGCGTGGACGACGGATCCGATCCGGAAGTGGAGTATTTCCGTAAAGGCTCCGCCGCCAGCCACCTGTCACCGGATGATTTCGACGAAAGCTACTTCGGCAGCGCGCGCCATCTGCATCTGAGCGGCGTGGCCGCCGCGCTTTCCGATAGCTCGCTGGCGCTGGCTAAACATGCGGCGAAAGAGATGCGCGCCCGCGGCAAAACTATCTCCTTTGATCCTAATCTGCGTCCGGTGCTGTGGCGCAGTGAAGAAGAGATGCGTAAGCAGCTGAATTTGCTGGCAGAATACGCCGACTGGGTGCTGCCAGGTGAAAAAGAGGGGCTGATTCTGACCGGCTACCGTCAGCCTGAAGCGATCGCGGATTTCTACCTCGACAAAGGCGTGCGGGCGGTGGTGATTAAAACCGGCAGCGACGGCGCCTGGTATAAAACCGCCGCGGGCGAACAGGGCCAGATTGCGCCGATTCACGTGGAGAACGTAGTGGATACCGTCGGCGCGGGCGATGGCTTTGCGGTCGGGCTGATCAGCGCGCTGCTGGAAGGGAAATCGCTGCCGCAGGCGATTCTGCGTGGTAACAAAATTGGTTCGCTGGCGATTCAGGTTGCCGGTGACAGCGAAGGTCTGCCGACGCGCGCAGCGCTCGGCGATTATTAAACAAACGCACGGACCCGTAGCGGCGCAATTTATTGCGCACATGCAGGACGCAACGTCAACAACGCGCGATGAATCGCGCCGCTACGATGCCGTGCCAATACGCTAAAACTGTCTCTACACCCTAATTTCGAGACGCATCCACAGAATGCGCCCGCCTCAACCAGAGGAGTCACCCATGAAATCGCAGACAATCGCGCCAAAACGCTGGTGGTATATCATGCCCATCGTGTTTATCACCTACAGTCTGGCGTATCTGGACCGGGCGAACTTTAGCTTCGCCTCTGCCGCAGGGATAAATGAGGATCTCGGTATCACCAAAGGCATGTCATCGCTGCTCGGTGCCCTGTTCTTCCTTGGCTACTTCTTCTTTCAGATCCCCGGCGCGGTCTATGCCGAACGCCGTAGCGTAAAAAAACTGATTTTCTGGTGTCTGATTCTGTGGGGCGGCTGTGCCTCGCTGACCGGTATCGTCAGCAATATTCCGATGCTGGCCGCCATCCGCTTTGTGCTCGGCGTGGTGGAAGCGGCGGTGATGCCGGCGATGCTGATCTACATCAGCAACTGGTTTACCAAATCCGAGCGCTCACGCGCGAACACCTTCCTGATCCTCGGCAACCCGGTGACGGTGCTGTGGATGTCGGTGGTATCCGGCTACCTGATTAACTCCTTTGGCTGGCGCGAGATGTTCATCATCGAGGGCTTCCCGGCGGTGATCTGGGCGATTGCCTGGTGGTTTATGGTGCAGGATAAACCGGCCCAGGCCAAATGGATGAGCGACGAAGAGAAAGCGGCGCTGCAGGCGCAGCTGCAGAAGGAGCAGGAGAACATTAAAGCGGTGCGCAACTACAGCGAAGCCTTCCGCAACCGCAACGTTATCCTGCTGTGCCTGCAATATTTTGCCTGGAGCATCGGCGTGTACGGTTTCGTGCTGTGGCTGCCGTCGATTCTGCGTAACGGCACGCAGATGGGCATGGTCGAAGCGGGCTGGCTGTCGGCGGTACCGTATCTGGTGGCGACCATCGCCATGCTGGTGGTGTCGTGGGCGTCGGACAAGACGCAAAACCGTAAGCTGTTTGTCTGGCCGCTGCTGCTGATTGGCGCACTGGCGTTCCTCGGCTCGTGGATGGTGGGCTCCAGCAACTTCTGGCTGTCGTATGCGCTGCTGGTGATTGCCGGCGGGGCCATGTACGCCCCGTATGGCCCGTTCTTCGCCATCATTCCGGAGATGCTGCCGCGCAATGTTTCCGGCGGTGCCATGGCGCTGATTAACAGTATGGGCGCACTGGGTTCCTTCATCGGTTCATGGATCGTAGGCTATCTTAATGGGGCGACCGGCAGTCCTGCCGCCTCCTATGTCTTTATGGGTGCTGCGCTACTGGCGTCGGTGTGGCTGACGCTGATTGTTAAACCGGCGGCCAACAAAACGCCGCCGCCGATTCACGGGGCGAAGCACGCCTGAAAGCGTAAGCGATGACTTTTCCGGGCGACTCAGGTCGCCCGTCACACGTTCTACAGGGAGCAAATAATGAAACCTGCTGTGATTCTGTATAAGAGCCTGCCCGATGACCTGCGTGCCAAGCTGGACCAGCACTTCAGCGTCACGGAAGTGAAAGATGTCTCGCCGGAGACGGTGAAACAGCATGCGGCGCAGTTCGCCGCAGCGCAGGGTCTGCTGGGCTCCGGCGGCAAAGTGAATGATGAGCTGCTGGCCAGCATGCCGGCACTGCGTGCCTGTTCTACCGTCTCCGTCGGCTATGACAACTTTGACGTTGATGCGCTCAACCAGCGCAACGTTCTGCTGATGCACACGCCCACCGTACTGACCGAAACCGTGGCCGATACCATGATGGCGCTGGTGCTGAGCACCGCGCGTCGCGTCGCCGAACTGGATAAGTGGGTCAAAGCCGGTGAGTGGAAAAAGAGTATTGACGCTGAGCACTTCGGCATCGACGTACACCACAAGACGCTGGGCATTCTCGGCATGGGCCGCATTGGTCTGGCACTGGCGCAGCGCGCGCACTTTGGCTTCGGCATGAACATTCTGTACAACGCCCGCCGCCAGCATGAAGAGGCAGAAACCCGCTTTGGCGCGCGCGCCTGCGATCTGGAAACGCTGCTGAAAGAGAGCGATTTTGTCTGCATCAGCCTGCCGCTGACCGAGCAGACGCACCATATGATCGGTGCGGAACAGCTGAAACTGATGAAGCCGAGCGCGATTCTGATCAACGCCGGACGCGGTCCGGTGGTCGATGAGCAGGCGCTGACCGCCGCACTGAAAGACGGCACTATTCACGCCGCCGGGCTGGATGTGTTTGAAGTCGAGCCGGTGCCGGCCGATGCGGAAATCCTCACGCTGCCGAACGTGGTCGCGCTGCCGCACATCGGCTCTGCCACGCATGAAACGCGTTACGGCATGGCGCGCGATGCGGTCGACAACCTGATCGCCGCGCTGAGCGGTAAAGTGGAGAAAAACTGCGTTAACCCGCAGGTCCTGGCCTGATCCCACGGCTTTAGCCATTGCGCCTGCCGGTTGCGGGCGCTATGGTGGTCTTCCCCCTGATAACAATGTTTTTACCTCCTATGGCTTTTTCTCAGTTCGGCGACAAATTTACGCAACATTCCGGCATCTCTCGTCTGATGGAAGATATGGGCGAAGGGCTGCGCACGCCTGGCACGATCATGCTGGGCGGCGGTAATCCGGCGCAGATTCCGGCCATCAATGATTATTTCAGTCAGCTGCTGCTGCAGATGCATCAGGACGGCAAGCTGAACGAAGCGCTGTGCAACTACGACGGCCCGCGCGGCAAAGCGCTGCTGCTGGAGGCGCTGGCCACGCTGCTGCGCGAGGAGCTCGGCTGGCCGGTGACGCCACAAAATATCGCGCTCACCAACGGCAGCCAGAGCGCATTCTTTTACCTGTTTAATCTGTTCGCCGGCCGCCGCGCCGACGGCAGCAAAAAGCGCGTGCTGTTCCCGCTGGCGCCGGAATACCTCGGCTATGCCGATGCCGGGCTGGAGGAGGATCTGTTCATCTCCGCCAAACCCAATATTGAACTGCTGCCGGAAGGCCAGTTCAAATACCACGTCGACTTCGACCATCTGCCGCTGAATGATGAGACTGGCCTGATTTGCGTGTCGCGTCCGACCAATCCAACCGGCAACGTCATCACCGATGACGAACTGCTGCAGCTGGATGCGCTGGCACAGCAGCACGGCGTCCCGCTGCTGATCGATAACGCCTACGGCGTGCCGTTCCCCGGCATCATCTTCAGTGAGGCACGTCCGCTGTGGAACCCCAACACCATTCTGTGCATGAGTCTGTCGAAGCTGGGCCTGCCGGGCGCACGTTGCGGGATTATCGTTGCCGATGAGAGCACGATCAGTGCCATTGGTAACATGAACGGCATTATCAGCCTGGCGCCAGGCAGCATCGGTCCGGCGATTGCCACCGAGATGATTGTGCGTGGCGATCTGCTGCGCCTGTCGCAGGAAGTGATTAAACCGTTCTATCAGGCCAAGGTTAGCGAAACTATCGCGATTATTCGCCGCTATATCAGCGAAGATCGCTGCCTGATCCACAAACCGGAAGGCGCTATATTCCTGTGGCTGTGGTTCCGCGACCTGCCAATCAGCACCGAAGCGCTGTATCAGCGCCTGAAAGCGCGCGGCGTGCTGATGGTGCCGGGCCACTTCTTCTTCCCGGGGCTGGAACAGGCCTGGCCGCACACCCATCAGTGCATGCGCATGAATTACGTACCGGACAGCGACAAGATTGAGCGTGCGGTACAGATTCTGGCGGAAGAGCTGGATAACGCCTGGAACGCTTAATCCGCGCTTAACGACAGCTGGCACCACTGCGCCAGCTGCTGAATCGCCTGTTCGACTTCGGCATTCCAGCCAAAACCGGCGTTGAGCCGGAAGCAGTGATCGTAGCGGTGATCGGTGGCGAAGATGTGCCCAGGCGCGATGCCGATGCCCGCGTTGCGCGCCTTGAGAAACAGCGCGCGCACGTTCAGCGCCTGTTGCGGCATCTCCACCCACAGCACGTAACCGCCCTCCGGCTCCGACACACGCGTGCCCGCCGGGAAGTAGCGCAGCACCGCCTGGCGCATATGGTGGATCTGATTTTTCAGCTCGCGCCGCAGCTTGCGCAGGTGCGCATCGTAACCGCCGCTGCGCAGCAGTTCGGCAATCGCCGCCTGCGACAGCACCGACGTGCCCATGCTGGTGGTGTACTTCAGCGAGGCGATTTTGCGCATGTACTTGGTGCTGTGCACCCAGCCAATACGGATGCCGGGTGCCACGGTTTTGGAAAAGCCGCTGCACAGGATGGCATTCGGGCTGAAGGCGCGCATCGGAAACGGCCGGCGCTCGCCGAAAGCCGTATCGCCAAAGATATCGTCCTCAATAATCACTACATCATTCTCATCGGCCTGGCGCGCGATATACGCCTTGTGCTCGTTGGGAATGCTTTTGCCCAGCGGATTATTGATGTTGTTGATGGTGAGATAGGCCTGCACCGCTTTACGCCGGAACAGCCCGGTGAGTTTCGCGACATTAACGTAACCCTCCGGCCCGGCTTCCACTTCAATGACGCGCAGGTTGAGGTTGTGCAGCATCTGTAGCAGCACGAAGTAGCACGGCGACTCCACCGCCACGATATCGCCTGGCCGCGTGGTGGCGCGCAGCGCCAGCGAAATCGCCTCAATGCAGCCGTTAGTGACCAGGATGTCATCAGCGCTGATATTGCAGCCATAATCCACCGCGCGCCGGGCAATTTCCGCCTTGAGCGGCGCATAGCCGGTGCCTTTCACCGTATTACCGAGCAGCGCCGGTTTGCTGTAACCCATCTGCCGCATCAGCAGGCCAATTTTTTTCACCGGATAGAGCGAGATGTCGCCGTTGGCCAGATCGAGCCGCACGCGGCAGTCCGATCCCAGCATCGCCAGGTGCAGTTCGGTTTGCTCATCCAGCGGCGCCACTTCGCGCGGCTGCTCGCTGAATACCGCCGGCACTTTTTTCTCTGTGGGACGCGGTGCGACAAAAAAGCCGGACTTCGGCCGCGCCACCGCGTAGTGCTCATCCTCCAGCGTGCGTAATGTTTTCAGCGCAGTGGTCATGCTGACGCGATACTGCGTCGCCAGCGTGCGCACCGACGGCAAACGGCTGTCGGGCGGCAGCGATCCGCTGTGAATGGCCTGTTTTATCTGCTCAGCGATCTGACGGTAACGACTGCTCTGACTCTCCTGTTCCTGCGTTTCACCCGCCATCTGTTCCACCCCATATCGTGCTGATCTGTGCGTATTCATCAGATTACATTCAAAGTACTTTAGGCTGCATCTGTTAATTCAGCTTCACGCAGCACCTTCGTGGCCCGTTTTCCAGCCCGTTGTCGCCCGCACGGCAGCGGCGATTTTATTAGCCAAAGGATGAAGTGAAAAATGAATAATCTGTCCGCGATGATGAGTGAAATTGAAGAATACCTGACGCCCGCGATTCTCGATTCCGCCCAGCACTGTGCTCAGCGACTGCTCGCCGCCCTGCCCGATCCCGACCATCCCGAACGTAACCGCGTGCTGCTGGCCTATGGCGGCGGCAAAGACAGCAGCTATATGGTGGCCTACGTACGTTACATTCAGGGGTTAATCTGGCAACAGCGCAACAGCACGTTTCAGCTGCGCATCAGCACTAACCGCCATGCCGCCATGAACGACAGCGTGATGGAAAACATCGACCGCGTCTATCGTGCGCTGCGTATCCATGACGACGCGTTCACCGAGTGCCTGGTGACCGACGGGCTGCAGATTCGTCCCTTCGATCGCCATTTGCCGATGCCGCAGAGCGTGCGCCAGCAGAACCGCGACGATGTGCTGATGAATGGTCACCGCTTCCGTGCCGACGCGCGCTCCACCTTCTGCAACGCCTGCAACCTGAGTATGGTGAATTCGTTTGGCCTGGCGGCGCACTACGATGGCGGCGTCGATGTGATCATCACCGGCGATTCGCCGCAGGAGCAGACCGCTTACCTTGCGTGGGCGCGCCACCTGTCAAAACTGTTTGATGCGCCGATGGCCGATAAGTCGCGCGGCTTCAGCGGCTTTCTCCACACGCTGGACGGCGTGGCGGCGCGCTACTTCGCCGACATTTACGGCGCTGACCAGGTCACGCCGGCACATCGCATTACCTGGCAGCTGGCGCGCGACCCGCTGTTCTTCAACATCTATCAGGACACCGCTTATGAGGCTGGCGCGCACTGGGCGCTGCTGACCGAATTCATGCATTTCCGCTTCGATGAGCTGATGTTCAGCTTCTCCGAATCGGACTGCGGCAACCCGACGTTAATGGCACATATTCGCGGTCTGCGTGCGGAGACGCTGTTGCAGCGCAGCTACGCCGAAGGCATTCGCGAATATGTGCGCTTTGCGCTCGGCCTGATGGTGCAGAAGGACTTTCCGCCGCAGCTGATCGATGAGATGGCCGCGCGCTATCAGGATGATGCCGCGATTGCCCGCGCACGCCAGCGCGCCGCGCAGTTCGCACTCGATGCTTTCGGCCTCAGTGAAACCCAACTGGTATGCATGATCTATTCACCGTTTATCGCCGCCGGCCAGCAGCTGAAAGCCTGGCTGCTGCATTTGCCGGCCGCGCCGGAAGAAGCCGCGGTGCGCGCCTTACTGAGCGGAGAGAGCGAGGATGTGGCGCTGGCGCAGCAGCTCACGCAGCTGTCTGGCCTCAGCGTGGCACAGATGCGGCACTGCTGGCGCAGCGCGGCGGTGAGTTCGCTGCTGGACGGCGCGCGCGGCGATGCGCTGTCGCGCGTGTTGCGTTTCGACCCGCACAAAGCGGTGATTCAGGTTAACAACGGTGCGTTACAGGACATCGTTACTGAAGTGATTTCCGGGCGTTAACCCGGTAAGGCGACGCGATGAGAAAGATTTTTCTGCAGATTGGCGCCACGCGCGACGGGCAAAATCCCTACTGCGCGGTGGCAAAACGCGAAGGCTATTTTACTGTACTGGCCGAAATGGGGGATTTTGTCGACTATCAATCGCTCAGCATCGCCCTGCCGTTCGATCTGATTGTGCGTCTCGATCGCCCGGAAAACCCGTGGGATGTCCTCAATGCCTGTCTGCACGCCGGTCTGCTGGAGCATCCACAGGTGGTGCTGGCCGGTTTTGAGGCTTACAACGCCAGCGCTGGCCGGGTGCGTGAACTGCTGGCCGGCCCGGATGCCGGTCCGGGTTTTATCCCGCCGGATAAATATGCACAGCGCATGGCGCTGCGCAAAGCCTGGCCGCGTTTTCCGCAGCCGGAGTTTCGCTTCTTTGCCTCACCGCTCAGCATTGGCGATGCGCGGGATGCGCTGCTCTACCCCTGCGTGATTAAACCGGTCGACGGTGGCGGCGGGCTGGGCATCTGGCTGGTGGAAGAGGCCAGCCAGCTGGATGCGGTGATTGCCCGGCTGCTCGACACCATGAACTATGGCGGACGCGGCTTTACCGGCTTTATCGTCGAAAGCTGGCTGGCCGGCGACGAATATTCGCTGCAGGGCGTGGTGGAGAATGGACACGCGGTGGCGCTGACCTGCTGCCAGAAGGTGATTGAGCAGCATACCGAGGCCGACGGCTGTATCAGCTTTTACGAATCCGGCCATGTGGCGATGGCGGCGCAGCAGCTGCCCGCCGCCTTCACCAGCCTGATGAGCTTCTGCTGTGAAACCTTCGGCTACCGGCGCGGCGCTTTCCACATTGATTTCATTATGGTGAACGGCGAGCCGCACTTTCTCGAAATGGGCTTTCGCCTGTCCGGCATGGGCGTGGTGAACCTGGTGGAAGAGGTCACCGGCATCAACTGGGCCGAGGTGGCCTTTCAGGTTGAAGCCGGACGCGGCCTGCCTGAACTGCACTTCGCTTCACCGTCACAGGCCGTCGGCCGGCTGCGGTTGCGCCAGCGGCTGCAGTATGACGCCGCCGAGCGCTGGATTGCCGAGCACCAGCGCGGCCAGCTGTTGCCACCGCTCAATTTACCGGCGCTGGAGGTCTCGCCGCGCTCATCGCTGTACGCCGATCTGACGCGCCACGCCGGGATTCTCGCCACGCTGCGTCTGCCTGCCGCCAGTCGCGACGAAATTCTGGCGGTGTTTCACGCCCTTCTTGCTGTTCCCGCTTTGACCTCACGGAGAGATTTACTATGTGCAGAATGATTCTGGCACACGGCCAGTTTGACGCCGCTGCGGTACTGGACGCCGCACGCGCCATGAGCTGCGGTGAAACCGCCGCGCACGATGGCCCGATTAAACAACATCCCAACGGCTGGGGCTGTCTGTGGCTGGAGCACGGTCAGATCCGTACACTGCATGGCACCGGCACCTTTGCCGAAGCACTGCCAGGCATTGACGTCACGCGCATGCAGCACAGCCGCTTTCTGGCGGTGCACGTGCGTCACGCCACGCTCAGCAAAAACCAGGGCATTGCGTTCTCCCATCCGCTGCGGCGCACCAGCGGCACCACCCAGTGGTACATGATGCACAACGGCTTTTTGCCGACCGTCTATGCGCAGCTGGGCATGGCGCAGTCGCGCTTTGATTCCGCTGAATATCTGGAATATATCGTCGACCGCGTCACGCCCGCTGATTTCACCCGCGACTATCTGCGCGAAAAAATGGCCCGGGTGGCGCCAGGTGGCAGCGCGGCGAACGCCATTTTCGTCACCCGCGAGAAGGCCTGGGCGTGGCAATGGCATCCTGATGACACGCCTTACCCCGACTATTTCACCCTGCATCGTTGTCAGCAGAACAACAGCACCTTTATCTCCTCTGAACCTGTTTCAACACTGGGCACGGCGTCAGCATGGCACCGTATGAGCAACCATGAACTTCATGAAATTCCTTTTGGAGAGTGAACCCATGGCCATTTTCAATCAGATTCGCGTCATTAACCCCAACATGTTCGTCGAAAGCACCTGGCTGGATGACATCGTCACCGCGCGCGTGCCGCTGCTGGTGCTGCGCAATTTCCTCACGCCAGAGGTGCGCAACGCGGTGGTGGCTGATCTCCAGCAGTGCCGCGAGCAGGTACGGGTTTCTCACTATCCAAATGGCGCGCTGACCACGCTCGGCCCGTATCTGGCGAAGCACACCGCCGCGCCGGAAAACTATTTCACCGAACTGCGCGACATCCAGCCGGCGCTGCCGGCCTCGCTGCACGCCCTGCGCGCGCAGATTTACCACTGGGTGCAGCATGCGCTGCGCCTTGAGAGTCTGCAAACCGCCACCGAACCGGCACTGGGTGATTACGCCGGCTCGATTGTGCGTTTCCACGCTGACGGCGTCGCTAATCCGCTGCATAACGACAACATCGTGCGCGATGCCGCTGGCAGCGGTCTGGCGGTGACGCACATTCTGCATCAGCTGAGCTGCGTGGTGTGCCTGCAGGAGTGCAACGCCGGCGGCGCGCTGCGCATCTTCAATAAGAAATGGCAGCCGGAAGACGAGCGCTTTAAAACGCCCGGCGAGCTGGGCTACCAGAGCGGCGTCATCGCCGGCAGCGAGACCTGCGAGTTCGCGCCGCGCAGTGGCGATATCTATCTGTTTAATCCCGCGTTTTATCATGAAATCGATCGCGTAGAGGGCGACACGCGCATCACCATGGGCTTTTTCTTTGGCCTGACCGACAAAAAAATGAAGCACGCCATTGCCTGGAGTTAATCCCGGCCTTAGACGAGGAAGACAGTATGACAACCTATGACAAAGTGATTGCGCTGCTGGATGCGCAGCAGGCCCGCTACCGCGTGGTGGAGCATGAGGCCATCGGCCAGACCGAGGTGATCAGCGCTATCCGCGGAAACGATCTCCAGCAGGCGGCCAAAGCGATGGTGCTGGAAGTCACCATGCCGGACGGCGCCGCGCCGCGCTATCTGCTGGCGATCGTACCCGGCGACTGCAAAATCAACTTCAAGCACGCCGCACGTGCCATTGGCGGTAAGAAGTCGACCTTTGCCACCCCTGAGCAGGCACAAGCGCTGACGCAGTGCGTGATGGGCGCGGTGCCGCCGTTTAGTTTTGATGACCGACTGGCGCTGCGCGTGGATGCGCGGCTGCGTGATGTCGGGACGCTGTGGTTTAACGCCGGTGCGCTGGACCGCTCGGTAGCTTTGGATGTGGATGATTATTTTCGACTGATCGGCGACGACTGCGGTGCAGAGATCGCCACACCGGTGACGGCAACCGCCTGATTGCCGCGCTGAGGAATGCGTATGTCCGTGAAAGATATGTTGTTAGCCCTGTGCGTCGTGGTGGCGTGGGGCGTAAATTTTGTGGTGATTAAGCTGGGTTTGCAGGGCATGCCGCCCTTTTTGCTGGCGGGACTGCGTTTTACGCTGGTGGCGTTTCCGGCGATCTTTTTCGTGCGTCGTCCGGCAATTCCGCTGCGCTGGCTGGTGGTGTATGGCATGACCATCAGCTTTGGTCAGTTCGCGTTTCTGTTCCTCGCCATCAAGCTTGGCATGCCAGCCGGGCTGGCTTCGCTGGTGCTGCAGGCGCAGGCATTTTTCACCCTGCTGCTCGGCGCGCTGCTGCTGGCCGAGAAGCTGCGCTGGAACCACATCGCCGGCATTCTGGTCGCCACGCTCGGCATGTTTATGCTGGCAACCGCCGGTATGGAGGGCCAGACAACCGCGGGCATCACGCTGACCACCATGATGCTGACGCTGGCGGCGGCGCTGTCGTGGGGGCTGGGCAATATCACTAACAAGATTATCCTGCGCAACCGCAAGGTGCCGGTGATGTCGCTGGTGGTGTGGAGCGCGCTGGTGCCGATTGCACCGTTCTTTGCCTGTTCGTGGTGGTTCGAGGGCGAATCCGCCATTGTCACCAGCCTGCTGGATATTTCGCTGCAGACGGTGCTGGCACTGCTCTATCTGGCGTTTTTCGCCACCATCATTGGCTACGCCATCTGGGGCAATCTGCTCAGCCGCTACGAAACCTGGCGCGTGGCGCCGCTGTCGCTGCTGGTGCCGGTGGTCGGTATTCTCAGCGCCGCGCTGATCCTCGGTGAAACTCTGTCGGCGCAGGAGATTCTCGGCGCGTCGGTGATCATTCTCGGGCTGCTGGTGAATGTGTTCGGCGGTATGGTGAGCCAGCGCCTGCTGGTACGTACCTGATGATGCAGCCATAAAAAAACGCCGCGTTGCAGCGGCGTTTTTCTTTACTTCGTTAGCCTTATTTCAGGATTTCAATCCGGCGTGGTTTCGCCTCTTCCGGGACGATGCGTTCCAGATCGATACTCAGCAGGCCCAGTTCGAGACGCGCATCGCGCACCACGATGTGATCGGCCAGCTGGAATTTGCGTTCGAAGTTACGTTCTGCGATGCCCTGGTACAGGTATTTACGTTCCTGCTGCTCTTCAGGGTGGGCGCCGCGTACCACCAGCATGTTGTCATGGGCGGTGATATCCAGTTCGCTCTGCGCAAAGCCGGCGACGGCAATGGTGATGCGATAGTGGTTTTCGTCTACCAGCTCGACGTTGTACGGAGGGTAGCCGCCGTTAGCCTGGTTTTGGTTGGACTCAAGCAGGTTAAACAGACGGTCGAAACCAATAGCAGAACGATAAAGCGGAGAGAGATCAAAGTTACGCATAATAAGACTCCTGATAATCAGCAAGTTTTGGCAACCTTCCACCATGGACAGGTTGTCCGGCCCGTCGGTGTCCCTGTCGGCGACCGCGTCGTGACCGTAGCTTAAAGATGGGTGCGCTCAGGTCGCTTTCAAGGGTCAATGCGCTTTTTTTTGCAGCAATTCTGACGATATGGCATACACTCAGGGGACGCTTCGCCTGACGGGAAGGACATAACCACAGAGTTATGCGGATGTCAGGTGACACACTCCAGCCAGGGCCATGCCATGACTGTAGGGATGATGATGATGAAAATGATGAAACGCTTTCCGCTCACCGGCCTGCTGGTCTGCTGCGCCTGTGCCACATCAGGCTGCTCCAGCGTGATGTCGCATACCGGTGCCAGCCAGGGTTACTACCCCGGCACGCGCGCCAGCGCAGAGATGCTGACCGATGACAATACCAGCTGGGCGATTAAACCGCTGGCGCTGATCGATCTGCCCTTCTCGGCAGTGATGGATACGCTGCTGCTGCCGTGGGATTACTTCCGCGCCGACGACGATAAAACCAAAGATTCGCCGCGCGAACGCGTGCTGCAGAGCGAGAAGATGGCTGGCACCCAGGCCAGCCTGGCCACTGCGGCGGCTATGCCGGCGGAATCGCACTGACGCAGAACAGCTGTCGCCAGCCGTCAACCTCGCGCATGTAGGCGATCTGCTTCCCGTCCGGCGACCACACCACCGCGTCGCCGCCCGGCGGTTGCGCGCTGCGCGCGGTAAGGCGCGTACACTGTCCGCTGGCTATCTCACAACGCATCACGCTGTTATCACAGATAAAGGCGATGGCTGCGCCGTCCGGCTGCCAGCTGAAAGCAGACTGAATGCTGCTGCGCAGTGAGGTGATCTGACGCGCCGCGCCACCGTTGGGTGAGACCGTCCACAGCTGCACAATGCCCTGCTCGTCAGCCTGCAAAAAGGCGATCGCGCTGCCATCCGGCGCAGCGCGCAACCAGTGGCGCGGCTGCAGCGCCAGCCCTTTACTGTACGTGATGCGCCGCTGCTGCACGCCAGCCGGCGGTGCCGGCAGCTGCTCTGTCGTGCCCTGCAGCGGCGCATTGCTGGCTCTGGCATAGTCCGCCAGCGCCTCAGGCAGATCGATCACAAACACTTCCGGCACTTTTTCACCACTGGCATTGCGCGTATCGCCGATAAAGGCGATGGCCCAGCGCTGCCAGCTGCCGTCCGCTTTCTGATAGCCGCGCGCGCCAATCCAGCACTCTTCATAGGCGCGGTCAATCTGATCGCTGCCCGGTTGTGGATCGCGCCGGGTGTGGCTCACCAGCACACAGTAGTGGCTGCCGTCATATTCGCGCGGATGCTGCTTCGGCGGGCACACCGGATGCAGCGGCACCGCCACGCCGACGTTGCGCAGGTCGTCACGCACATCGCGCTCATGCATCACGTGATCGTTATAGGTAAAGCTCAGCCGCGAGCCATCCGGACTGAACACATGCACGTGCGAGCCACCACGCAGCGCACCCGGCGTATAGGGCGCGGTGATATCGCAGGCGTCGAGGTTCTCTGCGATGCCCTGCTGAACAATCACGCCGCGCCGGTGATGAAAGTCATAATGCCAGTGCGCATCGGGATGCTCCGGCCCATGAATACAGACATAGCGCGGCGGCAGATCCGGACTCACGGTCACCACGCCGACGTGCGCACCATCGCGCGCCTGATACAGCACCTCGACCGCGCCGCTGTGCACGTTGACGCGCTCAATGGTCAGGCTGGTAAACGAGGCGCCGGACGGGCGCACATCAAATGCCAGCCACTGGCTGTCGGCGGTCCAGACGTTGATATTGGTCAGCTGATGATGGCGCTGAGTAAAGGTGAGTTGTTTTTCTGACATGGGGCAACCTCAGATGTAACCGTTGCCGGACAAATTACGTGATGCCGTTCAGTTAAGCAAAAGCTGAGCAGCTAATGCGGGTGCGCAGGCATGCGCACCCGGAAGCTTAGCCCACGCGCTGCACATCCCCCACCAGCAGGATGTAAGAGAGCGCGCCAATCAGCGCAACGACGGAGATATACACCAGCGCGGGCGCAAAGCCGTAATCCTGCGCCAGATACCCCACCACCAGCGGTACCGTGATGCCACCGAGGCCGCCGATAAAGTTAAACATGCCGCCGGTCAGGCCGATCAGGCGTACCGGCGCCAGCGACGAGACCAGCGACCAGGTGATGGACGCGAACCCGTTGCCGAAGAAGGCCAGCGCCATCAGCACCATAATCCACAGCGGATCGTTGGTGTAGTTTGCGCCCATAATGCAGGTGGAGATCAGCAGGCCGCAGATGATCGGCGTCTTGCGGGCAAAACCGAGCGAGCGACCACTGCGCACCAGACGATCGGCCACCATCCCGGAGAGGATCACGCCAACAAAGGCGGCGAGAAACGGCACGGTAGTCATAAAGCCGGCCGTCAGCGCGGCAATATGTTTCTCCTGCGTCAGGTAGTTGGGGAACCAGGTAAGGAAAAACCACAGCGTTGAGGTCACCGCGAACTGGCCGAGATAGACGCCGCACAGCTTGCGATGAAACACCAGTTTCCAGTCGGCCGCCGTGAGTTTAACGCATGCTTTTTTCTCGCCGGGTGCATCGCCATCGACCATCGCGCCACCGGCACGAATGTAATCCAGCTCGGCCTGATTGATGCCTTTGCTCTGGCTCGGTGCCTGGTAAACCTTCATCCACACCAGCGACCAGATAATGCCAATCCCGCCGGTGATGATAAACACCCAGTGCCAGCTCAGCAGTTCCTGAATCCAGATCAGCAGCGGCGTGAGAAACGCCAGGCCGACAAACTGACCGGAGGTGTAAAAACCGACGGCCGAAGCGCGCTCCTGTTCCGGGAACCAGCTGGTAACCAGGCGATTATTGGTCGGGAAAGCCGGCGCTTCAAAAATACCGGTAATGGCGCGCAGACCTATCAGCGATAATAAGCCGCTGGCGAATCCCTGCAATAACGTCGCCACCGACCAGCCGAGAATAGCAATAAAATAGGTCAGGCGTGAACCTACGCGATCGAGAAACCAGCCGCCGGGAATCTGGCACAGGGTATATAACCAGGCAAAAGCAGAAAACACATACCCCATTTCTGCTTTGCTGATGCCGAATTCCTGCTGAATATGCGCCGAGGCCACGGCTAAATTAGCGCGATCGACATAACAAATGACCACCGTAATAAAAATCATCAGCAGCGTAATATAACGGCGACGCGTAGGTTTCGCCTGAACAGCAGAGAGATCCATGGTGTTTCTCCGTCAGATGTCAGCTGGCGGACGTGCCGAAACACG
>Ga0209371_1000853_pt1 | contig 24684 bp, 23 predicted proteins | sample AgamicAtAmrz_FD_187165 | JGI IMG/M metagenome (GOLD analysis project Ga0209371, IMG submission 187165) | Agave microbial communities from Guanajuato, Mexico - At.Am.rz (SPAdes) (version 2) | ecosystem: Host-associated > Plants > Roots > Rhizosphere | place: Guanajato, Mexico | collected 2012-06-07
TGTAGCACTTTTAATCTGCTGCATAATTTTATCCTTAAATCGATCACGATTTAAGGAATTATACAGTAAGGACCTGGCGTTATCCCGAGCGCGATCCGCCATCGATCAGCCGCCGGCGCCCGGATAGTTCGGGCTTTCGCGGGTGATCGTGACGTCATGGGCATGGCTTTCGCGCAGGCCCGCGCCGGAGATGCGGACGAAAGTGGCGCGCTCCTGGAAATCCTTGAGATCGGCACCGCCGACATAGCCCATGGCCGCCTTGAGGCCGCCTGCGAGCTGATGCAGCACGCCGGAGACGGGTCCCTTATAGGGAACCTGGCCTTCGATGCCTTCCGGCACGAGCTTCAGCGTGTCGCGGACCTCCGCCTGGAAGTAACGGTCTGCCGAGCCGCGCGCCATGGCGCCGACGGAACCCATGCCGCGATAGGCCTTGAAGGAGCGGCCTTGGTAGAGATAGACCTCGCCCGGGCTTTCATCCGTGCCAGCGAGCAGCGAGCCGATCATCGCGGCGGATGCGCCGGCAGCAATCGCCTTTGCCAGGTCGCCGGAGAACTTGATGCCGCCATCGGCGATGACGGGGATGTTCTGATCCTGCGCGGCCTGCACAGCCGACATGATGGCGGCAAGCTGCGGCACGCCGACGCCGGCGACGATACGGGTCGTGCAGATGGAGCCGGGGCCGATACCGACCTTGACGGCATCCGCGCCGGCATCGATCAGCGCGCGTGTGCCGTCGTAGGTGGCGACGTTGCCGGCCATGATGCGGACGGAGTTGGAAAGCTTCTTGACGCGGGTAACGGCATCGAGAACGCGCTGCGAATGACCATGGGCGGTATCGACGACCAGAAGGTCGACGCCGGCATCGATCAGGCGCTCGGCCCGCTCATAGCCATCGTCGCCGACGCTGATGGCGGCGGCGGCGCGCAGACGGCCCTGGGCATCCTTCGAAGCGTTCGGGTTCAGCTGCGACTTCTCGATGTCCTTGACGGTGATCAAACCGACCAGACGGCTGTCAGCGTCAACGACAAGCAACTTTTCGATGCGGTGCTTGTGCAGCAGGCGCTTGGCTTCCTGCTGCTGGACGCTTTCGGCGACGGTGACCAGATTTTCGCGGGTCATCAGCTCGTAGATCTTCTGGGAGGGGTCGGAAGCGAAGCGCACGTCGCGGTTGGTGAGGATGCCGACGAGGCGGTGCGACTTTTCGACGACCGGGATGCCGGAAATGCCGTGGGCCTTCATCAGCGCTAGCGCTTCGGCAAGCGTCGCATCCGGGCCGATGGTGACCGGATTGATCACCATGCCGCTTTCGAATTTCTTGACCTGACGGACCTCTTCGGCCTGCTGCACTGGCGTCAGATTGCGGTGGATAACACCCATGCCGCCAGCCTGGGCCATGGCGATCGCCAGGCGGCTTTCTGTCACAGTGTCCATGGCGGCGGAGAGGATCGGCAGGTTGAGCTCGATGTCCTGGGCGATGCGGGTGGCGATATTCGTCTGGCCCGGCATGACCTCGGAGTGCCCCGGCTGCAGGAGCACGTCGTCGAATGTCAGAGCATCCAACCCGGTTGACGTTTCAATAATGCGTGCCATGGCCAATTCCTTCGTCTGTGAAAAACAGGAAAGCCCGGAACGAATCGTCTACCGGGCGATCTTGCAAGTGTTGCTTGGAAGTTGGCGAGGGCTGGTAACACGTTCATGACAGGAAGGGAATAGCAAAAAGCGCGGGGCAGATATGCCAAGCCTTGGCTTCAGCGCGGGATTTGGCTGCAATGTGCAGAGATTTTCACGCTAGATGTTGGCGTGGCCATCGACAAAGGTCTCGATGAAGCAGATCCGGTTATTCGGCTCCACGTCATCGTCAAGCGCTTCCGAAAAGGAGCAACGGCGGGCAGCCTATTCCGGAAAATTGTGCCATGACATAAGGTATCACAGTGGGCCGGACGCAGGAGTTCTTGGGCCTGCTTGTTAAAGAAATGGTCTTTCAATGCTCCAAAGCCCGGTTACGTGCGAAGTTCGCTACCGCATCGATCACCATAGAATTTCGGAATTCGAAGCCTACGGTCGGATTTGGATCGAACTCATCGAACGCCATGGCGGAACGCATCACGGCTACTTTATACCCAGAGACAAGCCGGCAGAGGCCGGAGTGAGCTTTCCGGGCATAGGTGAAGAAGGCCCCGGCGACATAGCGGTCGCGTTATTCACATTTCCAGATGAAACAACCTACCTGCAATACCGCGAGCGTGTTGCAGCCGATCCGGATGGAATTGCCGCAAACGAACGCTTCGGTAGGAATCCGCCATTCATCAGCTACGAGCGAACTTTCTTGCGGCCGGTGCTACGGGCAAAGACTTAGACAGAGATGACACTCATGACTTTCTGGATAGCAAGTGTCGCGGGATTAGCGATCGCCTATCTCTTCGGCTCCATACCCACGGGCTATCTGGCGGGGAGACTGCTCAAGGGCGTTGATATTCGGGAACTCGGTTCCAAATCGACTGGCGCAACGAACGTATTGCGGACCCTTGGGAAATGGCCGGCTTTGGCGGTGCTCCTGATCGATGTGCTGAAAGGAGCCACAGCGATCGTCTTTGCCCGTCGGTTCTATCCTTGGCTCCAAACATTGCCGTCCGTATCGCCACCGACTGCGCTTGATCAGCAAAACTTCGTTTTGTGGGCGGTTTGCTTCGCGGGACTCGCGGTCTTGCTGGGGCATAGCCGCCCGATCTGGCTGAATTTTAAGGGCGGCAAATCCGTCGCAACGGGACTTGGCCTGCTGCTGGCGATAGCCTGGCCGGTGGGATTAGGTGCGGTGACCGTTTTTGGCGTTGCGCTCGCTATTTTTCGGATCGTTTCTCTGGGATCAATCCTGGCAGCCCTGACTGCGATTGCCCTTGTCTGCGGCCTGGAGCAGCCATTGCCCTATCGGCTGCTGGTGATTGCCGGCAGCCTTTACGTGATCGTGCGCCATCGTATGAACATTCAGCGACTGATGGCAGGAACGGAACCTCGTATCGGGCGAAGTGCCGTGGTCCGGAACTGAAATCGCGGAGCTTCGCGAATTTCGATTGTGAGCTAGAGCCGGCTTTGTCATGCTCAAAAGCTTCTCGCATGCACATTTGGCCGGAAGAGGAATGGCACATGAAGACAGTCACAGCCGGCGTTCTGGAAATTGCCTATCGGGAAAGCGGACCGCTCTACGGCCAGCCGGTGATCCTCTTGCACGGCTTTCCATATGACATTCATGCTTATGACCAGGTGGCGGAGCAACTCGCTGCAGATGGATGGCATTGTTTCGTGCCGTTCTTGCGTGGATTCGGCTCGACGCGATTCCTTTCCGACGAAACCTTCCGGTCAGGAGAGCAAGCTGCTCTCGGTTCAGACCTTCTGGCTTTCATGGATGCGCTTGGTATCTCTTCGGCGACACTTGGCGGCTATGACTGGGGTGGCCGCGCGGCATGCATCGTCGCTGCACTCTGGCCAGAGCGCGTTCGCGGGCTGGTAAGCTGCGGGACGGGATACAACATCCAGAACATCGCCGCCGCCGGCCAACCCGCATCCGCCGAAGAGGAGTATCGCTATTGGTATCAATATTACTTCCATTCGGAGCGTGGCCGAAGAGGACTGACCGAGAAACGCCAAGAGCTTTGCCGTTTCATCTGGAAGCTATGGTCTCCCACATGGAGTTTCGATGACGCAACTTACGAACAAAGCTTTGCGGCATTCGAAAATCCGGATTTCGTCGATATCGTCATCCATTCCTATCGACATCGGTTCGGCGGCACTCCCGGAGATCCAGAGCTGCAGTCGATAGAGGCAGAACTAGCCAGGCAACCGGATATCATTGTGCCTACTTGTGTTCTGCAGGGGGCTGATGATGGTGTCGATCCACCCGAAGCGATCGACCATGCCGCGCGACATTTCAAAGCTTCATCTTATCAGCGCCGCATCATTCCAGGAGTTGGGCACAATTTTCCACAGGAGGCGCCTACGGTGTTCGCAGACGCCATCCGTTCTATTGTGCGGTAGATAGGCGGTCCTTTTTACGACCGCTTTTGAGTCATACTTCTCTGATCGGAGAAAAAGGATCATCAAACGTCGAACTGGTAGCTTTTCGGAATGTAGCGAAAACCTTCCGGCTGTTTTTCGACGAAGCCAACGGCGGGGAAAGGCATGTGGAAGCCGAGGAAGGGGATGCGGTCGGCGGCGATCATGTCGAAGATGCGGCGGCGGGTCTTGGCCGCCTGCGCCTTGTCCGCATCGAAGCGGACTTCCCAATCCGGGCGGCCGAGCGATAGGACATAATGGTTGGCGGTATCGCCGGTCATGACGAGCTGCCTGCTACTGGATTCCAGGTGGAAGACGAGATGGCCGGGCGTGTGGCCGGGCGCCAGCATGGCGGTCATGCCGCTGACGATCTGGTCGCCATCCCTAAGGAAGGTCATCTTTTCGGCGAAGGGCACTACATTGGCCAGGACGGCCTTATGGCCGCCTTCCGCCGGTGTTCCCTCACGCGCCGTATCGGTCCAGAACCCGTATTCGATCTCGCCGGCGACGTAGCGAGCATTCGGAAAGGCCGGACCATCTTCCTCCATCAATCCATTGATATGATCGCCATGCAGATGCGTGAGAGCGACGACCGTGACCTGCTCAGGCGTGTAGCCGACCGCCTTCAGCCCCTCGCGAAAACGGCCCAGGCCACGCGCGCGTCCCGTCGCACCAAAGCCGGTATCGACGACGATCACGTCGGAACCGGTATCGATGATGGCGGGCGCATAGCTGTTGACGAATTTTTCCGTCGGCAGGAAATTCTGCTCCAGCAGTTTGCGAACGGTGTCCGGCGTCTGGTTCGAACCGAAAGTCTCCCAGGGGTTGTCCATGATGTTGGCGCCGTCCTTGACGACGGTGACGGTGCAGGATCCCAACTTGAACTGATGCGTATCCGGGGGCAGGACGACAGTCATGATTTCACTCCTTCTGCTGATGCGCAGCGTAAGCCGCGCCTATCGTCGTCGTCGGCAGCAACAGTTCGGGAAAGTCGTTCTGTCCGGCCAAAATTTGGTCATGACAAGACAATCCAATTCCGCTAATACACCGGCGACGTTTTATGCGCTTAGCATTTCCATGCTCTTAGCATATGTCAAACCCTGCTTTCCACGCGCCGCGGTGTCGGACATCACGAAGACGTGATCCCCTGTCGTCCATGGAGCGAAATCCAGGATTGGCAGCGACCGCGCATAGGGCTACAGAGCGGCTGATCGCGCCCTGAGCGACGGCCTTACCGTACACAGACCATCAAGGCAGATGCCCATGAATCGCATCGTTCCATTGATCCTCGCCGTAGCCCTTTTCATGGAACAGATGGATTCCACCGTCATCGCGACCGCGCTGCCGGCTATCGCCAATGATCTACATGTCGGTCCGATCACGCTCAAGCTGGCGCTGACCTCCTACATGGTGTCGCTGGCCGTCTTCATCCCGATCAGCGGCTGGATGGCGGATCGCTTCGGCGCGAAGAACATCTTCCGTGTCGCCATCTGCGTCTTTGTCATCGGTTCCATCATGTGCGCCTTTTCCGGCGGCCTTCTGGAGTTCGTCTTTGCCCGCTTCCTGCAGGGTGTCGGCGGCTCGATGATGACACCGGTCGGGCGGCTCGTGCTGGTTCGCACCACGCAGAAAAGCGATCTCGTTTCGGCGATGGCGCTGCTTTCGATTCCCGCGCTCGTAGGCCCGCTTGCCGGTCCACCGCTCGGCGGCTTCATCACTACTTACGCTTCCTGGCACTGGATCTTCCTGATCAACGTGCCCGTCGGCATCCTCGGCGTGATCTTGGCTTCAATCTTCCTGCCTGAGGTGGAAGCGACCAAGCCGCCGAAGCTCGATGTCATCGGTTTCCTGCTGACATCTTTCGCCGCATCCGGCATAGTCTTCGGCATGTCCGTCATCAGCCTGCCGGCCCTGCCGCCCTATATCGGCATCTCGGCCGTCGTCATCGGCTTCGTCTGCGGCTTCCTCTATATCGGCCATGCGCGCCGTCACCCGGCCCCAATCCTCGATCTCACGCTGCTGAAGAACGCCACCTTCCGCGCTTCGGTGACGGGCGGCACGCTTTTCCGCATCTGCATCGGCGCCATGCCGTTCTTGACGCCGCTGATGCTGCAGCTCGGCTTCGGCCTCAACCCATTCCAGTCCGGCCTCATCACCTTTGCCGGCGCCATCGGCGCGATCTCGACAAAGTTCATCGCCCGCCGGGTCTTTACCGCCGTCGGCTTCAAGACAGCGCTGCTTTCGGCCGCGGCCATCACCACCCTGACGACGATCTGCACGGGCTTCTTCCAGCCCTGGACGCCGCACCTCATCATTGTCGGCATCCTGCTGATCGGCGGCTTCTCGCGCTCCTTCTTCTTCACCGGCATCAATGCGCTCGCCTTCGCCGATATCAACGACAAGCAGGCAAGCCAGGCGACGTCGATGAGCTCGGTCATGCAGCAGATCAGCCTGGCGCTCGGTGTTGCCGTCGCCGCCATGATCCTGGAAGCCTCGACCTTTTTCAGCGGGACGGAACTGCAGGTCCGCGATTTCCATATTGCCTTCTTCTGCATCTCGGTGCTGACCGTGCTTGCGACCATCCCCTTCATCCGGATGGATCGCAGTGCCGGCGCTATGGTCTCTGGCCACAAGGCCGGTCTCAAGCGCGTCGACGCCCTTCAGCCGCAGGTGCAGCAGCCGGCCGCAAAATGATGATCGAGCCCTCATTGCGCTTCAGCCAAGCCGAAGTGCAATGAGGGTTTCGTCAGTTTATCGATCGAGGATAGTCGGATTTAGCGATCAGCGACGGATTGTTCTTCTTCCGTCTCTCTTTCCGGTTTGCGACCTTTGAAGCCCTTTGCCAGCAGGAACATTTCTACCGACTCGGCTCTGGATGCGCCGGGCTTTACATGGATGACCTGGCGGAAATTCTGCTTGAGGAAGGTCAAGAGGTCGCGCTCAGTGCCGCCCTGGAAGGTCTTGGCAAGGAAATGCCCGCCTTCGGCCAGCACCTCGACGGCGAAATGGGCTGCCACTTCGCAGAGATGCATGGTTCGCAGGTGATCGGTGCGGTGATGGCCCGTCGTCGGCGCCGCCATATCCGAAAGCACGAGATCCGGCGTGCCGCCGACGGCATCGATCAGCCGCTGCGGCGCATCCGGCTCCAGAAAGTCGAGCTGCAGGATGCTGACGCCGGGAATCGGCGCCATTTCGAGGAAGTCGATAGCGGCGACGCGGATATCCTCCTCGGTCGAGTCGGTCACCTTGGCGGCAATCTGCGACCAGCTGCCCGGAGCGGCACCCAGATCGATGATGCGGCGAGCACCTTTCAGGATCTGATGTTTCTCGTCGATCTCTAGCAGCTTGAAGGCGGCGCGGGCGCGGTAACCTTCAAGCTGGGCGCGCTGCACATAGGGATCGTTGATATGGCGCTGCAGCCATTGGCGCGACGAAGCCTTCAGCTTCTTTTTCTTGACGCGCTGGCCGAGCTTGCGGCCCGTGCGGTTGCCGGCGATGGTTGGCTTGGTCACGTCTGCGGCCCCTTCATATCCCTCGGTCGATGACCCCGGCGCGAGCGACCCCGCCGCCACACGCCGTCGTCTGCCATCATGTCGGTCAGCAGTCCCTCGCGCAGGCCGCGATCGGCAACGCGCATGCGCGGGCTCGGCCAGCGGCGGCGGATCGCCTCCAGAATGGCGCAGCCCGCCAGCACCAGATCGGCGCGATCCGGCCCAATGCAGGGATTAGCGGCACGACCGGCGAAATCCCATGACAGGAGCTTGGCCTGCATCGCACTCACTTCGTCATCCGACAGCCAGACGCCATCGACCCGACGCCGATCGTAGCGCGGCAGATCGAGATGGACGCCGGCGAGCGTCGTTACCGTGCCCGAAGTCCCAATCAAGTGGAAGTCGCCGCTGTCACGTGCGGCACCATGAACCGGCGGGCAATCGAAACGCTCGAGCATGCGCTGAACCTCGCACACCATCGTCTCGAACAGCTCCGGCGTTACATCGCGCCCGCCATGCCGCTCCGAGAGGGTGACGACACCGACGGGGAGCGAAGTCCAGTGGGTAATGTGGTTGGCAAGCCGGCTGGAGCGATTCTCGCCGATGCGGATGACGGCAATTTCAGAAGAGCCGCCGCCGATATCGAACAGCACGACCGAGCGCGCCTCCGGCCCCACAAGCGACGAGCAACCGGAAACAGCAAGCCGCGCCTCGGTTTCGCGGTCGATGATTTCGAGCTGCAATCCGGTCTCTTCGGTCACGCGCGCAAGGAATGCCTCGCCGTTGTCAGCGGCACGGCAAGCCTCGGTCGCGATCAGCCGCATGCGCCGGATCTCGCGGGTCTTCAGCTTGGCCGCGCAGATGCGTAGCGCCTCGACCGCGCGATCCATGGCATCGCTGGAGAGGCGGCCACTGGCGCCAAGCCCTTCGCCAAGACGCACGATGCGGGAAAATGCGTCAACCACCCGGAACTGACCCGGACGCGTCGGCTGCGCGATCAGCAGGCGGCAATTGTTGGTGCCGAGATCGAGAGCGGCATAGAGATCGAGCGGACGGGAATCAGCCTCGGCATAATGATGCTGCCCCTGGCCCTCACGTCGCGGCTGAGGCTGCCGGTTCTGACGAGGATCGTCATGGGTCGGAGCGTGGACATTCACCTGCGTATTCGCTGGAGCGACGATCTGCGCCGTCTTCTCATGCGCGAGAGGCCGACCCTGCAGGCCGCGCTTGCTGCGATGCTTGCGCCGATTCTTGCCGCTCTTATGCGAGGAGGGATGGCCATGTTCAGGCAAAGCGCGATGCTCCGCCTGTGATGAAAACTGCTGTGTTGACGAAGAAGGCTGCGCGCCACCCTGGGCTGCGCCGCGTGCACGGCGGCGGCGCTTGCGCTTTCTGGCCGGCGAGCCGGCCTCATCCTCTGCTGGGCGCTGCGCCACCTGGCTGGACTTACCTGCCTGGCTAGCCTCCGCAGAATGAGCGTTCGGGCGGCCATGACCGCGCTTACGCTTCGCGCGCCGGGAGGATTTACCCTTCCTGCGCTCTGCTGCCGGCGCCCCGTCTGCCTGCGGCGCTAGGCCGCTTTCGGGGTCACTCACGTATCTTTTCCACCGCACCGCGCAAGGCCTTGGGGGCATGCTGCTGGCGCTCGTTCGATTTTCGTTAGGCAAAGAATACCAGCAGGATGGGTTTTCGCCAAATTCTTTTTGAATCACGCCATTTTAGTCGTGCCGGAAACAGCCCTCAGGCGATGAGGTTCGCCCTGACATCAGCCGCAAGTTGCTGCATCCGGTCTATCGGCGCATGACCGATCAGCATGAAGGCGTGTGTGACGCTCGACCAATAGACGACATTCATGCCGCGACGATTTTCCATGTCCGGCGCGGCCATACCCCTGGTGGACTGAACGATGCAGAGCGCCATCGGGCCGCTTTCCGGGTCGAGATAGGCGATCTGGGCGAGTGGCTTGCTGTCATAGTTCAGGATCTGAGCACGCTTGAACTCTATGCCCGGCATGGCAATCGCCTCGGGCGCCAGCGGCAGATTCAACTTGGCACCGACCTCATTCAACTGTGCGACCTGCTGCGCATGGTCTCCGGCCGGAGCACTCAGTGTATCCGCTGTATAGAGCGAAAGATATTCCGCCACGACGGCACGCCATTCGGCATCCTCGTCCGGCTTCGAAAGCTTACGGCCGATGCCGATCACCGCGCGGTCGATGGCGATGGCGGCTACGAAACTCGCGGCCATTGCGGCCAAGAAACTACGGCGGCCAATGCCAGCGGCGCGGACCTTGCTTTCCTTTGACGAGGGAATGGCGGCAAGCATGGCATCCAGCCTCGCAGCCGGCGCCTCGGCGAGCATCGGCTGAAACGCCTCAGAAAAGGGCAGCGTGCTGCGCGACAGAAAATCGAAACGCTCCGCCACATGCTCGTCGCTAGCGATTAGCCCCTCGATCCTATCGCGGTCGGTAGCATCCAGCTCGCCATCGATGAAGGCGGTGAGCTGTTCGTCCGTAACCATCTGTCCTTTGTTCAATTCACTCATTTCCATTCCCCAGTCGCCCACCTCCGGACGCTTTTCCGTCGGCCATCGCCCCCATACCATCCGCAAGTTTCGTCCGCGCTGCCGCCAATCGGCTCATGACGGTGCCGATCGGCACATCAAGAATTTCGGCCACTTCACGATAGGAAAGCCCCTCGACATAGGCCAGGAACACGGCTGTGCGCTGTGCTTCCGGCAATGCCTGCACGCGCTCCAAGACCTGGCCGGCGAGAATACGCGTTTCGGTTTCCTGTGCGCCGTCAAATACGAGCGTCTCGTCGGCTTCGACGAAGCCCTGCCCCATGCGCACGCGGCGCGAACGGACCTCGTTCAGCCAGATCGAATGAAGGATGGCAAACAGCCAGCGGTCCAGCCTCGTGCCGGCGGTAAACTGCGCCGCCCGCTCCAAAGCTCTGACGCAGGTCGCCTGCACCAGATCATCCGCCACGTCGCGTTGGCGCGACAGCACCACGCCATAGCGCCACAACCGCGTCAGGTGCCGCGACAGGCCTGCCCTGATATCCTCTTCGCTCGCTATGGCATCCTCCGCGGCATTCGCAGGTCCGGAAACCGCCGACCTTTTCGGCGGCTCCGTTGCTGTCAGACTATAAGCAGAAATAGCACCACGAGCGACCGGCATCACTCCCATATCTCTCGCAAAGCTCCCTGCTTGCCATCTTTATCACTGACCCGGACGCGCAATCACAGGCTGGACGGATTCATGATCGCGGCGTGGAGATCGCGATATTCCTCGCAGCTCGTATTGCCGCAGAGCGTCTTGATCGTGTTCAGCTGATCCTTGGCGAGGTCCATCTGGCCCTTGATGACGTAGGCTTCGCCGAGATATTCACGAACCAGCGTGTACTTCGGATCCATGGCGACAGACTTCCGGTAATAGGAAATGCCTTCGTCCGTGCGACCGAGCTTGCGGGTAACATAGCCGCGATAGTTCAGCGCTTCTGCCGTATTCGGGTTCTTCATCGTGTCGAGAACGGCTAGGGCTTCCTCGTAGCGATGATCCTTCTTGGCGAGCGAATAGGCGTAGTCGGCGCGGTTTTCGTCGGTGACATTGGCGCTCTGCTGCTTGACGCACTTCTTCGCCTTCTGATCGTAGATCTCGCCCTTCTTGCAGGTCGGCGTCGTGCTGGAATCGTCGCCGGCGGCGAAGACGGGAACGGCGAAAGCGCCGAAGGTCAGGCTTGCGCCGAGGGCGATGGAAGCCAGGCGAAATGCTTTGGTCGTCATGGGATGTCTCCTTGGCAAAATGAACGTTGCGAGGGGAGAACACACCGTCTGCATATTTTATTCGAACGACCCGAGAATTTTTTCGACGCATCCTATGTCGAGACGCCGTCACTCTTTCGTGACCGCTCCGGCATCGAATAGACCACCTCTATCGCGTGTTTCAGCCGACATGCCCCTCAAGGGCACAGGAGAAACTCGTGACCGATACCGTCAAACTTCTAAGCCTTGCCGTCGCAACGCCCGACAACATCATCCTCCAGACCGACGCTGCCGAGACGGCGGGCCGTCTGTTCTCGGACCGTTTTCAGGATTTCAAATATCTCGCGCGCGTGTTCGGGAGCACCGGCATTCGCAGGCGCCATGTGGCGCGCCCCCTCTTCTGGTTCGAAGAGCCGCATGGCTGGCAGGATCGCATGGCTGCCTATACTGAGGTGGCCTCCGAGCTTTTCCGCCGTTCTGCAACAGCAGCGCTACAGCGGGCCGGTCTCGAGGCCGGAGAGGTCGGCTGCATCGTCACGGCGTCGTCCACAGGGCTTGCGACGCCGAGCCTCGAGGCACGGCTTGCGGGCGAGATGGGCTTTCGTCCGGATATCGAGCGCGTGCCGATCTTTGGGCTCGGCTGTGCTGCCGGCGTATCCGGCCTTGCCGTTGCGGCGAAAATGGCAAGAAGCCGGGCAGGCGCCGTCGTACTCTTCGTCGCGATCGAACTCTGCTCGCTTGCCTTTCGGCTGGACGAGCTGACACGGCCCAACATTATAGCCACCGCGCTGTTCGGCGATGGAGCCGCGGCCTGCGCGCTCCGCGCTGGCGAAAGCGGCATTGCGGAAATCGAGTCGACCGGCGAACATCTTTTCCCCGACAGCCTCGGCATCATGGGCTGGAAGATCGACGATACCGGTTTTGGCATCATCCTCGAACAATCGCTGCCGGTCTTCGCCGAAACGCAGCTGAGGCGCGCGGTTGCCGGCATTCTGGAGCGATCCAGGCTTTTGATCTCCGATGTCGACCGCTTCATCTGCCATCCCGGCGGCGCCAAGGTGCTGTCGGCCCTCGAGAAGTCGCTCGGTCTTGAAGAAGGTTCGCTCGATATCGAGCGCGAGGTGATCGGCGACTATGGCAACATGTCCTCTCCCACCGTACTGTTCGTGCTGGAGCGGGTGATTGCGGCCGGCTTGCCGGAGCGTTCCGCCCTACTCGCCATGGGGCCGGGATTTTCGGCAAGCTGCATGACGCTGAAGAGGGTTGCGTGATGCTGTGGCCATCGATCGCACTTCTGACCTTCGTGACGCTGCAGCGGCTGGCGGAGCTCATCTATGCCAGGCACAATACCACAGCGCTCCTTGCCCGCGGCGCTCGGGAACATGCGCCGGAGCATTATCCCTTCATGGTGGCGATGCACGCGGCCTGGCTGATCGGATTGTGGTTCTTAGCCATCGGCCGGCCGGTCGATCCCGTCTGGTTCGTGCTGTTCATGGTGCTGCAGGCAATGCGCCTCTGGGTGCTGACGACACTCAAGGATCGTTGGACGACGCGCATCATCGTATTGCCCGGCGCCGCTCTCGTGACCAAAGGTCCCTATCGCTTCCTCAGCCATCCCAACTATGCCGTTGTCGTCGGCGAGATCGCCGTCTTGCCGCTCGCTTTTGGCATGCCGCTTTATGCCGCGATCTTTTCGCTGCTCAACGGCATCATTCTTGCGATCCGCATCCGCGCCGAAAACGCCTGCCTCCAACTGAGTACGACCTGACCTGCATTTTTCAATTGCACCGCAGAAATTTGCCAGGCATTTTCGACGCTTAGAGCGCGGTCCAGGCTATGCGGAACGACCGGGCGGCAATGCAATAAGCATGCGGATAGCAGGGTGAGATGACAAAGGACGCAATCGTTCTCGGCGCAGGCATCGTCGGTGTTTCGACGGCAATCCATCTGCAGCGGCGGGGACGGCAAGTCGTCCTCGTCGATCGGCAGCCACCGGGCCGTGGGACCTCGTTCGGCAATGCCGGCCTCATCCAGCGCGAGGGCGTGGTGCCCTATGGCTTTCCTCAGCAATTCGGCCTGCTGCTGCGCTATGCCTTCAACAACCGCATCGACGCACATTACCATCTGCGCGCCCTGCCGGCGCAGATCGCCTTTCTTGCCCGCTATTGGTGGAACTCCAATACCAAGCGCCATGAGATGATTTCGCGTGCCTATGCGCCGCTGATCGAACATTCCGTCAGCGAGCACAATGACCTCATCGAAGCCTCGCACGCCGAGGAGCTCATTCGCAAGAACGGCTGGATGGAGCTGTTCCGCTCGAACGAGAAGCGGGATGCCGAGTTTGCCGAGGCGGAGCGCCTCAACCGCGAATTCGGCATCGGCTATGACGCGCTGAGCAGCGCGGAGATCGCAAGTGCCGAGCCGCATCTGAGAGGCAGCTTTGCCGGAGCACTTCGCTGGCGCGATCCCTGGTCGGTGCTGGACCCGCACGGATTGACGGCGGCCTATCGGCGATATTTCGAAAGCATTGGCGGCCGTGTGACGACCGGGGATGCCGTCTCGCTCGGTATGGCAGGTTCGGCCTGGAGAATGGTGACGGCGGAGGGATCGATCGAGGCGGAGGATGTCGTCGTCGCACTCGGCCCGTGGGCTGATATCGTCACGAAACGCTTCGGCTACGCTTTCCCGCTCGGCGTCAAGCGCGGCTACCACATGCATTACGCCGCCGAGGGCAATGCCGTTCTCAACAACTGGATGCTGGATGCCGAGCGCGGCTATCTGCTGGCGCCGATGAGCCGTGGCATTCGTCTGACGACCGGCGCCGAATTCGCCCTGCGCGATGCACCGAAGACGCCGGTGCAGCTCGATCGCGCAGAGGCCGTCGCCCGCGCCGCCTTCCCGCTCGGCGAACGGCTCGATCCGGAACCCTGGATGGGTGCGCGGCCCTGCACGCCTGACATGATGCCCATTATCGGCAAGGCGCCGCGCCACAACGGCCTATGGTTCGCCTTCGGCCATGCCCATCATGGATTGACGCTCGGCCCGGTGACCGGCCGCGTACTTGCAGAGCTCATCACCGGCGAGACGCCGTTCATCGATATTTCGGCTTATGCTCCTAGCAGGTTTGCGCCCTAAAGAATTGCTTTCAAGCTTCTGACAGAAGCATCGACGATCTCCTCGATCGTGGCATCGATATCGACGGTGACGACGCCAGGCTCACCGGTCGGTACTTCCAGCGTCTGCAATTGGCTTTCGAGCAGCGAAGTCGGCATGAAATGCCCCTTGCGCTCGCCCATGCGCTTCGTCAGCAGCTCCTTCGAGCCTTCGAGATAGATGAAATAGAGATGGCCACCGGCAGATGCCCGCAGGCGTTCGCGATAGACGCGCTTCAGCGCTGAGCAGGTAACGACAACGCCCTCGTCTTTCTCGATGCTTGCCGCAATTTCCTGACCGATCTTTTCGAGCCAGGGCCAACGATCCTCGTCGGTCAGGGGGATGCCCTTGCTCATCTTCTCGACGTTAGCGGCCGGATGCAGCGCGTCGCCTTCGATGAAATGGATGCCAAGCTGAGCAGCCACGCCCTCGCCGATCGAAGATTTGCCGCTGCCGCTGACGCCCATGACGATGATGGCGAGGGGTGCCTTGGATTGTTCATTCATGCTGTTTTCTGCCTTGGATCATGGCCGATAAGGATAGTCAGGCCGGTTACGCCGTTGACTCATCTCAGTGTCTGGCCCCTCACCCCAGCCCTCTCCCCGCATGCGGGGAAGGGCTGGGGTGAGGGGCTAGGCAGAAAGGCGCGGCAAAGCGGCATCTGCCCGATTCACAACTTGGATCAATCCAGCGGAAAGAAACAGGAAAATTTATGCGTACCTTCGCCCGCCAGTTCCGGTTCGACCTGACGGCACTTGTCCTGAGCGCGCCAGCAACGCGGGTTGAAGTGGCATCCTTTCGGCGGGTTGAGCGGCGACGGCAGCTCGCCCTGCAGGCGGATGCGATTCTTCTCGCGCTCCGGATCGGCTATCGGCGTCGCCGACAGGAGGGCGGCCGTATAGGGATGGCGCGGCCTGTTGAAGACTTCCTCCGCCGTGCCGGTTTCGACTGGGCGGCCGAGATACATAACCATCACGTCATCGGCGATATGGCGCACGACGGAAAGACCATGCGAGATGAAGAGATAGGCAAGCCCCATCTCTTTCTGCAGGTCCATCAAAAGGTTCAGCACCTGTGCCTGGATCGACAAATCGAGCGCGGAGACCGGCTCGTCAAGCACCAGCACCTTCGGCCTCAGCATCAGGGCACGTGCAATGGCGATACGCTGGCGCTGGCCGCCGGAGAACATATGCGGATAGCGATCATAATGCTCCGGGCGCAGGCCCACACGCGCCATCATCTCCTCCGCCTTGCGGCGGCGAGTGGCAGCGTCGTCGTCAGTGTTGATCTTCAGCGGTTCCTCCAGGATGGAGCCGACCTTCTGGCGCGGATTGAGCGAGCCATAGGGGTTCTGGAACACGATCTGCACGGCACTGCGCAGGCTGCGGTCGCCGAGCCTGGCGGGCTTGCCGTCGATCAGCAGCTCGCCAGCCGTCGGATTTTCGATCATCGTCACCAGGCGGGCAAGCGTCGACTTGCCGCAGCCGGATTCGCCCACGACGGCGAGCGTGCGGCCCGACTGCAGGCTGAAGCTGACGCCGTTCAGCGCCTTGACCGTCGCTTCCGGTTTGAAGGTGCCGCGCTTGACGGTGTAGAATCGGGCGAGATCGCGCCCTTCGAGAACAGCGCCGGTCATGCGGCACCTCCTGCTTTTTGCGTGACGGCAATGCCGGGATGTCCGAGCGGCTTGCCATGTTCCAGCGGATAGTTGCAAAGGGTCAGGCCGAGTTCGCTACCCTGGCGCTTGACGCCCTTGTCGCATTCCGGCGTTGCGAAGGAGCAACGGGGCGCAAAGAGACAGCCTCTGGGACGATCATGCTGACCGGGAACGACGCCAGCAATCGACGGCAGGCGCTCGCCGACTTCGGCACGCTCAGGCAGAGCCGAAAGAAGGGCTGCCGTATAGGGATGATGCGGATCGCGGAACAGCGCCTTGACCGGCTGCTCCTCGACCTTTTGGCCGGCATATTGCACCTGCACGCGCTCCGCCGTTTCGGCAACGACGCCCATATCGTGGGTGATGAGCACGAGCGCCATGCCCTGCTCCCGCTGCAGGCGCACGAGCAGATCGAGGATCTGCGCCTGGATCGTCACGTCGAGCGCGGTGGTCGGCTCGTCGGCGATCAGCAACTTCGGATTGCAGGCGAGCGCCATGGCGATCATGACGCGCTGGCTCATGCCGCCGGACATCTGATGCGGGAAGTTCGACAGCCGATCCTCGGGCGCGGGAATGCCGACCAGATTCAGAAGCTCGATCGAGCGTTCGCGACGCGCCTTGCGGTCAAGCCCCATATGGATGCGCAAGGTCTCGCCGAGCTGGAAGCCGACTGTGAAGCACGGATTAAGGCTCGACATCGGCTCCTGGAAGATCATCGCCATATCCTTGCCGATAATCTTGCGGCGCTGACGCGAGGAGATGCCGCGCAGATCCTTGCCATCGAACATCATGCGATCGGCGGTGATCTTCGCCGTCCAGGGCAGAAGACCCATCATGGCAAGCATGGATACGGATTTTCCGGAACCGGATTCGCCGACGATCGACAGGATTTCACCCTTGTCGCATTTCAGCGAGACGCCATCGACCGCCCGGAACAGGCCGGACGAGGTCTGGAATTCAACGGATAGGTTTTCGATATCGAGGAGTGCCATTACGACCTCTTCAGCTTCGGGTCGAAGGCATCGCGCAGGCCGTCGCCCATCAGATTGATGGCGAGAACCGTGATCAGGATGCAGAGACCGGGGAAAGTAACGAGCCAAGGGTTGCTCTGGAAGAATTCACGCGAATCCGCCAGCATCGTGCCCCATTCCGGCGTCGGCGGCTGGGCGCCCTGGCCGAGGAAGCCGAGGGCAGCGGCATCAAGAATGGCGGATGAGAATGCCAGTGTCGCCTGAACGATCAGCGGGCCGAGACAGTTCGGCAGGATCGTCTTGAACATCAGCCGCAGCGGACCGGCGCCGGCAACACGCGAGGCGATGACATATTCCTTGTCGCGCTCGGCCATGACCGAAGCGCGGGTCAGACGAACGAAATGCGGCTGGTTGACGATGGAGATCGCGATCATCGCATTGGTCAGGCCCGGTCCGAGGATAGCCACCAGCACCAGGGCGAGCAGCAGGGAGGGGACCGCGAGGATGATGTCCATGATACGCATGATAATCGTATCGGTGCGGCCGCGAACATAACCGGCCACGAGGCCGATCAGGATGCCGGCCAGCGCCGAAAGCGAGGCAACCACCAGGCCGATGAACAGCGAGAACCGCGTGCCGTAGATGAGGCGCGACAGAAGATCGCGGCCGTTGGCATCGGTGCCGAGCAGGAAGCTGGTGTTACCGCCTTCTGCCCAAGCCGGCGGCAGTCGCTGCATGTCGCTGCCATAGGCAACATCGGGATTATGAGGTGCCACGACGCTGGCGAAGATCGCCAGCAGCAGGACGAAGATGAAGATCGCGAGGCCGATGACGGCGCCCTTGTTGCGAGAAAAATAGTACCAGAACTCCGCGAGAGCGGAAGGACGATCGGTCTTGACGCTTACCGTGCTCATGGACCGCTCCTAGTGACGAATGCGTGGATTGACGAAGCCGTAGAGCAAGTCGACAGCAAGATTGACGAGCATAACGATGCCGGCGATCAGCAGCAGGCCGCCCTGCACCACCGGATAATCGCGCTTGAAGACCGCATCGATCATCCATTTCCCGATACCCGGCCAGGAGAAGATGCTTTCCGTCAGGATGGCGCCGCCGAGCAGCACGCCGACCTGCAGGCCGATCGTGGTGACCACGGGGATCATGGCGTTGCGCAGCGCATGGACGGAAACGACACGCAGCGGCGACAGGCCCTTGGAACGGGCCGTGCGCACGTAATCCTCGCCGAGCACTTCCAGCATGGCGGAGCGCGTCTGGCGGGCGATGACGGCCAGCGGGATGGTGCCGAGCACGACGGTCGGCAGGATCAGCGAATTGAACGCGGACCAGAAGGCGCCCTTCTGGCCGGAGAGCAGGCTATCGATCAGCATGAAGCCGGTGATCGGCTTGAAGAAATAGATGAGGCCGATGCGGCCGGAAACCGGCGTCCAGTGCAGATAGCCGTTAAAGACGATGATGAGCAGCAGGCCCCACCAGAAGATCGGCATGGAATAGCCGACGAGGGCGACGCCCATGACGCTCTGGTCGAACCAGGTACCGCGCTTGACGGCGGCAAAAACGCCGGCCGGGATGCCAAGACAGATCGCCAGGATTATCGCGCAGATCGACAGCTCAAGCGTTGCCGGGAAGAAGGTCAAGAAGTCGGTCAGCACGTCGCGCTTTGTCGTGATCGACGTGCCGAGATCGCCGTGCAGGGCGCTCCAGATATATTTGCCGTACTGGACGATCATCGGCTGGTCGTAGCCGAGATCGTGCGAGATCTGCGCATGGCGTTCCGGCGACATGACGCGCTCGCCCGACAGCAGCATGACAGGATCGCCGGGAAGCAGGCGGATGAAGGAGAAGGCGACGATCGATACGCCGAGGAATGTCGGGATCAGAACCGCAAGGCGGCTGAAAAAAAATCGCAACATGACAGTTGTCCAAATTTTTCCGGCGGTCAGACAGAGTGCCTGACCGCCGGGTCGCCCGGTCCTAGCCGGGCATTCTCACAGATTTTTCGTTATTCGGCGATATCGACGCCATCGAAGCGGTGAACGCCGACCGGGTCCTGATGGTAGCCGGAGACATTCTTCGTCATCGGGATGAATTCTTCCGAATGGTCGATGGTCATCCAGGGTGCTTCACGCTTGAAGATAACCTGGGCTTCTTCGTAGAGCTTGGTGCGCTCCTTGACGTCAGCCGTCTGCTTGGCCTTCTTCACCAGATCGTCGAATTCCTTGTTGCACCACTGTGCACGGTTGTTGCCGCCAACGGCATCGCAGCCGAGAAGCGTGTCAAGGAAGTTGTCCGGGTCGCCATTGTCACCGGTCCAGCCGAGGATGGCCGCACCGTCACGGTCCTTGGCGGAGGAGAGCTTCAGGTACTGGGCCCAGTCATAGGTGACGATCTCGGCCTTGACGCCGATCTTGGCGAGGTCTGCCTGCATCAGCTCGGCAGCGCGCCGCGCGTTCAGCATGTACGGACGCGAAACCGGCATGGCCCAGATCTTCATGCTGAGATCCTTGACGCCAGCCTTCTCAAGCAGCTTCTTGGCTTCTTCCGGATTGAAGGCGTCGTCCTTGATGTCCTTGTTGTAGGACCACATGGTCGGCGGGATCGGGTTCGTCGCTACCTTGGCAGAGCCCTGGAAGACGGCATCGACGATGGCCTGCTTGTTGACGGCCATGTTGATCGCCTTGCGCACTTCGACCTTGTCGAACGGAGCAACCAGCGTGTTGTAGGCGAGGTAGGAAACATTCAGACCTGCCTGCTCAAGAACCTTGAGGTTCTTGTCAGCCTTGAGGTCCTTGATATCGGCCGCATTCGGGTAAGGCATGATATTGCACTCGCCCGACTTCAGCTTCTGCGCGCGGACGGAAGCGTCCGGAGTGATAGCGAAGACGAGATCGTCGATCTTTTCCTTGCCCTTGAAATAGGTTTCGTTTGCCTTGTAGCGGATGACGGCATCCGGCTGGTAGGCAACGAAAGTGAATGCGCCAGTGCCGAGCGGCTGCTGGTTCATCTGCTCCATCTTGCCATCGGCCTGAAGCTTGTCGGCATATTCCTTCGACAGGATGGAAGCGAAGTCCATGGCCAGGTCGGCGAGGAAGGGAGCTTCCGGACGGTTCAGCACGAACTTGACGGTGAGGTCGTCAACCTTGTCGATCGACTTGATGAGCTTCGGGAAGCCCATGCCATCGGCGTATTCGTAGGTACCGCCGGCGACATACTTTGCCCAGGGGCTGTCCGAGCCCAGCTGACGGCTGATCGAGAAGATCACGTCATCAGCATTGAGGTCACGCGTCGGCGTGAAGAAGTCGGTGGTCTGGAACTTCACGCCTTTACGCAGCTTGAAGGTGTATTCCTTGCCGTCCGGAGACACGGTCCAGCTTTCAGCCAGGCCCGGCTCGATCTCGGTGCTGCCATGCTTGAACTCGACGAGACGGCTATAGACCGTGCGCGACGAAGCGTCGAAAGTGTTGCCACCCGTGTAGAGACCCGGATCGAAACCTTCCGGCGAGCTTTCCGAGCAATAGACAAGTGTTTTTGACCAGGCGGACGTCGCCATGACCGAAGCCAGGGCTGTCACTGCCAGCAGGACAGAAATCTTTTTCATGATATCGTTTCCCAGATTTGTTATTCTTTTGAAGCCGTGGACACCACCAGAGGTTCCCATCCGGATCGCGCCGATGGAACTTTATTTTAAGTTTGAAAGCAACAAGCGCCGCCTAAAATTTTTCCAATTTATGGAGTTTGGAAATTTTTGGACGAAAAAACCCCTGAATTGATAATTTTCTGGCAAAAAATTGCATGATTTTAGTAGATTCAGAACGATTTGGCGTTTTCTTCCCTCAATTTGCGAACCACTTATTGCCCGGATAGGAGGCAATACAAACGAAAATCCGCAGCTACCGGAGGTAACCGCGGATCAAAAACACGATCGAATTCTGGATGGCTGATCAGGCGGCCGGCGCTGCAACCGTCGGCTTCTTCGCGATCGCCTTGTGATCCTGATCGGTGAGGCCGAGCAGGAAGTTGATCTGCGGCCGCGCCTTGACCAGATCATCGATGGAATATTCGGTCAGAACATCGAAGAAGGCGTTCAATGCCTTGCGCAACGCCGAATTGAGGCCGCAGCTATCGACCAACGGGCATTCCACCACGCCGTCTTCGAAACATTCCGCCATGGCGAAGCTATCCTCGGTGACGCGGACCACGTCGAACAGGCTGATATCGGTTGCCGGCTTTGCAAGGCGCACGCCGCCATTGCGGCCACGCACCGTTTCAACGAGACCTGCCTTGGTCAACGGCTGCAGGATCTTGAAGAGGAACAGCTCGGACACGCTGTATGCCCTTGCGATCTCCGGGATGCGGCTCAGATGGCCATCATTGGCGGCGCAATACATCAGCATGCGCACTGCGTAATTGGTCTGCTTGGTCAAGCGCATGCCGATCTCCTGGAATCAAGGCTGCTTAGGGGCTGGACCCGTATATAGTGGCTTTCTTAGTTTTGAACAATTCCAAAATATGAAATTCATATTCACGTTATTCCGAACGCCCGGCCATTCTGCCTTGCCGATCTCTGCCCGGCCTATGCCGAAACTTATGGCACGGAAATCCAGACGGCCATTTCGCAGCCACCCGGCTCGCGGAAGTGAAAACGGCGGCCGCCGGGAAAATCGAAGGCGGGACGGGTGATGACGCCGCCGGCAAATTCGACGGCGCGCTGTGCAGCTTCCAGATCGGTGGTGCGCACGACGGGCAAAGGCGTACCGGCCGCCTCTCCCGCATCTCCGTCAATGCCGGCATCTATTCCAGCCGCCTCGATGACATGGTAGGTCGGTCCATAGCTGACAAAGCTCCAGTCAAAGGCTTCTTCGAAAAAGCGGCGGGTCTTCAGGCCGTCTTTCGACGGAAATTCGAGATAGTCGATCTGATAGGTTATGGCCATCGCTCGGCCCTCCCGTTGTTCTTGTTTTGTTCTAAATGAAAACAGCGGCCATGACAAGATGACTCCATCGAAAACAAACGCAATAAAAAAGCCGCCGTCCGAAAAGTATCGGACAGCGGCTGGTACAAGCCGGTGATTGCGATGCTTATTTCATCGTCGGCATGACGAATTCCGCACCGTCCTTAATGCCGGACGGCCAGCGGGCGGTGATCGTCTTGGTGCGCGTCCAGAACTTGATCGAGTCCGTGCCATGCTGGTTAAGATCGCCGAAGCTCGAAGCCTTCCAACCGCCGAAGGAGTGGTAGGCGAGCGGAACCGGGATCGGAACGTTGACGCCGATCATGCCGATGTTGATGCGTGAAGCGAAATCGCGGGCCGCATCGCCGTCACGGGTGTAGATGGCGACGCCGTTGCCGTATTCGTGCTTCATCGGCAGGTCGAGCGCTTCCTCGTAGTTCTTGGCACGGACGACCGAGAGGACCGGTCCGAAGATTTCTGTCTTGTAGATGTCCATCTCCGGCTTGACATGGTCGAACAGCGTGCCGCCGACGAAATAACCATCCTCATAGCCCTGAAGCTTGAAGCCGCGGCCATCGACGACCAACTTGGCGCCCTCTTCGACGCCGCGATCGATCAGGCCGTTGACGCGGTTATAGGCATCCTTGGTGACGAGCGGGCCCATGTCGGCCTTGTCATCGGTATAGGGGCCGATGCGCAGGGATTCGATCTTCGGCACCAGCTTCTCGACAAGACGGTTGGCGGTCTCTTCGCCGACCGGAACTGCGACCGATACCGCCATGCAGCGCTCGCCGGCCGAGCCATAGCCGGCGCCCATCAGGGCGTTGACGGCCTGATCCATATCGGCGTCGGGCATGATGATCATGTGGTTCTTGGCGCCGCCAAAGCACTGGGCGCGCTTGCCGTTCATCGCGGCCGTGCCATACACATAACGGGCGATCGGCGTGGAGCCGACGAAAGAAACGGCAGCGATGTCCGGATCCGTCAGGATGGCGTCGACGGCGGCCTTGTCGCCATTGACGACGTTGAGGATGCCGGCAGGCAGGCCGGCTTCGATCATCAGTTCGGCCAGGCGGAGCGGCACGGAGGGATCGCGCTCAGACGGCTTAAGGATGAAGGCATTGCCGCAGGCGATTGCCGGGGCGAACATCCACATCGGGATCATGGCCGGGAAGTTGAACGGCGTGATGCCCGCGCCGACGCCGACAGCCTGGCGGATGGAATACATGTCGATCGCCGGGCCGGCGCCTTCGGTAAACTCACCCTTCTGCAGATGTGGAATGCCGCAGACGAATTCGCAGACTTCGAGGCCGCGGATGATATCACCCTTGGAATCCTCGACCGTCTTGCCGTGCTCCTTGGAAAGAAGCGTCGCCAGTTCATCCATGTTTTGGTTCAAGAGCTCGACGAACTTGAAAAAGACGCGGGCGCGGCGCTGCGGGTTGGTGGCAGCCCATTTCGGCTGCGCGGCCTTGGCGTTTGCGACGGCTGCGCGCAGTTCTTCGACGCTGGCGAGCGCGACGGTTGCCTGCACTTCGCCGGTTGCCGGATTGTAGACGTTGCTCGTGCGTCCGCTCGTGCCTGCGACGTGCTTGCCGCCGATGAAATGACCGATCTCACGCATGGATGTGCCTCCTCGTTTTCTTGGGTGCTGACAGGATGGCACTTCAATTTGCACAAATCAATGAGCTGTTATAAGCAACCGTTGTGCAAAAATTGAAGTCCTTCTTGTGCAAGAGAGAAGTGTAAATGGATTGGGATGATGTCCGGATGTTTCTGGCCGTTGCGCGCACCGGCCAAATCCTGGCCGCTTCGAAACGGCTCGGCGTCAACCACGCCACCCTCTCCCGTCGCGTAACGACGCTGGAGGAGCGGCTGAAGACGCGGCTGCTGGTGCGACGCACCAATGGCTGCGACCTGACTGCCGAAGGCGAGATCTTCCTGCATGCGGCGGAGCGCATGGAAACGGAGATGCTGCGCGCGCAGGCGAGCGTCGGCCACCTCGACAGCGCGATTACCGGAACCGTGCGCATCGGCGCGCCTGATGGCTTCGGCGTTTCCTTCCTCGCGCCTCGGCTCGGGCGGCTGATCGCCCGATATCCGGAGCTGCGCATCCAGCTCGTGCCCGTTCCCCGCTCCTTCTCGCTGTCGCAGCGCGAGGCCGATATCGCGATTACGCTCGAACGTCCCGAGCAAGGTCGCCTGGTCTCATCGAAGCTGACGGATTACACGCTCGGGCTCTATGCCTCCAAAACCTATCTGGAGCAGGCCGGATTGCCCGACAGCGTCGAGGCGCTGAAGCTGCATCCGCGCGTCGGCTATGTCGAAGACCTGATCTTTACGGCATCGCTTAATTTTTCCGGCGAGATCATGCGCAGCTGGGATGCCTCCTTCGAGATTTCCACCGCCATCGGCCAGACTGAAGCGGTGCGCTCCGGCGCCGGCATCGGCATTCTGCATGATTATATCGCCAGGCAGTTTCCGGAGCTGACGCGCATCCTACCGGATGTCTCCATCAGGCGCGCTTACTGGACGACCTATCATGAAACTGCGCGTGACCTGGTGCGCGTGCGCACCGTCGCGGACTTCCTACAGGAGCTGGTGAGCGAGGAACGGCGGATCTTCCTGTGACAT
>Ga0209371_1000859_pt1 | contig 24598 bp, 24 predicted proteins | sample AgamicAtAmrz_FD_187165 | JGI IMG/M metagenome (GOLD analysis project Ga0209371, IMG submission 187165) | Agave microbial communities from Guanajuato, Mexico - At.Am.rz (SPAdes) (version 2) | ecosystem: Host-associated > Plants > Roots > Rhizosphere | place: Guanajato, Mexico | collected 2012-06-07
GCGTTGAGGCAGTTCGGTGAGGACGTGGCGCAAGTAGGCCAACGGTTCGACGCCGCAGGCGCGGCAGGTCAGCACCAGGCTGTAGACGATGGCGCTAGCCTTGGCTCCATCGACGGTATCGCTGAACAACCAACTTTTTCGACCAGTTGCAAAAATTCTGATGTCACGCTCCAGAAGATTGTTGTCGATCGGCATGCTGCCGTCCTCGGTGTAGCGCGTCAGATAGTCCCACTGGTTCAGCGTGTAGGACACGGCGTCACCGAGCTTGCTGTCAGGCAAGACCTTCGGGGCGATGTCGTCGAGCCATGCCTTGAGAGCATTGAGGATGGGAGCACTATGTTGCTGGCGGAAGCGGCGGATGCAGTGATCTGGCGTTTCGCCGTCGTCGGGGATTTCGTCGCGCGCCAGCCTTTCGACCCGATAGAGCTGCTCGAAGAACCGGAGAGCCTGCTCCGGCGGCCCGCCGGGTTTGTTTCTCGTCTTGAGGGCATTGACAAAACGCCGTCTTGAATGGGCCATGCATCCAAGATGGGTGGCACCGTCGAGTGTGCGCCAGGCGGAATAGCCGTCGCTCATCAAGATGCCGCGATAGTCGCCGAGAAAGGCCTGCGGGTATTTCTGTCCTCGGCCCGGCTGATAATCGAACAGCACGATCGGCTCATCACTGTCCTCGCCGCTGCGGTAGCCCTTTCAATCTGAACCGGAATAAACGCCGATGGTGACGAGGGCGCCACAGGACCAACCTCCCTGGCCTTCCTTATCCATTTCCGAAGCAGGTTGGCATTGATCCCATGCTCGAGCGCAAGCCGAGATACCGACACGCCGGGTTCAAGGCTGGCCGCAATAACGCGATCTCTCGATGCGGGGTCAAATCGGCGGCGTCCATCACGGCCGACAAGTCTCACGCGTAGTTTCTGATCTTCTTCATCCATCATCAGGTGTCCACCTATTTTGGTGGACACCTCATGCCTTGGCTACCTCAACCGCGGAAGGTGCGAGGAAATGCGCGCTTACCGTTTTTCCGTGCCCACGTGCTTCCCACTGGGCGTTGTGAGATCATCGCCGATAACTAGCCTCTGGTCTCGCCTTAGGCCCATAAGCGCCGTTGTCCTATCTGTTCTTCCTTTGAAGGAGCTGCACTTCATCAGCTTCATCTTGAGTACATTGGGACACCCACATGTATTCGCAGCGATTTCTTCGATGGCATTTTGAGTGTACATCGGCAGCTTTCCATACCGAAGCTGTTTGGCGGTTACAGATGTAACCTTTCCCAACAGATTTGCTTATTGCACCATTACTTTCTGCGCCTATCTTTGACAGAGATTTGCTGGCGATCCTCGCGTCGCGCTTTGAAGGGATTGCTTGCGAGCTGTGAAGAGTGAGGCTTCTTGGGTCCAAGGATGGCGTTGAGGCAAGAGCAGTGGACACAAAGCCCGGCGACGGACTGTCTGGGCGCGGGTCATCGCGACGAATGAGGCTCCCGCTCTGCTCTCAGGTATAAGCGACCATCTCACGCCGCTTCTCAGTTTTAACGCTAACGGATCTCGAACCATTGCATCATGCGCCGGCGTAACCGCTAAGAATTGATAGTCTCAAGACCGGTCTCAAGACGCGCTCTTTAAGAAACTTCAACGGAAAGGAACTCCCATGACACTGAGATATCCATCTGTCACCGACCCACTCAATACAGCCGAACCGGAAGAAGCGGTCCCGTCTCGCAGCAACGCCGCACATGCTATATCGACAGGGGCCAAGACGGTTCCTCCACCTATACAATATGTGCCAGTGGAAGTGACATATAATTTCGAGGACAAGATGGTTGCACTTGGTCGCCTCGATCCAGAGCTGGAGGAGGAGTGAACGCGGTCTCTTAGGCGCCCGAGGGCAAGAGCATATTGTAAGTATTTAAAATCATGAAGGAAGATAACCATGGGTGATTATGATACCGAGATGGCTGATGATAAACGCGGCATCAAGCGCGACCGAGTCCACCTCAATGATGAAGAGGAAAAACCCCTCGAGCGCAGCAATAGCGTTGAGAACATTGCAAGCAGACTTGAAGCCCTGCAGGGGCTGGGGCCGATCGGCGAGCATGCCGAAAAAGAACTCGAGATCGCCGTGCCTTCAAAAGACAATCAAGTTGAATATTTTCCGGCCGAATATGCGAGGCGCAAGTTCCGTGGGAAAGTCGATATCAGCAACTTCCCGAAGCTCATAAGGGACGCAGATGGCACAAGGCGGCCCCTGCCGCAGGCCTACGATAGCATCAAAGTCCCCCCTGGTATCAGCCCCCAGAAAGCGAAGGAAATCCGAGATGGGGCATGGCAGGAGATGCAAGAGGAGCTCCGCTTTGCTTCCAAGCCCTCCAACGGCAAGTTGAGGTGGACGAAGCTCGATCGAAATGACCTTCAGGCGTGGTATGACACTCCCGCTGGACCACACCGGACTACCTATGCTTGGAGTAATCCAGAGAAGGCTGGCCAAAACCTGCCAACGCTCTGCCTTGAGGTGCCGAGCCGTAATCCAAGGGGTAGCAGGACTATTGGCGTATGGGAAAATGATAGTCTGGTGAAGGGAAAAAGTATCTTGCAGCTGGCCCAGGAATACGGCGCCGACAAGGTTCAGATCAAGGACAAGAATCACACATTCTGCTCGGTCGCCCAACTTAACGAGCGCGGCGAATACGAAGCCCTTAGGTTGTTAGCGCAAGTCCGAGGAAACGAGATAAGGTATAATCGTCATCTCCCCGATATCGTCGTACAGCACGGCTCTCACCTTGTTTCGATCGCGGACATTCAAAACACCGAGCTTTGGGAGAAAATGCCTGTCCTGAAGAGCCTGAATGACGCGCTTACTACGCGCGCAGAGAGCCGCCGCATCGGGATATCAAATCGTGAAGGCGATTCTCTGCATTCTCCTCAATTAATGCAGAAGTTGGACAAGGAGCTATTCGAGCAGATGTGCAAGACGTACAATCTGCCGCAAGAAAGGCTCGCTGCAAACGGGAACTATTTGAAAGGTGGTCCATGGGTGCAGACGGCGAAGGGCGTTCTCGAGGAGGCCAAGGACGTGAGAGCGCGCCTTCAGCCTGGCGAACAGCTGACCGAGAAATATAGAAACACACAGATCTTCTCACCCTCGAAAGTTGTAGATGGCGAAAACAAAGGTAGCGCTAAGTCCCTCTACGCGACGATGCGAGACAATGGTCCGATACCGCCAGAAGTAGCTAATGTCCTTGATGTCAAGCCAAGCCTCGGCGGGCGGGAAGAATACAAACAGACTGCTATGAAAAATACCCGAAAAGCCCTTGAGGTGCACCAAGCTGAAGATAGCTCCAGTTCCGTTAACGGGATGGAAGGCGTGAAGCGTGAGCCGCCTTCCGCTCGGCAATCGCTCATCGAAAATCGGGCGCAAGAAAGCCGCGGGGTCTAATAGCGCGAACGGAGCAGACCTGCACTCCCGGCGGTTGAAGCATTTAGCTCACTCGCCCCTTGAAACGTGAAAGGACGGCGCTATGGCTGAGAGCCATCAGAAGCATCTGAAAGAATTCAGCGTAAGCCTTGGCAGAGGTGGCGACAAGGAAAACACCTTCGGCGGCTTCTACAGCAGAGTCAGAACCATTCGCGATGCCAAAGGCGGAAAATTCAAACATACCGACGATGCCATCGGGCCTGGGCAGAATTGGATTGGCGAAGATACGAGACGGGCACTCTTTGGGCTTTGGTCAAAAAAGGAAGAATATACCTGGAGTGGCCGAACTGACAAAGACGGAGCCGCTCTCTTCCGACGGACCAAGCTTATCCAGAACAATAGTTTTGCCGCCACGACAACTGAGTTTTATGAGAATGGAACGGTAAAAGAAAAGACGCGGAAATACATCACTGGAGATTATCACACAAAGCAGTACGACGCCGATGGTGATCTTTTAAGCGAAACCAATGGAGACATTTTAGGCTATCGTAAACGAGGAAAGTCTGAAGACAGGCGCACCTGTTACAGCGAGGAAAAGGTTGGCCCTTTCCGCCACAGGAAAGAGGGACTTCTCTTGCCGGATGGCACGAGCGTGGGCTGGCGCACCGTACGGCGTAACATCGGTCCTTACAAGATGAGTATCGATGTTGGTCGTGACGGAAAGACTGAGACGCGGAGTTGGTCTCTTGGAAAACTGATTTCCCGATCAAGCGAATATAATTTCGAAACAGGCATGAAGACCATCAGCTACAAATTCCCATTCCGAAAGCGTGACAATAAAGAACGTCCCATCACTGCGCGAGAGGTACAGAAGCATGAGGATCGGATGCAACAACGAGAAATCGCGCAGCAGCAATGGGTTGACGCCGGCGTATACTCCTCTCACCTGTTGCCCGGACACGGAGAAAACAAACAAGGATTCCAGCGTGCTCTGGCGTCTAGAGAGCCATCAGGTGGTTTCGATGTCGGAGCTTGGCTTGAGAATGTTTCGACGCCTTCGAGCGTCGAACGGCGACAGCAACCGCTCACGAATAAACACGCCGCAACCTGGCATGATCGTGATCAGAGCTCGATCGTCCCTGATGACTCAATCACCGTCTTGAATGCCGCCACACAAGAGCTGACTGAAGGAGATGAACCTACTCCAAGCGAGGTGAATGCGAAACTCAAGGAAGCACTGCAGCGAGCTCGCCGCGGACAGAAGTCAGCGCGCATAGCAGCATCGCATGCGAACTCCAGTTTGGCGGTTACTAAAATCGGGGCAACGGAAAAGGCAGCCAAGGGGGAGAAATGGCGCACAGGAGACGCGGCCGCCACTGCCCCGCCCTCGAAGCCCGCGGCCAATATTAAGCCGGGCGGAAAAGAGGGTAGTCCCGAGAATCAGAAGGCGCCGATACAACGGACCACTCGTTTTTCAAGCAGCAGCGTCGCAGGTGGATATGTCGCCCCTGAGCACTCACGCGCTCCCGCAAAAGAGCCTGGACGCGCCCAATCTTTTGCGAGCCCGACCATTGTCGAGATGACCGTACCTCCACCTGCATTGAGAACGCAAGCAAAAGCAGCCCCTCCCCCCCCGATCTCAAATTCAAGTGTGGCAAGCAGCAAGTACGAGGCCCGAGATAGGAGGCGCGATGCCAGATCGCTCTGAATGGACTATATCCGCCATCTGCCAGGCGACAATAAAAAAGGTGTCATTCAGTTGCCCAGACCTTGACGGAAAGCTCGGCCGACAACGCTCACATGCATTTCAACCCGCTTAACCGTCGCGGCTTGCGTCTCTGTCCCCTAGGGTATGCGCTTCAGGCATCAGACTATGCAATTACAGTGAATTGAAAACCGGCAAATCGCAATTAGGCTGAGAGCAGTCCAATGAGGATAGCTTATATGGCACGCGGGATTGACAGCCGTCTCGGGAAAGCACTGGGTCTGGTTGGTCGACATGCGGAAGTACCTGCCTTTGAGATCGTTAACGACGCGCATAGCAGGTTTCTTTCATCGACCTCTCGGCTGATAACTCTTGAATACGGCTCCAACGGAGACGCATTCAAAAACCACCCGCTATGGCCCCTTATTGACCGTAGGAGGTCCCATCTCGCTGGCCAACTTTCCGTGCTGGGAGGAGACGCGATTGGCGCGGCGGCATTGTTGGAAGAAATCAGACAGCTTGACGAGGTCGTTGATGGTGTTGCCGCTGAATTAAACGCGGCAGGAGGGGCTGAATGACCTTCGAGAATTTCCAATCAAGTGGCCCCTTGGAAATGACGCGGGAGCAAGCCAGAGAGATATTCGAGAAAAGCATTGTTCCGGCAATCGGTGCTAAAGGACCGCCTCCAAAGAGCCCGACCCTTATCGTCGTCGCTGGCCAGCCTGGCAGCGGAAAGAGCACGACAATCCGTCAGGCGGAAATGGGATTACTGGGGGCAACGCAAAAGATCATTAGCGATGATTTCGTCGCCTGGGTACCGGGTTATCTTGGCTTTGCAAAGAGCAATCCCGTAGCTGCGACACATTGGGCCAGAAAGGCAGGTTCTAACTATTTCGCTCAAGAGATGGCGACGCGAGCTGGAAACAAGAGGGCAAATATAATCATGGAATTTCCAGTTCCGACCAGTTTCGCTCAGCATGCTGATTGGTATAAAAAATTGAACTATCGCACAGAGCTGCACGTTGTTGCCACACCACACTTTCAAAGCTGGACGGGTGTGCTTGATCGAGCCGAGAAGCCGTTACAAGCAGGGCATATTGGAACCAACGTATTGTGCCCACGAGATGCACATGACCAGACATACGCAGGCTGGGCTCGCGTTGTTTTCGATGCGGAAAGATATAAGCAAGTTGATCGTATCGTCATTACCAGACGAGATGGCATCATCATGTATGACAATAACCTGGTTCAACAAAGCGGCGGAACAAAGAGTTGGAATAAGAAGCCGCAAGGGCTTGAATGTCTTTTCTTAGAGCGACATGGGGCTGTCAGTGAGGATGATGCCAATACAGTAAATGAAGCTTGGAAACGCATCGTCGAAAGTAAATATATGAAAAAATACCCTTATCTGGCCACAATACCTTTGAAAGCCTATCAGGAAGAAATTTCTGGTTTTTTAGATAGCAATGGCAGTCGAGTTAACATCTTTACGAAAGATTTAAGTCATTTCGATAGAAATGCAATAGAGCAATGTCGCAAGCGTATTATATCAGACATATCTATTACGCAAGATAGCAGAAAGCAGTTTGGCCGCTCTGTAGAGTTTGACCGTCGCGTTGATTTCTATGCTCAGGCTATTACTTCTCGGCCCGTCAGGTTGACCCCGGAGTCCGAAAGTACCCCACACGGGCAAGCTGATCATCATGATGCGGTTGCCGTTCCTGGCATGGGAATAAAGCGCAAAGCTGGCGAATTAGATACACCGACAGCATCATCGGAACCATCAGGGCGTGTTGTTCTGGAACGGGAATCGAAGCGCGTCGAACTACAGCAGCTCGATCTGAGATCGCGTAGCTACTTCAATCGCTAAAAGAGGAGTAGACCAATTGCGTGCCAACGAGGATTCGAACTGCTCGAATGATAAGCGCCGCAAGCGGTGCATTACTGGCAAGCGGCATATGGACGAGACGTAGATCAAGGTCCGCGGCGAATGGATGGATCTCTGCCGCGCTACGTCAGCCTCGGCACCGTGGTCGAGTTCTTCTTCAGCGAAAGCCGTGACCTGCCAGCGGCCAAGCGTTTCGTTCGTAAGGCATTGGCGTAAGGTATTGGATCGTCATGGCCGGCCAGATCGCATCGTCATCAGCGCCAGTTCGAACTTATTGCTGCCCAAGCCCCTGTGCATGGCTCTCATCCGTAGCTTAATACCGATTTGCGACAGACCCCTCGGTCCGCTGACCGGGAGTAATTTCGCGGATCGCTGCCTCGATGAGGCGTAATCACGACGGTGTCCGTAAAATCTTTCGCACCTTCCGCGAGAGCTCATCGAGGGTAGCCATCACCCGGGTCATCTGGGACAGCCTGGAAGCACGCTCTGGAGCATATCTGATGACGTGATACTCATTGCTGGCTGAGAGCGTTGCCAGATGCGCCATCGTACGCTTGCGCAGGTTAAGGCCCGCTTCAGTCGCGATCCGCGCCTGTGCGCCGAGATCGTGCCGAGAGCCGCAGATCGCGGTTAGCTCTATGCCTTTAGCGAGTAAAAATGCAATCAAATAAAGTTCGATCGCATGGAGCGCCAGAAGACGTCGAGGAACCGCGCTGGGCTTGAACGAACCCTCGCAAAGCTTGCCGGCTGCGTCTTGGTACTGCGTCGCCAAACTGAGAATGCCTGGTACGCCAGCTGCGTTGCCAGAATATGCCGGGCCACCGCATGATTTCGGCCGGCACTTCTCGATAATGCGGATAAGATCCTTCAGCATTGTCCGCAGTTCGGGCCACGGTGCATCTTCAAATTTCAGGCTGGGATCCTGCATGACGATCAGGCAATGGAGCTTTGCGGTAACCTCGATCAACGAGGAAGGCCGTGTGATCCACATGACACGTCCGGATATCTCGGCCCTTTCAGCAAGCTCCTCTTCGAGCGCGACTATCGCACTGTATCCCAACCGCCGATCCGCTTCTTTCCATCGGCGCCGCTGCATACGAAGCTCGGCTCGCGCCTGAGACAGGTGTTCGGTACCTAGCTGAGAGGCCATTCGATTGATGTCGGCAAATGAGCGAACCTCGACAAGGCCATTCTTTCCAGCATTCGATAGTGCCACAACCGGAAAACCGCAGCCCTCTTCGAGCAATTCCTGTTCAAGCTTTTTCTTAAGACGCGTGGCCCTGACCCCTTGCTGGTGGCACGCATACCAGCGAGGCCACATTTCTCTGACGGGTGTCGGCCCGCTCTCCCGTGGACGCTGGGTTTCTGCGATGAGTGCACTCAGCAGGCGCGCGGCGACAGGGAGAAGGTTTCGGCGGTCGATGGTATGTGGCAAGCTGTCCAGCGCGCGCCGTTCCCGATTTTCTTTTCTAGGCGAAATTGCAGGCAAAGTTCTGCTATTCTCAGAATCAGCCATGATCCGAGCTCCCTGAAGCTTGAATTGCGGTCAGGCCACGTGGGGTGTCGCAAGCACCCTGCGTGGCCGCTTTGAACCGTCGCATCAAATTTGAACCATATATAGATTATGTCAAGGTTATAATGTTGACTGCTGATCAAATCCGAATGGCGCGAGCTGCTCTCAAGTGGGGCGTCCGCGATCTCGCAAGCCGCGCTGAAATTACACCGGCTACCGTGACCCGGATCGAAGCGGGCCGTCCAGGCTACGCGGCGACATTAGAAGCTATTCGCGCAGCTTTCGAGGCCGCAGGCATCGAATTTATCCCTGAAAATGGTGGTGGCGTTGGCGTCCGTTTTTCCAAGCCAAGAAATTGAACGGGCACGGATGATATCATGGCTTGGCTCAAGGACTTGCGGCGCATTGCAACACGCTACGACCGATGTGCGCATACCTTCTTCTCAGCCGTATGCACCGCCGCAACCGTCATCTTCTGGCTTTGATTTAACGACTCCCGACCCTAGCGGCTGATAGAGCCGCGCACGCGGTTGGCGAGCCCACGAAGTTGCGATGTAGCAGAGACATCCAGCCCTTTTGTCACGCCGACTCCGCCGCCGATGTTTTCGTTTTGCCCGGCCCGCTTGCCCGCCTGGATCAACGCTTCGCGCTCCAGCCTTTCCGCATCGGCCGGCGAGAGGTCAAAGCTGCCATAGGCGCTTGACATGCTGGAGGCAGCTTGCCTTACCGCGTCGCCGAACCCACCCCCGATGCTTTCGTTTTGCCCGGCCCGCTTGCCCGCCTGGATCAACGCTTCGCGCTCCAGCCTTTCCGCATCGGCCGGCGAGAGGTCAAAACTGCTATAGGTGTCACTTGCTTTGATGGCAGCGGCTTTTTTCAACCGTTTGACGGCCCGTGCAAAGGTAGTTGCTGTTGGCCTCGTCGCTTCGGGTTGCTTGTGCAGCCTTGACGGAGAGGCATCCGGACCTCCGGCGGCTCCGAGTGCCAATCCAGTATCGATAACACGCTGTGCTTTTTGCGCTGACCTACGACGGTAGGCGTGTATCTGCTCGGTGAAACCGTCTCTCCGATCATCGCTAGGCAGATAGGCGCGCAGATCGCGTGCGAGAAAGCGGTACCAGGCATGCGCGGCGTCTCGATGATTCCCCGCTTCGAGTGGAGACAGTGCGAAACTCCTGCATCTTTTCTCGATATCGGCGATCGCGGCATGCTTATATTCGGAAAGCGGAAAGGTCTTCGTGAAGGGATCGGCGGCGAGTCGATCGCTGTTGGCTATTCTGTTCCATGTCTCCCGAAGCTCCCTAGCCTCCGCTGCGGTGGGCGAGCGATGTCTCTCCTCAAGAAGTGCTTCCACGGCGCGGGGCGAATATTCCCACATTAAATCGCGCTCCTTGTCGACGAGCTCGTTTTCGTAAAGGACATGACCGTCGCGACGTGCGACGACAATCCGGTCGAAGACCTTGGACTCTTCAGCCTCGTACAAGTTGCGAGGCCACTTGCGATAGAGGCCGTCATGTCCCCGTTTATTCAAGATCGCAGATCCCGCTACAAGGCCTGTGGCAAGGGCCCGGTCGAAGCGGTCAAGCATGGCGACGAAGCTCTGCTGCTGCGATGTAGCAATCACGTGCAACTCAGTCCTGTAACCTCGCTCCCGAGCCTCACGCGCGAGCGAGACGCTACGGCGTGAGGCGGCCTCGACCAAGATATTCATTCCTCTATCAAATGCTCTCGCCATCAGTTCGTTCGCCCACAGTGCCGGATCTGACCCGACTTCCATCTGCGCTCGGCGTGCATCGCGCCTGGATGCTTCGTAATAGTTCGGCATGAAGCACAGCAAATCATCCACAATTACCTTCTGCGTAGACTGATTGCCGAGCTCACCGACCATACGTCGGATGGTCGTGCTTTTGCCGCTGCCCGGCTGTCCGCCGACGACGACAAGTGTTGGCTTTGCAACACGCGGCCCATTCGCGCCAATCGCCGGCCAAATGTCGTTTTCGAAAATTTTTTGTGCCTCGTCCGGCGGCAAGACCGGAGCGAGCTGCGGACGCGGCGTCACGAGGATCGGCTTTCGAAAATTGCAGACAACGGACCGAGAACCGTCTGTTCAAGACAAAGGATCTCCGCATCGAGAGCTGCCGCTGCAAACGCGTCGCTTCCAATTGCGTCGAGGCGACGGCTGAATTCGGTCTTGCTGCGGTCAAGCACGCGCCAATCTGGATGGCTCCGCACCCTCACGGCGTGAGGACCGTATTTGAGAGCGACAATTCGGGCGGTGAAGCTTGCAAGTCGTTGCGCCGCATCGCTTACGATCTGGAACGCCGGGACATCGCTGTAAATGCCGTCTAGTCCCAGTTCGTGTCCCAGGCGGCAATCAATCCTATTATCCATGAACGTTTCACTCCGTGGATTGGGCAAATGAGGTCGCGAGCGCATCGGCTTTCTGGGTAGGTAATTCACCGCATATAATGTGGCCGACACATCGTAACGATGTCTGGGGTGGAATTTCCGGTTTCAAATGTAGCGCAACGCGCGGGTACCGGCGTTCAACCGGTCGCTGTCGTCTCTTCGACCAGCAACCACAACACATTACCCAGATCCTTTCGATGTATCGCACACCATCGACTGCAAGCAGGTTAGCCTACAGGACAAGCTCAAAATTGCATGCGGCAGTGATGTGTATCTGAGGAGGCTTCATCCACCGCTCGAGGCCGCCTCCACGACGCTAATGCAGGCATAACATCCCATCCAGTCATCATCGCGACTTGCATTCACAGGGTAAGCGCGCATTTCCCTGCGCGTTGACGCGGGCGCTATGAGGGTGATCGTCTTTTGCCGATGAGCCTTGATCAGGCGGGTGCGGTTTTTGCGAAGTTGAATGGTAGGAGGTCGTTGATGTCGGCGCCGTCTGGACGCTGCGGCAATTCGGTGAAGACGTGTCGCAACCAGGCGAATGGCTCGACGCCACAGGCGCGACAGGTCAGCATGAGGCTGTAGATTACGGCACTTGCCTTGGCCCCGTCGACAGAGTCACAGAAGAGCCAGGATTTTCTTCCGGTTGCAAAAACTCTAATGTCGCGCTCCAATAAATTGTTGTCTATCGGCATCCTGCCGTCTTCGGTGTAGCGCGTCAGATATTGCCACTGGTTTCGCGTATAGGAGATCGCATCGCCGAGCTTGGTATCGGGCACGACCTTGGGGGCCATGCTGTCGAGCCACTCCTTCAGGGCGTCAAGGACTGGAACGCTGTGCTTCTGGCGCAGGCGCCGGAGGCAAGCGGCTTGCGTTTCGCCGTCATCCGGCTTTTCGTCCCGCACCTGCCTTTCAATCCGATAGAGCTGGTCGAAGAACTTCAATACCTGTGTGGGCGGGCCGCTTTGTTTCTTCCCGGCCTTGAAGGCGTTGACGAAGCGTCGCCTGGCGTGAGCCATGCATCCGACATGCGTTGCCCCCTTGAGGGTGCGCCAGGCCTGATAGCCGTCGCTCATCAAGATGCCGCGATAGTCACCCAGGAAAGTCTGCGGATGCACCTGCCCACGACCGGGCTGATATTCGAGTAGCACAACCGGCTCGACGCTGTCCTGCCCGCTGCGATAGGCCCAGATGTAGGACTCGTCAGTTGCTTTCCTGTCCTTTTCCTTCAGCACCTGCACGGTGGTCTCGTCACCGTGAATGACGTTCTGCAACAAGAGCCGCTGCTTCAGTGCATCGTAGATGCGAACGAGGTGCTTTTCGCTGGAGCCGATCACCCAATGGCCAAGAGCGCCACGGCTGACAGGAACGCCGGCGCGCTCGAAGGCCTGTGCCAGGCGATAGAGCGGTGTGCCGTCGACATATTTATGAACAAGAGCAAAAGCCAGCGTCGAGGCCGTGGCAATACTGCCCGGCAAGGGCTGTGCGGGCATCGGCGCGATGATAACGGGCGTGCTGATATCGGTGCGCTCGCAGTTGCGGCAAGCGTACTTGGCCCGGGCATTTTGCAGCACCGTGGCCTTCACCTCGATATGCAGCTGCTCGGTGACGAGTTCACCCATGCGATGCAACGGATGGCGGCAGCACGGACAGGTCTTCTGATCGTCGGCAAGGTCATATTCAACGCGTTGGCGTGGCAAGTTTGCCGGAAGAGGTTTGCGTCCGCGTTTCCTGCCTTCGGGCTTTTCTACCTCTGGCAATCCCGTGTCGGGAAGCTCAGCGGCGTACGGCTCGCCACAATCGGCCAAGCCCTCATCAGCATCGGCCTCAAGGGCGGCGTTCTCGGCTTCGTTGAAGACGCGATCCATATGCTTTTCGCTGCGCGGCGCAAAACGATGCAGTTGTGCAAGCGCCAGCTCTTCCTCGAGCTTGAAGACACGCTGCTCAAGGGCGTCTCTTTCAGCCCGCAGCGCAGCGTTCTCGGCAGCATTCGCCGCCAGAAGCGCCATCAGTTCCGCAACGGTCGGGGTGCCGGCTGGAGTCATCACAGCTTTGAATCTGAGCCGCCCCCCGCCGTCAACTGCCTTCAGCCGACAAATTCATACTGCCGGACAGGATGGCGCACCATCGCGTCGAGATCGATGCCGTCAAGCAGCCAGCGCAACTGTTCGGTATCGAGCGTCACGACCGGCGCCTCGCGGCGGGGCCAGCGAAACCGGTCTTCGGACAAGGCTTTCAAGACGAGCACAAACCCTGACCGCTCGAAGAACAGGAGCTTCATCCGGGTTCGCCGGCGATTGCAAAAAACGAACACAGCACGCTCGAACGGGCTCAGGCCCATCGACTGCTCGACCAGGATCGCCAGGCTGTTGATCCCCGCACGAAAGTCGATCGGATCCCGGTGAAGATAGACGCGAAGATCGTCAGGCAGCCGGAACATTGCACCGCCCCAGAACTTCGATCATCGCGCAAAGGCCACGCTCATCCACATTCTCAAGTTCAAGCCGTACACCATTCGGCAAAGACGCCATCAGCCGCATTCCTGCCGATGATGACCGCGCCGGCATGTCGGGCTGCCGCGCAGTCGGCGACGCTGCAACCACCGGAACAAAGGCCGACGCTTCCTGCCCTGCAACAACCGTCAAAGTGTCTTGGGCCTGCCGATTTCGGCGAAGCTTCACCCAATTGCGTAACTGATTGGCGTTGACGCCGCGCGCCAGGGCCAGGCGGGCGACTGATACGCCGGGCTTCATTGCAGCTTCGATCAAACGGTCTTTCTCGATGGGATCGAAACGTCGCTTCCCGTTGGAAAGAACCTTCACAGCCCGAAGGGGCTCCGATCCAGTCAAGATATCCAATGCCATTATGTCCACAGTCTCCGTTGTGGACACAGACTCCTTCATTCGATTTTCAATGAACAGGTGCCGCGAATTGTGCGCTTACTTCACAGGAGATGAACATGTGGGTAAAAAATCGCTCCGGTATGATTCGTCTTGATCCAAAGCACCGCGTTAGCGTGTGAGGATATCAGTCGAAATCAGTGCTGAGTCGTGCACATATCCTTCGTGACGAAGACAGAGATCACTCATTTCCCACCAATGCGCAGCCGGTAGATACAAACAAAGATACTTAGTATTAATTGGCGTGGTCGTTCAAAACCTAATTTTCTTATTAATAGACCCATAAACAAATACACAATCAATACAAATACCATATCCTGCCAACCGGATATTAAGAGATGTCAAGTGCGTCGACATGCCTAGAATGGCTATCGAGTAAGAACGGGACCAACAGCAAATGGAAGCAATTTCTTTGTATTGCCAAGACCATCGGCATGTCCGAACTCACATGAGCACATTGTCTCACATGTGTAACGCATGCACTGCCTCGTTCGCTAAGCCAATGCCGGAGGCGTCACCCGGCTTCACAGCCCTGCTTCGAGCACGGTCGGATTTGAAAAACCGGACATCGCCGGGCGCCGCAAACCCAGCTGAGACGTCAGCCCATCCTGAGCATGACTGGACGCCATATCGCTAAAAAACTGGGCTGACATCAATGGCGCGGGTACTAGATAGCAAATATAGCCCAGGGCGCACAGGCTAGCGATAGCGAGCAAGGTTTCTGAGGGTGAAAGCGAATGTCAGGTGTTGATCGCACCCGACACAAGCGGATCGGGGTGGCCGATGCTAACGGAGGCGATAAGGAAGTGGGTTGTGAGGAGATGAATCAGACACGACGTGGCATTATGACATTGGTCGGCACTCAATCTTCGGTAGTCATTCTTGCGTCGGCGCCGATATTAGGCCGTAAGCAGCGGAGCAACTTCCCCCCGAAATCAAGGTTAAAAGCCCGCCCTTCCTCACCGGCCAAATAAACAGGTTCCTCGTTAGCCTCTTCAGACACCTAATCGTGACCCTCCGTTCATCTTTCCCTCCCTGCAACTCAATCTCATCATGTCGTCTCCGGGAAATCCCGATAGCGAGCCCGATTTACTCGAGCTCGGGAGCCCGTTTGGCTCCACTCGACAGCCGGACATCGCATGCCCTGCGCTCAATCTCGCGGACCTGTTTGGCTCTCGTTTAGTTGGTTTGTTCGTCGAGCCCCAAAAGGTGCGCCCCAGCCCGGTCTGATTTGACGCGCGTTTCTCACCCACATTTAGGTCGCGTTGCACTTGCCGCTTAGTCTCATCCAGCAGGTCCTCGGTACTGCCCAGCAGCGCCAGCTCGAGCTGTTGGGAAAGGCTTTTTACCTCGCGGTCTATCACGATGAACCACTATCAGACGACTTCGTTCAACCTCCAGGTGTCGCGCGCGTTGTGGCTATGCGCGAGCGGAAGGACAAGGAGACCATGCGCCTGCAACCGTCTGAATATGATATACACGTCGTGGTGATTACAGATCGAGCTTTCCTGCCTCTCGCTGATGAAGGTGCCTTTGCCGCCGTCTTATGTTTCCATCCTCCCGAGGGGGCCTTGGGATGCGAGCGGTACCTCAAGGTCGGGCACGGTAGCGAGGCCCGCACATTAGTGACCCTCCTGGCGATGGCCCGTCTCTTGGCCAAAACTGGTGTCGACGTTACGGGATATGACAACGTAGTGGCAAGCCTGGCTAATCTGGAAATGGAGGAGGAGAGTTCTGCGAGTGAAAGCGATAGCGCCGATGGCGACGTCGCGTAGAGCACGTCCGAAAGCTACCCGTTACACTTATTACCTATTTCCAACTCATGTAACAGAGACGCAAACCGCTGGAAGGGGATAGCTGCGCGGGATAGTTGTTTATCTCTCACTCGTATTTAGTTAAATGAATTCGCGTTCGACCAGAACTTCCCACGGTTCACCTGACCTTCCCCACTAGCTCTAAAAAAATTCAGCAGTAGGCGTTTCGCGGAATGTCAAACTCAAGTAATTTTCAATTTCCTGCTATCGGCCAAAGCTCTGTAGCGAATGTCCAGGCGATACTGATGAAGCATCCATATTTACAGATGAGAAAAAGCTGAAGTTTATTGAGCGACTACAGATTGCGGCTAACAAATTTACAAAGACTACAGCTGTCTCATCCTGCTCGTCATCTTTGCACCAGAGAAGAATTCAATTCTACTTCTCTTCTATTCATCGCTACTCGATGAGGACATACTCCCATAAAGCCCATCAGCGTCATCCACTCCGCGGTCGTTCTCCAAGTGCCCCTTGCGCAGGCGACTGAGCGCAGAAAAAATGATATCGGGCGACATCCCATCAGGTGCGCGAATGCCGCGCTCCTCCAAATCTTCCGGCGGGTCGGTCGGCATAAAAATCGAGAAATCGGCAACCCGCATCAGCTCAGCAAAATCGGGTCCAGTCACAATCGCGATGTGGCGTGCTCCGGGGGGAAATGGCCGGCACTCCTGAAGTCTCGAGTATCCGTTGAAAAACCCTCGCCTCGCGGACATGCTTTTCCGGAAGATAAGTTCACGATCAACATGAAAATACTGCAATTCATTGCCTTGGGCGGAAATAATGGCATCGCTCCCCCACTCATCGCCTTCGTCGGAGATGACGACATCGCTCCCCCTGAAATATTGCTCTTGAGGCTGTTCAAAGGCGGTGCTCGCGTAGAAGCAGTAACGGAAGCCGTCGCGCCATTCTCGATTTTTCTCGTATCTGAAGACGGCTCGCAGACTTACGTGAACTGCGACCTGAGCTCCATTAGCTAAATCATACTGCTGGCATAAACTAGCTCACCACGCGCGCGGAAAGAATTTCCTGTAAACGAGGATCCGCCGCAACCTGTTCCTCAAAGGACTCGATCGGATCCTCTGAGGAGTCGGTCAAATCCTCAAGGGGATCGATTGGGGGCTCTTTTCGTAGCGGGATACCCATAGAGATCGAATATATTCTGGTCTTGTGCCCTCTAAAAAAATGAAAATTGCTTGCTGCTCAAGGAGACGTCAATCGGAGCTCCCTTTATAGGTCATCATCCGCTGGAACCAGAAGGCTATCAGAGCTCTCGATACGGAAATTTTTGCCTAGCCGCCCTAGCCACGAACCAAAATAGACCACGCGAGCGACCAAGTAATGCCAAGTATACCTGCGTGCGCCTTGGCGACGACATTGCGTCGGAAATCACCCAATAGATATGCCCACGTAGTTGAATACCGCGCATATATTGGCTGCTTCGCAAAATTGTTGACCGGAGTGTGACACGTAACGTGCCTATAGTCCCATCACACAATAGTCTTTTGACCTTTTTGTCACCCGCCATGGCCGCATGACCAGCTCAGCTGACTGACCTACTTGCTCTAGCTGGCAGCCAATCAGTTCCGCGCGAAGCGACATACCGATCACATGGACGGGTCTGCTCGACAACAGTTTCAGCTATCTTTGTGGGTCGCACGAATGACAGTTGTAATTGCACGGAGTGCCCCACCAACAACGGAACCATCTCAGCTTAATGCTCCAGATCCGGTTCCGTTGGATTACCGTGGAGGCATAATAGTCCTCCTGCCGCCAACGCGGATTACGCAGCAGGTTGAGCACCTCGCTGACACATTCAACAAAAATGGATATTGCAAGCGAACCTGTATGTCACTCGTCAAACGGTGGATGCTACGGAGAGCGAAGGTCCGACCGCTCTAGGAGATAGCCTAAACTTCCAGTGGTATCGAGGGATTTTAATCTTCAAGCCAGATCGCTCCGCCGCCGTCATCATTTTGGCTTGCGTTCCTACTGCTCAGCCACCGCCTTTTCATCCGAGCGGGCTTTAGTTCGTCCAACAGGCGAGGAGTTGTCAGGGAAGGGAGCCGGTGCAATCATTGATAAAGAGTGCCGGTTTACAGCTTGCTGATCTTTCCTCGCTTCTTCGCATTCCCAAATGCGCACCCAAGTTGCGATAAGTTCACAGTTAGTCATGTCTCAAGGAATCTCGCTTACCGCTGAAGAGCGCGAGATAATTGTCAAGGCCTCACAAGATGGTTCAGTACGCTAGGCGTTACCCTTAATTTCTTTGGACATAACTAACCGAAGAAAGCTCGTGGTTATCTCGAACGAGGCTGAGCCTTTTATTGGGCCTGAAGAAGTCTTCAATCCGAAGTGCGACGACTTAGTTCGCGAGATGGCATACCGACAGATATCTACGATCTACGTGTCGGAATGGCCCGAGCATGAGCTGCCCACAAGGAACTTCAAACATCTTTTGGTTGAAGGAGTGAAACTTCTCATCGAGGGCGAGGACCTACATGAACTTGCATCTATTGAAACGAGTTCGATGGAGACGGCGATCAAGAAGTTCGTGAGCGATCACCCGGACTGCGGAATTCGAGTTGATGAGTACCACCCTCGAGTGGTTGCCTTCGAAAGATCGGCGGAAGCCTCTCAAGAGCAAAAGCAGCTTCGCAGTGACTGTAGGGACCTCATGGAAAAGCTGGTAGAGGGAAGAAAGGAATTTTTTGTTGGCGTCCATAACGAAGCAATTGCGATTCTGCGCAACAAAAACACTCAATTCGACGAGGTGATTAAGGTTTTGGGCTGGGACAGCAAGGTTTTCCTCCTAATCACAAATGACGAAGGAGACCAGAGCCTGAAAGAGCGGGCCAATGTTGTGATTGTTGTGAACGGAGAGAATGATCGCGATAGGGAAGGTCTGGCGGAAATTCTGGACTGGATTACTTCACTTCATCCTCGTATTTAGAATACAGAAAATATGATGTTTCTTGCTTCTTCCTTTGTGTGACAGTGCCCCAGTTACAAGAAGTGTTCTCCGTGACATTGGAACTTAAAAAACTCCGCCCTAACGTCCATGAGCCTCGTCACGGACGATTGTGGCAAGGTCGTCAACCTTGCCCACACCTCTGGATGTGGTAATGCCCAGCTCGGTAAGGTGACCGCGCAAAGCGTTTAATCGTTTGGGTACGTTGCCGAACCAGCAAGTCCCGTGCCTTCAAGAGCATAGCCGTCGCTTGCTGGCCGACGGTCTTGAGCGGCACGAAACGCATCGACGGTCGGCCTACAGCTTCGCATATCGCCTCAGCGTACTGCCGCGTCACTCTTTCCTCTTTTGACAAAGGGTTTCACGTAGGCAGGTGGGATCAACCGAACTTCATGTCCGAGAGCCTTGATCTCTCGTGCCCAGTAATGAACGCCGCCGCACGCCTCCAATCCCACGACACACGACGGGATCTTCTTGAAGAACTTCACAACCTCAGAGCGCCGAAGCTGCCTGCGAAGGATTGTCGTCCCTTCGTTGTCTACTCCATGCAACTGAAAGACTTGTTTGGCCGGGTCGAGGCCGATAGTTGTGATCAAAGTCATGATAATGCTCCGCGCTTTTTCGCCGAACTGCATGCTCGGCCCGGTATTTCAGGATACGTTGGGAGCAGAGCCGTTCCAAAACCGGACGCGGTTAGTGTCCGATCAATTATCGGAAAATCCGTCCGGTTTCGGTGGAATACGCAGTTATATTTACGAAGAAAGACAGATATGAGCACCAAACGCGCATATCTACGAATGTCTGCCGAAACATATGAGGACACGACCAAACTGACATCTGCATCAACGTACAAAGATACAAATATCACATCAACCCCTATCCTGCCAGCAAAAGGAGGTTCCCAGCCAAAGGAAGTTCGAATAACAAGCAGATCAATTGACCTATCAAACTGTGGCAACCTATCGCGAGCCACCCTGGCACGGCTGAACTCCCCATGCCGCATCATGCTTGGGTGGTTACATATTTTCGAATACGAGGATTGGCGCTGCACAGCCCCTCCTTGGCTGGAGTTGGAGATAAGCGCTAACCTATCAAACTGTGACAACCTATCGCGAGCTACCCTGGCACCGCTGAACTCCCCATGCCGCATCATGCTTGGGTGGTCACGTATTTTCGAATACGAGGATTGGCGCTGCACAGCCCCCTCCTTGGCTGGAGCTGGAGATAAGCGTCAACCTATCAAACTGTGACAACCTATCGCGAGCCAACCACCCAATTTCCGGATGTCTGAAAAGCTGCCTATCTGAGAATTGATCAGCAGAACAATTTGTCATTCATGCGGAAAGACCTCGGATCAATTCCTCACCAGATGTGTATAAAGACCCAGCTCTTCGCCCATCTCAATTCTTCTTTCCTCATCACACTTTCATCTTCGCAATTGCACTTAATAAGTGCAAACCCCAGCCCACTTCGCAAACACTTTTCAACTTCGAACTTTTGTTCCCAGTCACTTCATCAAGCACCATGTCTTCCACTGCTGGTCCCAAGGAACTCGCCATCCCCGGCGTAGGCCCCGGCGGTGCTGAATTGTTCAAGCGCCTCGTGGCCGAAAGAGCCCTTCGCCAGCAGTATGAGGACCTGCCTCTCCATGTGTACCTCATCGACCGATGTGGCCTCGACTTCTTCGCTCGCGGCACTACCTGGAGGGGCGATGGCGCTATCAACACCAGCATACCTAGTATGCCTCAAGGCCTTGATGGTCTTGACCCCGCCGTCGCACGCTTCTACGACCTTGCTGCGCGTTGCTCTGAGTATTTCGTCGAAAATCGCCGGACCCTTTACGAACATTACTCGAAGCGCAACCCTGCTCTCGCAATCCTGTTCTACAAGTCGTTCGGTCCTAACGGTAAGCCCGACACCACCAAGGCCTGTGGTGGCCGCAATGAGGTTGGCATCGTCAACAACGCCAATCTCATGGGTGTGGTTGAGTGGGTCAAGGCTGGAAACGTTCCCGGCCTTACTGTCACTCTTTTCCCGGACACCGAAGTCGAGAAGCCGGACTACACTGATGGCAAGCACCCCAAGCTCGTCATGAAGAATCTCAAGACGGGCGAGATTGTCACCAAGGCTTTCGATTGGGTCGCCCAACACGGAGGCACGCCTATTGCCTCAATCACCCCGGGCAAGAACCAGGGCAACATCTTCTCCGGGGACGCCGACTATGATCAGATCCGCGCCTTCCTCAAGCGCAAGAACGCTCTCGACAAGAATGACAAGCTCCTTCCCAGCAAGCGCGGTGCCATTGGCGGTGAGGGCCTCTACTCTTACGACTTCTACGGTGTCCTCAAGGCTTTCGATCCAACTTTTAGACTGGCGCGCGACAGCCCTGAGGGGTATTTCATTGAGAAGGCCCTCGTTCCCAAGTACAAGCACAACACCACCTTCGTCAGCTCCGGTGCCGGACGTCCCGCTCCGCCTCGCCTTTCTCATGCAGAGGATTGGCAGGGCGTTGAGGACCCTCTCCCTTTGCTCAGCACCAAGGAGATGCATGCCCTCGGTATGGTTCTTGGTCTTGACCGCATCTCCATCGCCCTTCTGTGCGTCAATCACAACATGGCGCACACCTTGGGAGGCGTTCCGCTTGAGACCGCCATCCCGCCTCCCAACTCTGCGGCCTATCACAAGAAATACCTCGAAGAGATCAGAAAGCATCTGCAGAACCCTGCGACCATCACGGAAACTGTGCTGATGCGCCAGGCGCTCCAGTCCATCTTCTATCTGCGCGGCTTCGAGAAAGATGCCAAGCGCGCCCAGAAGGAGCTCGAGGAATTCTCTCCTCTTACCGCACGTGGACGCGGCACGTGGCACCAAGTCGCTTCAATGGGCTATGAGATGAGCCACATGAAGGCAGGCACTGTGGAAAACCGGGACTACTTCGCCAACCGGGACTACATTCGCTTCGAAGCCGCAGCATCGCCTGTCTTCATCTATCTGGCGGTCGCTCTGGGCTACGAAGCGGAAACTGCCACCCACTTGTACGCCGACTTCAGCAATATCGTCGACACTGGCGATGCTGTTGAGATCGGTGACCAAACCTTCGATTTTGCTTTCCTGCCCCCACGCATTGATCGCTCCGCTGACAAGTTCCTCGCCGCTCTCAAGGGGCAGGTTCTCATGGAAAAAAACGGAGCCCCATTCTTCGATAAAGGACGTCGCTACTGCAACACCGCGGGACCGATCAATGTCAGTGACGGCGGTGCAGGCGGATGGGGTGTCTCGGTTCGCGGCGGCGGCATGGCCAATGAGCGTTGGGCTGGAGACACCGTTGATCTCGGCAATACAACTCTCCGTGCGGAACTTGCTGCGAAGCAATTACTTCTGGACCTCTACATCCAGCACCATGGCCTCAAGCAAGACCTCGACAAGCTGTATGAACTCGTCTTGCCCTCTCACGCTAAATTCGCCGAGGACTGGAACAAGTTCAAGCCGATCTACGAAGAATTCGGTGACAAGTATGCATCTGCCAATCTCGCAAAGGCTCTTCCTGACCTCAACCCCGTGAACTTCCGCAAGTGGGCCGATCAGATTGGTTCCGACGCGACCCGCGCTGACTTCATTGGCCCTCGCAACGCCCGCGTGGCTGAGATCAAGAAAGACTTCATTCCTCCTTTCCCCGCCCCCAACCGCGACCGCTACTATCTGAAGTTCCCTGACTTCACCCTTGGGGAATTGGACGACATGGCCGTTTTGGCTGAGAAGGAGAAAGTGTACGGCACGATTGAAGACCAGCTCGCTGATGCCATGGCGGAGTAAGTCGACAGAAGGATCCTAGAAGCATAAATGGATGGATGGAATAGAGATTGCTATATGTTTCGAGGCCGATGCTAAATCATCGTTCAGACGGAAATGTTTACCGAGCACATTGGGTTTGCTTATCTTATTTTCCTGCTTTTGCGTTCCTTTTCTCCATTCTTGCTGTCGGCTTTCTGTAACGAGCAAATGTGATTGGTAGCGCAGGATCAATAGCTCAATTTATCTTATATAAATTCTCAATATCTTTAGTAATATTTGCCATTAAGACAGAATCAACTCAATCAAGGCAACATCTCAAACGAGCTCGAAAGGTCACGGATAACTACAGCTACATACATCCTGCCATATTGCATATGGCTGTGACTGCCAGTGACGCGCCAGCTACGAGAGCCCTCGAGTTTGAGTGAGGCATCGCTGGCCTTCTATTCATAGATGATGGTATCGCTGAGGTCGTGCTTTCGAAGTGAATTAGCCCCCCGAAAGGCCCGGACATGCTCCCCCACTTAGTTAAGTGTGTAGGAGTAATGTCGGTATTATGACTAGCATCAATCATAAGATAGAGGTCCTTTCCGGCCCTGAGCGGCGGCGGCGCTGGAGCACGGCGGAAAAGCTGGCCATCCAGGAGACCTACGAGGCGGACGCGACGGTCAGCATCGTCGCCCGCCGTCATGGCATCCAGCCGAACCAGTTGTTCGCGTGGCGCAGGCTGGCGTCTCAGGGCGCGCTGACGGCTACGGCCGCCGAAGAAGAGGTCGTTCCGGCTTCTGAATACCGGGCGCTTCAGGCCCAGGTGAAGGAGTTGCAGCGCTTGTTGGGCAAGAAGACGATGGAGAGCGAAATCCTCAAGGAAGCTCTCGAAATCGCCGGCGGCCCAAAAAAACGGATGTTGCGCTCGATCTCTCTTCCGAAGGGAATTTTGGGATGAAGACCGTTTGCGAAACTTTGGGTGTCGCCCGGTCGAATATCGCCACCCGTGCTGCAGGCTCCCCTTCCAGAGCCAGAGGACGTCCGCCACTGCCGGATCGGGAACTGGTGGAGGAAATCAAAGCCATCATCGTCGACATGCCCACCTACGGCTATCGGCGTGTCCATGCCATCCTGCGCCGCAATGCCCGCAAAGACGGGCGTTCATGGCCCAATGCCAAGCGCGTCTACCGGGTCATGAAGCTGCACAATCTGCTATTGGTGCGCCACACTGGAGCGGTCGATGACCGTCTCCATGAGGGTCAAGTTGCTGTCACTCGCTCCAACACCCGATGGTGCTCCGACGGTTTCGAGATCGGCTGCGACAACAAGGAGAAGGTCCGCGTCGCCTTCGCCCTCGACTGCTGCGACCGCGAGGCAATCGCCCATGTCGCCACCACCGAGGGCATCAAGAGCCAGGATGTGCAGGACCTCGTGATCACCGCCGTCGAGAACCGCTTCGGACGCATCAACATGCTGTCCGAGCCCATCGAATGGCTCACCGACAACGGCTCCTGCTTCATCGCCAGGGATACCGCATCCCTGCTGCGTGACATCGGCATGGAGCCCTGCACAACACCAGTGCGCAGCCCGCAGTCAAACGGCATGGCAGAGGCTTTCGTCAAAACCTTCAAGCGCGATTACGTCTCGGTGAACCCCACCCCGGACGCTGAAACCGTCATTGCTCAACTCCCGTTCTGGTTTGAGCATTACAACAATCTTCACCCGCATGTCAGTACCGGAGCAATACTCCCCACTAGTGCCGTTTGAATCTTCCCCAGGTGCTGCGGCCGCCGGTCTTCCGGGGCGCGCGCCGGAAGACCGGCGGCGCGTCATCGCCGATACTCCTTCCGAAGGTCGGAAGGGGGATGTTGGTGATCAAGCGTAAACGCGATTTTCCCCGCACCTTCTGCAATTGATTGAGCTTTGGCATGAGGTGTCCACCAAAATAGGTGGACACCAAGTGATGGAAGAAGGTCAAAAACTTGCCGTGCGGCTGGTCGGTCGGAATGGGAGACGCCGTTTCAATCAAAGTTCGAAAGACCGCCTTATTGCGGCCTGCCTTGAACCTGGCGCATCGGTATCGAAACTCGCGCGCGAACACGGGGTCAACGCGAACCTTGTTTGGAAATGGATACGGAAGCACACCCAGTCGCTTGCGTTGCCGCCGTCTTCGACATCGTCTTTTATTCCGGTGCAAATCACCGCGG
>Ga0209371_1000865_pt1 | contig 24425 bp, 18 predicted proteins | sample AgamicAtAmrz_FD_187165 | JGI IMG/M metagenome (GOLD analysis project Ga0209371, IMG submission 187165) | Agave microbial communities from Guanajuato, Mexico - At.Am.rz (SPAdes) (version 2) | ecosystem: Host-associated > Plants > Roots > Rhizosphere | place: Guanajato, Mexico | collected 2012-06-07
CGCCTACCGCCAGCTCGGTCGCCTTGCGCCGGGCGCGGAGGTGATACTGCCAGGCAACACCTTTATCGCCACGGCATTGGCCGTTAGCGAGGCAGGCCTGGTTCCGGTGCTGGTCGAGCCCGCACAACGCGACTTTGGCATTTCGGTCGCCGCCGCCGAAGCGGCCATCACCCCCAGAACAGGGGCGATAATCGCCGTCCATCTCTATGGGCAACTGGCTGATATGCCCAGCTTGCGGCAGTTGACGCAACGGCACGATCTGTTGCTGATCGAGGATTGTGCGCAGGCCCACGGCGCACGTGACGAGCACGACCGTGTGGCGGGTTCGCTGGGCGATGCCGCGGGATTCAGTTTCTTCCCGGTGAAGAACCTGGGTGCGCTTGGCGACGGTGGGGCGGTTGCCACCAATGATTCCATGCTTGCCGAGCACGTACGCAAGTTGCGCAGCTACGGCTCCTCTGAGAAGTACGTTCACGGCGCCAAGGGCGTGAACTCGCGCCTGGACGAGCTACAGGCGGCATTGCTGCGCGTCAGGTTACCCAGGCTGGGTGAAGACGCCGAGCAGCGGCGGGCCATCGCGGATCGCTACCTGAAGGGCATATCGCATCCGGCGATTACCCTGCCCAGCCAGCCTTCGTTGCCACTGAGCCATGTCTGGCATCTGTTCGTGGTGAGCTGCGCGCAACGGCAGTCGCTTCAAGCGCATTTGCAGCGTCGCGGTATTCCTACCCTGATTCATTACCCCGTGCCGATTCATCGCCAGGCTGCCTATGCCGAGTTATCCGGCCTGTCCCTCCCGGTGGCAGAGCGCATGGCTGAGCAAGTGCTGAGCCTGCCTCTGTATCCCGCAATGCCGGAGGATTACGTGGCTGCGGTGATCGATGCATGCAACGATTTTGCCCATGACGAGCGTGGAGAAGTCCCATGTCGCTGAAAGATTGCAAGATCATCGATCTGCCAAAGATCGAGGACCCGCGCGGCAACCTGACGTTCGTCGAGGGTGGGCGGCATATTCCGTTCGACATCCAGCGCGTTTATTACCTCTATGACGTGCCGGGTGGCTCCCACCGCGGTGGCCATGCGCACAAGGGGCTGCACCAGTTGCTGATCGCCATGTCGGGCAGTTTCGATATCCTGCTGGACGATGGCCGTACCCGCTTCAAATACCACATGAACCGCTCCTACTACGGGCTCTACATTCCGCCCATGATCTGGCGTGAAATCGACAATTTCTCCAGCGGTTCCGTGTGCATGGTCATGGCGTCGCAGTTTTATGACGAAGATGACTATTTCAGGGATTACGATGAATTCAGAAAGGCGTTACAAGGACCTTCGGCATGACCTCTGTCAGTTCTAGTGTTGCGCCACTCGAGCGTTTGCTCGATGGATTGGCCAGTCTCAACGGGCTGAAGGCTTCGCGACGCGGCCAGGCAGGTACGCGCTACGATGTCGACGTCACCGTTACCGTCATGTCCTACAACAACGCGCCGTACCTTGCGCAGACGATCGAATCGGTGCTGTCTCAGGAAGGCGTAAGCCTCGAACTGCTGGTCTTCGATGATCGCTCCAGCGACGACAGTGTCGAGGTGTTGAACGGGTATATTGGCGACCCGCGCTTCAGTTTTCAGGTCAACCCGGTCAATCTGGGTATGGCCGGCAACTACAATCGTTGCGTTCAATCGGGAAATGGCCGGTACCTGGTGGTGCTGGGGTCCGATGACGTTCTCTATCCTGGCCATCTGGCGTCCCTTGTGGCGGCCATGAATGCCTGCCCGGGCGCGGCGCTTGGCTATGCCCAGTGCAACTGGATTGATGAGAACGGCAGGTTCATTCGCTATGCCGATCATCCGGGGCACCGCCGGCAATCCTATTCCGGAGGGCGTGACGAGGTCGCGGATCTCCTCACGTTCGACAGCTACATCACCCCGTCGGCGGCGATCCTGCGGCGCAGCGCGCTGCCTCATGTCGCCTTGCCCGAAGGGGGCATCCACCGGCACGACCTGCTGGCGGGCGATTGGGAGCTGTGGATTCGTCTGGCGCGCCAGTTCCCCGATTTCGTATTTCTACGCCAGGCGAGCGTGGGTTACCGCATCCATTCCGGTCAGATATCGAACACCTTTTACGGCAGCGAGCGCCCCCTGCGCGAGCACACCGAGATTCTGGAAATGAACCTTGCCGATGCGCCGACCCGCAGGCGCATGATCGCCCACGGCGAGGCCATCTGGGCGTTGTATCAGCAGCGGATAAACGCTTATCCCGCTGCAACGACGGCGCCTTATCAGCGCAGAATCGATGCCATACATACCGCCTTGATGGCCAAGGGCGAATTGTCCATGGTCCCCTCGCAGTTCCTGTTCTCGATCATCATGACGACCTACAACCGGCGCGAACTGCTGCGCTTCGCGCTGGATAGCGTCAAGGCTCAGACGCTGCAGGATTTCGAGGTCATTCTGGTGAACGACCATGGAGAGGGTGTCGAATCCCTCCTGGAGCCGTATCCCTACTGTATTACCTACCTGCGCCAGGGGCGCAATGCCGGGCCTGCGGCGGCGCGCAACGCCGCGCATCGCCTGGCCCGCGGTCAGTACCTGGTTTATCTGGACGACGACGACGTCTTTCTGCCGGATCACCTGCAAGCCCTGGCCGATGCGCTGCAGGAACACCCGGGAGAGGTGGTGTACAGCGACGCCTTGTTCATTGCCGAGCGCGTTGAGAACGGAGTACGCCACGTGATCAATCAGGAGCAGCGTTATCCCCATGGGGATTACTCGCGCGAACGCCTGCTCGTAGACAACTACATTCCGGTCAATACCTTCGCCTGGCCGCGTTCGGCTGCGCTGGAGGTTGGCGGGTTCGACGAAACCCTGTCGGGCCTGGAGGACTGGGATTTCCTGATGCGGCTCGCCGCTCGTCTGCCTTTCCACCACGTGCAGCAGGAAACCGTGCAGGTGCGCATGCGCGCTGACGAATCGTCCGTCGAGCGACGTTCTCAGCAGGCGCTGAAGGATTATCCGGCGTTGTATAAGGAAATGTACCGGCGCCACGGCGACGCGGGCAGTACGGCGGTGAAGGCCGGCAGGGTGAACCTGCTGCAGCGTCTCGGGGCTGACGTCGAGGTGACCCGTCAACCGCCGAGCATGCAGGCATGGCTGCAGCGACGCGCCTTGACGCCCCCCCAGAAAGCGCTGGTGGACGAGCGCCTCGGAGGCCAGGGTGGGGCGCCACACTTCGGTATCCTGATCGTGGATCTGCAAGGGGACCACGCCGCACTGGCGCGTACGCTCGCCTCCCTCGACAGCGCGCGCGACAACTATGCGAAGCTGCAGGCAGTGGTGTTGAGCAGTGCTGAAAACGTCGCCAGTTTGCCATCCTGCCAGGTCGTGGCGGTGCGGCCTGATGACTGGCTCGCGGCGCTCAACGAACTCCTGGCTGCCTCGGCCTTCGACTGGTGCCTGCTGCTGCGCGCGGGCGAGGAGCTGACCCCGTCGGGCCTGATGATGGCGGGGCTGGAATTGCTGACCGCGCCGGATTGCCGCGCGATCTACTGCGACGAAATGTTCCGCCAGGAAGGACAGTTGGCCGCGGCTTTGCGGCCTGCCTTCAATCTCGACTATCTGTTGAGCTTCCCGGCAGGAATGGCCAGGCACTGGCTGTTCCGCCGCGATGTCGTGGTGGCGGCCGGCGGCTTCGACCCGGCCTTCGAGCAGGCGGCGGAGCTGGAGCTGATCCTCAGGCTGATCAACCAGGGCGGCCTCGATGGCCTGGGGCACGTGGCGGAGCCGTTGCTGATCACCGAGGCACCCGCGTTGGCCGACAGTGATGCCGAGCAGCGGGCCATCGCCCAGCATCTGCAGCAGCGTGGCTACTCGGGCGCGGCCGTCACGTCGGCGAAGCCCGGGCGTTATCGGATCGACTATGGGCATGCGCAATCGCCGCTGGTGTCCTTCCTGATTCTGCCCGGTGAGTGTCTCGAGCACTTGCAGCGCTGCGTGGAGAGCATTCTCGAGAATACCCGCTATCCCAACTACGAATTGCTGTTGATTCAGAGTCCTCTGCAAACTGATGAGGTCGCTACCTGGCTCGGCGCGTTGGCTTCGCTTGGCGAGGCGCGCATTCGCATACTGCCCTCAGGGCAGGAGGCACTGACGCCGCAGGCGCTGCTCAATCAGGCTGCCGAGCAGGCGCACGGGGATTACCTGCTGCTGCTTTCGGCCGATGCGGCTGCGATCAGCGAGGACTGGCTGGATGAACTGCTCAACCACGCGCAACGTCCGGAGGTGGCTTGCGTCGGCGCCAAGTTGCTGTCTGCAGAGGGGAAAATCGCTCAGGCCAGCCTGATCCTCGGGCTCGAGGGACCGGTGGGCAGGCCCTACGTCGGTGAGTCCCTGGATGCGCCTGGCTATATGCAGCGCCTGCAGGTGGTGCAGAACAGCAGCGCTGTAGGACATCAATGCCTATTGGTGGCCAAGGCCGTGTTTCTGCAGCTGGGCGGGCTGAGCGACGGGGACGTACCGTGGCGCTATGCGGGTGCCGACCTCTGCCTGAAGGCGCGCCAGGCCGGCTATCTGACCGTATGGACACCCTTCTCGCAGTTGATGCTCGACCCGGTGGATGTCACCCGCGGCACTACCGCCGAGCATGACGCCCTGTATGCCCGATGGCTGCCGGTGCTGGCACGCGATCCTGCCTACAACCCGAACTTCTCGCTCTCGCAGCCCGGCGGGTTCAGGCTGGCCGACACGGCGTTGTCATGGCGGCCCCTGTCGTCATGGAAGCCGGTGCCCGCCGTGCTGGCCCATCCGTCCGACAACTATGGCTCGGGGCACTATCGAGTCATTCAGCCGTTTAGCGCCCTGCAACAGGCTGGGCTGATCGAGGGTGGGCTTTCCCCGGGCCTGATGCACGTGACGGATCTGGAGCGCTACGACCCGGATGTAATCATTTTGCAGAAGCAGATTGGCGATGAGCGCTTCGAGGCGATGCGCCGTATGCAAGCGTTTTCCCGTGCGCTCAAGGTCTACGAGCTCGACGACTACCTGCCCAATTTGCCGGTGAAGAGCGTCCACCGGGCGCAGATGCCGAAGGACATCCTGAAATCCATGCGTCGCGGCCTCGGGTATGTGGACCGCTTCGTGGTATCCACTCAGACCCTGGCCGATGCCTGCAGCGGCTTGCATGACGACATCCGGGTAATCGAGAACTGTTTGCCACCCGCCTGGTGGAAAGGGCTGGCCACTACCCGCAGCAGGTCGGGGAAACCCAGGGTCGGCTGGGCCGGTGGCATCGGGCACACCGGCGACCTGGAAATGATCGCCGATGTCGTGCTGGCACTGGCCGATGAAGTGGATTGGGTATTCATGGGCATGTGCCCCGACAAATTGCGACCCGCCGTCAAGGAGGTTCATGAGGGGGTCGATATCAGTGTCTACCCGCGGGCCTTGGCGGCGCTGAACCTGGATCTGGCAGTGGCGCCACTGGAAGAGAACCTGTTCAACGAGTGCAAGAGCAATCTGCGCCTGCTGGAGTACGGTGCCTGTGGGTTTGCCGTGGTGTGCAGCGACGTGCGCAGTTACCAGGGAAATCTGCCGGTGACGCGGGTGAAGAACCGTTATCGGGACTGGATGGATGCAATAAGAATGCATGTGGCCGATCTGGACGCGACGGCTCGCGCCGGTGAAGCATTGCATCAGCAGGTGATGCGCGACTGGATGCTCGAGGGTGACAACCTGGTGGCCTGGCAGCGCGCCTGGTTGCCCGACTGAGACGAGGCTCTGGCGCGGTTTTACTGACGGGCTCAAGGATTGACGGCAGGTGCCGATACGCTGTTCAGGAAGCGGTTGAAGAAGCATGGCTCCTGGGTTGTCAAGGGAGTCGTAAAAAAATTCAACTTCGCTCCTAAAGCTTCGCAGAGTCAGGTCGATAAAGAGTATGAAAGCGAACTCAATGTTGCCTGAGCATTGCAGGCCGGAGTCGCAAGCCCAGGCAAACAGTTAGTGTCCGATGGAGGACAAACATCATGGCTTTGACCGTAAACACCAACATTGCGTCGTTGAACACTCAGCGCAACCTGAACACTTCGTCCAACGCGCTCAATACCTCCCTGCAGCGTCTGTCGACCGGTTCGCGCATCAACAGTGCCAAGGACGATGCGGCTGGCCTGCAAATCGCCAACCGTCTGACCAGCCAGGTCAACGGCCTGAACGTTGCGGTGAAGAACTCCAACGACGGCATCTCCATGGCGCAGACCGCTGAAGGTGCCCTGCAGCAGTCGACCACCATCCTGCAGCGTATGCGTGACCTGTCCCTGCAGTCGGCCAACGGTTCGAACAGCGAAGGCGAGCGTAAGGCACTGAACTCGGAAGTGACCGAGCTCAAGAAGGAACTGAACCGTATCTCCAACACCACCACCTTCGGTGGCAAGAAGCTGTTGGATGGCAACTTCGGTACCACCACCTTCCAGGTAGGTAGCGCGGCCAACGAAACCATCAGCGTGAAGATCGACGAGATGAGCACCTCGTCGCTGAAAGGCAAATACTACGAAGGCAGCGTGGCGGCTGCTACGGGTACCGCCAGCGCTTCGGGCACCATCACCGTATCCGGCACCGTCAACGGTACCGATTTCTCGGTTGAAGTAGCGGTTGCCAGTGGCGCCACTGCAAAAGAAGTCAGCCAGTCCGTAGCGACCGCCATCAACGATGCCAACATCGGCGTGGGTGCGTTCGTGGACGACGCCGGTGCCACCAACCTGATCTCCGGTCAGAACACTGCTGGTACTGCCAACGCCCTGTCTTCCCTGAGCATCAGCGGTACCGTTGCAGGGATCACCAATGGCACCTACACCGCGGCAACGGCTGTTACCGAAACGGAGATGACCAATATCGACGTCAGCACCGTACAGGGTGCCCAGGAGTCGGTCATCGTCATCGACCAGGCGATCTCGGCGATCGACAAGCAACGTGCCGACCTCGGTGCTGTGCAGAACCGCTTCGAGAACACCATTGGTAACCTGCAGAACATCGCAGAGAACGTTTCGGCTGCACGTGGTCGGATTCAGGATACGGACTTCGCCGCGGAAACTGCGAACCTGACCAAGAACCAGATTCTGCAGCAGGCCGGTACCGCGATCCTGTCCCAGGCCAACCAGCTGCCGCAGGCGGTGCTCAGCCTCCTGCAGTAAGCCAGATCGGCTAGGCTGCTCTAAACTCCGGGGGGAAGTGCATAGCGCTTCTCCCCGTTTTGCCTTGCGAGGTAAAAGAGATGGATATCGCAATAAACAGTTTGTCACCGGTGCTGGCCAAGCCGACAGGTGCGCCTGCGTCCGGGGCTTATGCCGGGGCAAGGGCCGCTTCTGAAGCCGGTAATGATCAGTCTTCTACACGTCAGGGCCAGGCCCCGGCGGAGGATTCAGAGCAGATTTACGAGCAGGTGGACAATGCGGTCACGTCCATCCAGAGTTTCGTGCAGAACATCCGACGTGACCTGAACTTCAGTGTCGATGATTCCACTGGCCGGGTCGTGGTGAAGGTTACCGATCGCGCGTCCGGCGATGTGATTCGTCAATTGCCTTCCGAAGAAGCCCTGCGCTTGGCGGAAAGCCTGGAGGAAGTGCGAAGCCTGCTGTTCAAGGCCGAGGCCTGATATGGCGCGGTTCTTGAATACGCAAACGAGGACTGCAGAAACTTGCGCATGAACGTCAATATCGTGACGGAGTAGAAACTATGGCTATTGGTGGAGTTCAGACAGGCATCAACTCAGGGCTACCGATCGGTGATCTGGTAAAGGCGATGGTCGATGCCGAAAAGGCACCCAAGGAAGCGCAGCTGGCGCGCCTGTCGAGTTCGACCACCACCAAACTGTCCGGGCTGGGGCAGCTCAACAGTGCGCTCGGCGAGTTCCAGACCGCGCTCAAGGATCTCAACAGCGCGACGCTGTTCGAGAAGCGCACGGCCACGTCCTCCAATACCGGTGCGCTGACCGCCACCGCCGGAAAAACAGCATCGGCTGGCAACTACCAGATCGAGGTCAAGAGCCTCGCTTCCGCCAGCAAGGTCGCCTCCAAGGCTCTCGAGGGTACTTTCAAGAGTGGCAGCAGTGACGAAGTGCTGAGCGTCAAACTCGGCGAAAGTGGCACCGCTGTCGATGTGAAGATCACCGCGGATTCTGACCTGGCCAGCATTCGTGACCAGCTCAATACCGCGCTGAAGGGGAAAGGGGTAACGGTCAGTACGATCAACGACCCGGCTAGCGGCAAGTCTCGCCTGGTGTTCAGTGGCAGCGAGACGGGCGCGGGTAAGGACGTCATCGTTTCCGGCAGTGGTGATCTTGCTGCGCTCAATGTCGATGGCCGTAACAAACTGGCCACGGGTGATGACTCGGCCTCCGGATATATCGTGCAGGCAGCCAATGCCGAGTTCTCGATCGATGGTCTCGCGCTCACCAGCCCTACCAACACGGTCAAGGGTGCTATTGCCGATGTCAATTTCGACTTGCTTGCCGCCACCGAAAAGCCCCTGACCCTCAAGGTCGGTGAGGACAATGCCGGTGTCAAGGCGGGTATCAAGAAGTTCGTCGATGCTTACAACAAGCTGATCAATACCACCAACGATCTGACCCGAGTCACCAAGGTCGGTGAGGATGGAACACCGCTGGTCGGTGGGCTGGTGGGGGATTCGACCGTTCGAAATCTGCTCGGCGGCGTCCGCAACGAACTGGTCAACCCTGCTGGCGGTAACGGTGTGAAGGTGCTGGCGGATCTGGGTATTACCACCCAGAAGGACGGCACCCTGAAGATCGAGGACACCAAGCTCGATGCCGCGCTGAAGAACAACTTCGATGCGGTCGGATCGTTTTTCCTCGGTGATGGCGGCTTGGCCAAGCGTCTTGATGGCCAGGTCTCTGCATACAGCCAGACGGGTGGCATCCTCTCTCAGCGCATGCAGGCGCTGGAGTCCACCCGCAGCGATATCAAGAAGCAGACCGAGGAGCTTACGTTACGTGTCGACAGCATGCAGAAGCGCCTGCTTGCCCAGTTCAACGCCATGGACTCGCTGGTGGGTCAGTTGAACGGCACCAGTAGCCAGCTGCAGAACACGCTGTCCAACTTGCCCGGCGTAGTCAAGAAGAGTAGCTAAATGAACGGTCCCATCGATACTTACAAAAGCGTCAAGACCAGTCAGGTAGTAACCCCTTACCAGGCGGTTAACCTCTTGCTGGACGGTGCCATCGAGCGAATCTCCCTGGCGATTCTGGCCCAGCAACAGGACAATCCAGGTCTGCGCGGCGAGGCGGTCAGCGGCACGATCTCCATCATCGCGGTGTTGCAATCGAGCCTGGACAAGGAACTCGGCGGCGAGCTGGCACAGAATCTCGACAACCTGTACGACTACATCAACCGTCGCTTGGTTGGCGTGGCACTCGACGATACGCCGCGCCGGTTGGAAGAAGTGCAGCAATTGCTGACGCAGATCCGCGATGCCTGGAAAGCGATCGGCCCCGAGGTCGAACCTGGCGGCGACTGAGCCGCCTGGCATTTGCGGGTACCTGAGTGGCGTCTGCTCGAGCAGCGCAACTCTACTGCCGCCATGAGCGGCGCCAGCGCTGCGCCTTGCCCATGGCGCGTGTCGCTCGTCTGTCGTCGCGGCAGCATGACCATATTGACGATCAATCTTTCCTAAAGCTCACGCCTCTCGTGCCGATACATTGAGTATTCCCGCTGTACACTGGAGTACATCTGCATGAACGCCATGGCTGCTATGCGTCAGTATCAAAACGTCAACACTCAGGCTCAGGCTGTAGATGCCAGCCCGCATCGTCTGATCCAGATGCTGATGGAAGGCGGCCTCACCCGCCTTGCACAAGCGCGTGGCGCCATGGAGCGCGGGCAGTTTGCGATGAAGGGTGAGTTGATCGGCAAGGCCATCGGCATCATTGGTGGCCTGCGCGCTGGCTTGAACCTCGAAGAGGGCGGTGAGTTGGCCGAGAACCTGGACAATCTTTACGACTACATGAGCCGCCGGTTGCTGGAGGCTAATCTGAAGAACAGCGTCGAGCCGCTCGATGAAGTGGCCGACCTGCTGCGCAATGTGAAAACCGGCTGGGATGCAATTGCCCAGTAAACGGCATGCTGGAAGGAGTTTTCCATGAATACATCTGTTCAGCGTCTCCAGAATACGGGTACGGCCATGCGCCAAGCATTGTCCACCCAGGACTGGGCGGCCATTGGCGAGCTGGATCTGCAATGCCGACAGGCTGTCGAAGAGGCGATGGTGGATGCCGCCGATGAGGATGGTGCGCTGCGTGCGCGCATGCAGGAGCTTCTTGATCTCTACAAGGATCTGGTCACTGCCTGTCAGGCCGAGCGGCAACGGCTGGCCAACGAGCTCGTACAATTCAACCAGTCGCAGCAGGGTGCCAAGGTCTATCAGCTTTTCGGTTGAATGACCTGGTCATCTGGCCCCGCTGCGCCAGATCTCGTCGTCTTTGGTGTTCGCGCCGTTACCCTGCGCTCTCGAACTCTCGAGGGCCCGCCCCAAGTGGGCCTGATCAACTCCTTGTAAATATTCACGCCATAAAATTGACTAAGCGCCAATAATTTACTTTACTGCTGGCTATATGCCGGCGCTGCGGTGGTCGGTGGCTTTTTCTTTTTGGGCCGGGCAATTATGTGGCGTGAAACCAAGCTTCTGCTAATCGATGACAACCTTGAAAGCCGCCGTGACCTGTCGGTGATTCTGGATTTTCTTGGCGAAGATCATCTCGCGTGTGGCAGCGGCGACTGGAACAAGGTGGTCGAGCAGATCGACTCCAGCAGGAGCATCCTGGGTGTCCTGCTCGGCGAGGTGCAGCTCAAGGGCGGCGCGCTGGATCTGCTCAAGGAATTCGCCGCCTGGGACGAGTATCTGCCGGTTCTGATGCTCCACGAGCACGCCACCACGGATTGGCCGGAAGAGTTTCGCCGCCGTGTGCTGGCAACCCTGGAAATGCCGCCGAGCTACAACAAGCTCCTTGATTCCCTGCACCGTGCCCAGGTCTATCGCGAGATGTATGACCAGGCCCGCGAGCGTGGCCGACAGCGTGAACCCAACCTGTTCCGCAGCCTGGTAGGCACCAGTCGCGCCATCCAGCAGGTCAGGCAGATGATGCAGCAGGTGGCGGACACCGAAGCCAGCGTGCTGATTCTCGGCGAGTCGGGCACCGGCAAGGAGGTGGTAGCGCGCAACCTGCACTATCACTCCAAACGCCGCGAAGCGCCGTTCGTGCCCGTCAACTGTGGCGCCATTCCAGCCGAATTGCTGGAGAGCGAACTGTTCGGCCATGAGAAGGGCGCCTTTACGGGTGCCATCACCAGTCGTGCCGGCCGCTTCGAGATGGCCAACGGCGGCACGCTGTTCCTCGACGAGATTGGCGACATGCCGTTGCCCATGCAGGTCAAGCTGCTGCGGGTTCTGCAGGAGCGTACCTTCGAGCGCGTGGGCAGCAACAAGACCCAGAACGCCGATGTGCGCATCATTGCGGCGACCCACAAGAACCTTGAAAGCATGATCGAGAGCGGCAGCTTCCGTGAGGATCTGTACTACCGCCTGAACGTGTTCCCCATCGAAATGGCACCGCTGCGTGAGCGCATCGAGGACATCCCGTTGCTGATGAACGAGTTGATCTCGCGCATGGAGCACGAGAAGCGTGGCTCGATCCGTTTCAACTCCGCCGCCATCATGTCGCTCTGTCGTCATGACTGGGCGGGCAACGTTCGCGAGCTGGCCAACCTGGTCGAGCGCATGGCGATCATGCATCCCTACGGCGTGATCGGCGTGGGCGAGTTGCCGAAGAAATTCCGCCACGTCGACGACGAAGACGAGCAGCTTGCTGCCAGCCTGCGCGATGAACTGGACGAGCGTGCGGTGCTGACCTCGCCGTCACCGTCGGTGTTGTCGCCAGCAATGCTGCCGGCCGAGGGCCTGGATCTCAAGGACTACCTCGGCAACCTGGAGCAGGGGCTTATCCAGCAGGCGCTGGATGACGCCGGCGGCATCGTGGCTCGGGCTGCCGAGCGACTGCGCATTCGTCGCACCACGCTGGTCGAGAAGATGCGCAAGTACGGCATGAGCCGGCGCGATGATGAGGCTGGCGACGACTGAGTCGCTTGACCGCATGCCTTCAGGGTGGGCGAAAGCCCGCCTGATCTTTCCAGACTTAGCCGTTCTGTCAGTCAGTCGATTGACGATTCGGTGTCTACAAAAATCCTATGTGCCTGAAAGTAAAGGCTTTTATTTTCAGGCATGAGTATTGCTATCTCCTTGGCAAATGACCGCCTTCTGACGGCTCGCCCTGCGAGAGAGTGCAATGAAACCAAGCCCGCAACGCCATGCCCCTCTGGAAACCTCCTCGCCGCTACCGGCAGAGCGGGGGAATCTGGAGCAGTCGCTGGCCTTGTTCGAGCAGATGTCGAGCCGCCTGGGTAGCTCCTACAGTCTTCTGGAAAATCGCGTCAATGAACTGACTGGGCAACTGGCCCAGGTCAGCGAGCAGCGCGTGCAGGAACTGAACGAAAAGGAGCGGCTGGCTCACCGCCTGCAAAGCCTTCTGGATCTGCTCCCGGGCGGGGTCGTCGTCATCGATGGTCACGGCGTCGTGCGGGAGGCCAACCCCGTGGCGCGGGACATGCTGGGTGAGTCGTTACTCGGCTGCCTGTGGCGCGAGGTGATCGCTCAGCGCTTTGCCCCCCGCCGTGATGACGGTCATGAGATTTCCCTGGCCGATGGTCGGCGGCTGTCGATTTCCACCCGCTCGCTGCAAGGCGAGCCGGGTCAATTGGTGTTGCTGACCGATCTGACGGAAACCCGGCGCTTGCAGGATCAGCTGTCGCGACACGAGCGACTGAGCGCCATGGGGCGCATGGTCGCGTCCCTGGCTCATCAGGTGCGTACGCCGCTGTCGGCGGCGCTCTTGTATGCCAGTCACCTGACCGAGCAGGTACTGCCGGCCGAGCAGCAGCAGCGCTTTGCCGGCCGCTTGAAAGAACGGCTGCATGAACTCGAACACCAGGTGCGCGACATGCTGGTGTTCGCCCGCGGCGAGCTGCCACTCGCGGACCGACTCGATCCCGCTCGATTGTTCGAGGCGCTCAGGCGGGCCGGCGAGTCGGTGGTGCAGGGCATCGCCGTTCGCTGGCAGTGCGATGCCCGGGGTGGCGAGCTGCTCTGCAACCGCGACACGCTGGTGGGTGCCCTGCTGAACCTGGTCGAGAACTCGATCCAGGCCGCGGGGCAGGGCGTGCGCCTCAAGGTGCATGCCTACCGCCGCGGCTCCACATTGCGGCTGTGCATCAGTGATGACGGTCCGGGTATCGATGCGCTGACGCTGGCGCGCCTGGGCGAGCCGTTCTTCACGACCAAGACCACGGGTACCGGCCTCGGCCTGGCGGTGGTCAAGGCAGTCGCCCGCGCGCATCAGGGCGAACTGCAGCTGCGTTCACGGCCGGGTCGCGGTACCTGTGCCTTGTTGATTCTGCCGCTGATAACCCCAGCGCACCCCACGAGTGAGGAGTGATCCATGGCTGCCAAAGTCCTGCTGGTTGAAGACGATCGCGCATTGCGCGAAGCCCTGGCCGATACCCTTGAACTCGGTGGCCACGACTACCGCGCCGTCGACTGCGCCGAGGCGGCGCTGGTCGCCATTGCCCAGGAGCCGTTCGGCCTGGTGATCAGCGACGTGAACATGCCGGGCATGGATGGTCATCAGCTGCTGTGCGCCATCCGTGAACGGCAGCCGCAATTGCCAGTACTGCTGATGACGGCTTTCGGCGCTGTCGAGCGTGCCGTCGAGGCGATACGCCGTGGGGCGGTCGACTATCTGGTCAAGCCGTTCGAGCCCAAGACCCTGCTGTCGCTGGTGGCGCGCCATGCACTCGGGCGTGCCAGCGACTCGGAGCAGGACGGTCCGGTGGCCTGCGAGCCGGCCAGTCTGCAACTGCTCGAGTTGGCGGCGCGGGTCGCCCGTAGCGATTCCACCGTGCTGATCAGCGGCGAGTCGGGGACCGGCAAGGAGGTATTGGCCCGTTATCTTCATCAGCAGTCGCCGCGCGCCAAGGGGCCTTTCATCGCCATCAACTGCGCGGCGATCCCGGATAACATGCTGGAAGCCACCCTGTTCGGTCACGAGAAGGGCGCCTTCACGGGGGCGGTCGCCAGCGCGCCGGGCAAATTCGAACTGGCCGAGGGCGGCACCATACTGCTCGATGAAATTTCCGAGATGCCGCTCGCCCTGCAGGCCAAACTGTTGCGTGTGCTGCAGGAGCGTGAGGTGGAGCGGGTCGGCGGCCGCAAGCCGATCAGCCTGGACATCCGCGTGCTGGCGACCAGCAACCGCGACCTGGCGGCCGAGGTGGCGGCGGGGCGTTTTCGTGAGGACCTGTTCTATCGCCTTTCGGTTTTCCCCCTGGCCTGGCGGCCGCTACGTGAGCGTCCGGCGGATATCCTGCCGCTGGCCGAGCGGCTGCTGGCCAAGTATGTGAAGAAGATGAACCTGGCGCCATTGCGGCTCTCTGCCCAGGCGGTCGCCTGCCTGACCAGCCATACCTGGCCGGGCAACGTGCGTGAGCTGGACAATGCCATCCAGCGCGCGGTCATTCTCCAGCAGAACGGCGTTATCGAACCTCAGGATCTGTGCCTGACCGCGCCGATCGGTTTCGCTCAGCCGTCCCAGCCTCCGCTGGCGGTGGTGCCAGGCGTGGCGATGCCGGTAGTGCCGGACGCCAGCGTGGCGGATGGCGCCTTGGGTGAGGACCTGCGGCGCCGGGAATACCAGGTGATCATCGATATCCTGCGCGCCGAGCGCGGGCGTCGCAAGGAGGCGGCCGAGCGCCTGGGCATCAGCCCGCGCACCCTGCGCTACAAGCTGGCGCAGATGCGCGATGCCGGGATGGATGTCGAGGCGTATCTCTACGCCAGCTGAGCTCGCGCAAGGCTTGAAATGTCGGGCCTGTACAGAAACGGCGCTCGAGCTTTGTGGGAACGGGCCATGCCCGTGATTTCGCGCGCATGGCGCGCTCCCACCGTGAATAGGCGCCGACAGTCCTCCCCGTACCACTACCGCTCTTCGGCATGCTATGGCCCGATGAGGTTTAGCGGGTAGGGCGGATTCAGGAGCGAAGCGAACAGTCCGCCAACCCATATCGATCCTGCCACAGCGGCAACGGCGTACTGCTTCGCGAGTACGCCCTACCGCGCTGGCACCCAGAGGCAGCTTTTCGGCAGGCATTAAAAAGCCCCGGATCAACCGAGGCTTCTGAATTTGGCTCCGCGACCTGGACTCGACAGCGCAGCTGAACGCGCTTCAGCGCGGCCCCGGAGGGGTGAGCGAAGCGAATAACCTGGGACGCAGTCCCTGGCGAGAGTCCGGCGGACACAAAAAAGCCCCGGATCAACCGAGGCTTCTGAATTTGGCTCCGCGACCTGGAACTCGACAGCGCAGTTGAACGCGCTTCAGCGCGGCCCCGGAGGGGGGAGCGAAGCGAATAACCTGGGACGCAGTCCCTGGTGAGAGTCCGGCGGGCATAAAAAAGCCCCGGCTTAACCGAGGCTTCTGAATTTGGCTCCGCGACCTGGACTCGAACCAGGGACCCAATGATTAACAGTCATTTGCTCTACCGACTGAGCTATCGCGGAACAACGACGCGTATCCTACTGATTACGAAGGGGAAGTCAAGCATCTGCCGACTTCCCCCAGGCAACTTACAGAACGGCGGCGATGGCCTTGGTCACCACCGGCAGGTTGCGGGTGTTCAGGGCCGCCACGCAGATGCGGCCGGTGCCCACGGCATAGATGCCGAATTCGCTGCGCAGACGCTCGACCTGCTCGGTGGTCAGCCCCGAATAGGAGAACATGCCGCGCTGCTCGGCGACGAAGCCGAAATCGCGCTTGGCGTTCAGGGCTGCCAGCTGCTCGACCATGGCCAGGCGCATGGTGCGGATGCGATCGCGCATTTCACCCAGTTCGGTTTCCCACATCACCCGCAGTTGCGGGTTGTTGAGCACGGCCGCGACCACGCTGGCACCATGGGTCGGCGGGTTGGAGTAGTTGGTGCGGATCACCCGCTTGACCTGGGACAGCACACGGCTGCCTTCGTCCTGGTCGCCGACCACGATGCTCAGGGCACCGACGCGCTCGCCGTACAGCGAGAACGACTTGGAGAACGAGCTGGAGACGAAGAAGGTCAGGCCAGATTGGGCGAACAAACGTACCGCTGCGGCGTCTTCTTCAATACCGTCGCCAAAACCCTGGTAGGCGATGTCGAGGAAGGGTACATGCTCGCGTTCGCGCACGATTTCCAGCACCGCCTGCCAGTCTTCGGGGTTCAGGTCGACGCCGGTCGGGTTGTGGCAGCAGGCATGCAGCACGACGATGGAGCGCGCCGGCAGGTTCTTCAGGTCCTCGAGCAGGCCGCCACGGTTCACGCCGTTGCTGAAGGCGTCGTAGTAACGGTAGTTGCGCACCGGGAAACCGGCGGCTTCGAACAGGGCGCGATGGTTCTCCCAGCTCGGGTCGCTGATCGCCACGGTGGCGTCGGGCAGCAGACGCTTGAGAAAGTCCGCGCCGGTCTTCAGCGCGCCGGTACCGCCAATGGCCTGGGTGGTGATCACCCGTCCCTCCTGGATCAGCGGCGAGTCGTTGCCCAGCAGCAGCTTCTGCACGGCCTGGTCGTAGGCGGCGATGCCTTCGATCGGCAGGTAGCCACGGGGGGCGCGGGCAGCGGTGAGCGCCGCTTCCGCTTCGACCACGGCGCGCAGCAGCGGGATGCGACCTTCTTCGTTGGTGTAGACACCCACGCCAAGGTTGACCTTGTCAGGGCGTTTGTCGGCGTTGAATGCTTCGTTGAGGCCCAGGATGGGATCGCGCGGAGCCATTTCGACGGCGGAGAACAGACTCATGGGGGCGGCAGCTCTGTGGTGAGGTGAGTATCGAGCAACCCGGCAACTGGATTAGGGGTTGCGCAAGCGGGCCGTTAGTATAGCGGCCCATATTCGGTGTCGCGACAGCGTACATCAGGTATGACGCACGTGTTGTCGTGGCGTCACAGCCTTTGCAGAGGTATTTATGTCCGAGTTCCAACTGGTCACCCGTTTCGAGCCCGCCGGCGACCAGCCCGAGGCGATCCGGCAGATGATCGAGGGCCTTGAAGCCGGGCTTTCGCACCAGACGTTGCTCGGCGTGACGGGCTCCGGCAAGACCTTCAGCGTGGCCAACGTCATCGCCCAGGTGCAGCGTCCGACCCTGGTGCTGGCGCCGAACAAGACCCTGGCGGCGCAGCTGTATGGCGAGTTCAAGTCGTTCTTCCCGAACAACGCGGTGGAGTATTTCGTCTCCTACTACGACTACTACCAGCCCGAGGCCTACGTGCCGTCGTCGGATACCTTCATCGAGAAGGACGCCTCGATCAACGACCATATCGAGCAGATGCGCCTGTCGGCGACCAAGGCGCTGATCGAGCGCAAGGACGTCATCGTGGTCTGCACCGTGTCGTCGATCTACGGCCTGGGCAGCCCCGAGGAGTACCTGAAGATGGTGCTGCACCTCGACCGTGGCGACAAGATGGATCAGCGCGCGCTGCTGCGCCGCCTGGCCGAGCTGCAATACACCCGCAACGACATGGATTTCGCCCGGGCGACCTTCCGGGTGCGTGGCGACGTGATCGACATCTTCCCGGCCGAATCGGACCTGGAAGCGATCCGCGTCGAGCTGTTCGACGACGAGGTGGAGAACATCAGCGCCTTCGATCCGCTGACCGGCGAGGTACTGCAACGCCTGCCGCGCTTCACCTTCTACCCCAAGAGCCACTACGTGACGCCCCGCGACACGCTGCTCGAGGCGGTGGAGAAGATCAAGGTCGAGCTCAAGGATCGCCTCGACTACCTGCGCGGCGCCAACAAGCTGGTCGAGGCCCAGCGCCTGGAGCAGCGCACTCGTTTCGACCTGGAGATGATTCTCGAGCTGGGCTACTGCAACGGCATCGAGAACTACTCGCGCTACCTGTCCGGCCGCCCGTCGGGGGCGCCGCCACCCACGCTGTACGATTACCTGCCGGCCGAAGCGCTGCTGGTGATCGACGAGTCCCACGTCAGCGTGCCCCAGGTCGGCGCCATGTACAAAGGCGACCGTTCGCGCAAGGAAACCCTGGTCGAGTACGGCTTCCGCCTGCCCTCGGCGCTGGACAACCGCCCCATGCGCTTCGAGGAGTGGGAAGCCGCGTGCCCGCAGACCATCTTCGTTTCCGCCACGCCGGGGCCCTACGAGGCCGACCACGCCGGGCGGGTGATCGAGCAGGTGGTGCGCCCCACCGGCCTGGTCGACCCGGAAGTGGAGGTGCGCCCGGCGCGCACCCAGGTCGACGACCTGCTGTCGGAGATCAACAAGCGCGTGGCCGCCGAGCAGCGCGTGCTGGTCACCACCCTGACCAAGCGCATGGCCGAGGACCTGACCGATTACCTGGCCGATCATGGCGTCAAGGTGCGCTACCTGCACTCGGATATCGATACGGTCGAGCGGGTGGAGATCATCCGCGACCTGCGCATCGGCACCTTCGACGTGCTGGTCGGCATCAACCTGCTGCGCGAGGGCCTGGACATGCCGGAGGTCGCCCTGGTGGCGATTCTCGACGCCGACAAGGAAGGCTTCCTGCGCAGCGAGCGCTCGCTGATCCAGACCATCGGCCGCGCCGCCCGTAACCTCAACGGCCGGGCGATTCTCTACGCCGACAACATGACCGGTTCCATGGAGCGCGCCATCGGCGAGACCGAGCGGCGCCGGCAGAAGCAGCTGGCCTTCAACGAGGCCAACGGCATCGTGCCCAAGGGCGTGGTCAAGGACATCAAGGACATTCTCGAAGGTGCGGTGGTGCCGGGTGCGCGCAGCAAGAAGCGCAAGGGCATGGCCAAGGCCGCCGAGGACAATGCGCGCTACGAAGCGGAGCTGCGCTCGCCGGCGGAGATCACCAAGCGTATCCGCCAGCTGGAGGACAAGATGTTCGAACTGGCCCGCGACCTGGAATTCGAGGCGGCGGCGCAGATGCGCGACGAAATCCAGAAGCTGCGTGAACGGCTACTCGCGGTATGAGTGCGGCAGCGCACCCCAGGGTCTACCTGGCCGGCTTCGACGTGTTCAGGAGCGATGCCGTGGAGCGGGGCGAGTACCTCAAGCGTCTGTGTCGCGAGCAGGGGCTCGAGGGGCTCTATCCGTTCGATAACGAAGTGCCTGGGGGCCTGGCGCCCGCCGAGCAGGCGGCGCAGATCTGCCGGCTCAACCTGGCGATGATCCGTGATGCCGACGCCGTGCTGGCCAACCTCAATCCCTTTCGCGGCTCGGAGCCGGATTCCGGTACCGCATTCGAGGTCGGCGCGGCGGTGGCCCTGGGCAAACCGGTGTGGGCGTACTTCGCGCCCCGCGGCAGCATGCGTCAGTGGCTGCCCGGTGACGCAGCGGGCCGTGATGCCGATGGCTACTTCATCGAGGATTTCGGCCTGCCGCGCAACCTGATGCTCGCCTGCTCCTGGGCAGGCTGCAGCGCCAGTGTGGAGGAGGGCGCCGCGGCGCTGGGTCGCTATCTGCGTGGCGCTTCGGGCATCTGACCCGGCGGCCCGCCATGGTGCCACGCTCGCCAGCGGCCGGCGCCCAGCTTCGCTGGAGCCAGCCGGGGCTGGCCTGTTAATATTCGCTTCCTTCGCTTTCTCGCGTCATCCATGGCGCCTGCGCCGACCGCTCATGCGGCCTGGGTGCGGGGCCAGCCCATGCCATTTTCAGTCTTACTTGCTCGGGACTTTCCATGACCACCGTTCGCACTCGTATCGCTCCGTCGCCTACTGGCGACCCTCACGTCGGCACCGCCTACATCGCCCTGTTCAACCTGTGCTTCGCCAGGCAGCACGGCGGCGAGTTCATCCTGCGCATCGAGGATACCGACCAGGTTCGTTCGACCCGTGAGTCCGAGCAGCAGATCTACGATGCCCTGCGCTGGCTGGGTATCGAGTGGAACGAAGGCCCGGACGTCGGTGGCCCTTATGGCCCGTACCGGCAGAGCGAACGTGGCGAGATCTACCGCAAGTACGCGCTGGAGCTGGTGGAGAAGGGCCATGCCTTCTACTGCTTCTGCACCCCGGAAGAACTCGACCAGATGCGTGCCGAACAGATGGCCCGTGGCGAGACGCCGCGCTACGACGGCCGCGGCCTGCTGCTCTCCGACGAGGAGGTGCAGCGCCGCCTGGCAGCGGGCGAGCCCCACGTGATCCGCATGAAGGTGCCGAGCGAGGGCGTCTGCGTGGTGCCGGACATGTTGCGCGGCGACGTCGAGATTCCGTGGGATCGCATGGACATGCAGGTGCTGATGAAGACCGATGGCCTGCCGACCTACTTCCTGGCCAACGTGGTCGACGACCACCTGATGAAGATCACCCACGTGCTGCGCGGCGAAGAGTGGCTGCCGTCGGCGCCCAAGCTGATCCTGCTCTACGAGTACTTCGGCTGGGACAAGCCACAGCTGTGCTACATGCCGTTGCTGCGTAACCCGGACAAGAGCAAGCTGTCCAAACGCAAGAACCCGACCTCGATCACCTTCTACGAGCGCATGGGCTTCCTGCCCCAGGCGATGCTCAACTACCTGGGCCGCATGGGCTGGTCGATGCCGGACGAGCGCGAGAAATTCACCCTCGAGGAGATGATCGCCAATTTCGACGTACAGCGCGTCTCCCTCGGCGGGCCGATCTTCGATCTGGAGAAGCTGTCCTGGCTCAACGGCCAGTGGATGCGCGACCTGAGCGTCGAAGAGTTCGCCGCTGGCGTGCAGAAGTGGGCCTTCAACAGCGACTACCTGATGAAGATCGCGCCCCACGTGCAGGGCAGGGTGGAAACCTTCAGCCAGATCGCCCCGCTCGCGGGCTTCTTCTTCGCCGGCGACGTGCAGCCGGACAAGGCGCTGTTCGCCCACAAGAAGCTGTCGGACGATCAGGTGCGCCAGCTCATGCAACTGATCCTCTGGAAGCTCGAAGCGCTGCGCCAGTGGGAGAAGGAGCGCATCACCGGGTGCATCCAGGCGGTGGTCGAGCATCTGGAGCTTAAGCTGCGCGACGCCATGCCGCTGATGTTCGCTGCGGTCACCGGCCAGGCCAGTTCGGTATCGGTGCTCGACGCCATGGAGATTCTCGGCCCGGACCTCACCCGTTTCCGCCTGCGCCAGGCCATCGAGCTGCTCGGTGGCGTGTCGAAGAAGGAGAACAAGGAGTGGGAAAAACTGCTGGCCAGCATCGGCTGATTTTCGGCCGCCGGTCGCCGTGGGCGGCCGGCAGCCAGCGGTTTGCGGTAAGTGTTTGTTATGTCAGCGAAAAAAAATAAGGCAGCCGCTAATTTTTTGTTGACAGGGTGCAGGGGCACACTTAACATGCGCCCCGTCCTCGAGATGGGGCTATAGCTCAGCTGGGAGAGCGCTTGCATGGCATGCAAGAGGTCGACGGTTCGATCCCGTCTAGCTCCACCAATCTCGGATGCCACAACCGGTTCTAAGGAGCGGGTTGAGTTGTAAAGAAGGGCATTTGCGTCCCCTTCGTCTAGTGGCCTAGGACACCGCCCTTTCACGGCGGTAACAGGGGTTCGAGTCCCCTAGGGGACGCCATTATTTCCAGCTGCAGTGCTTAGGCATTGCAGCCAGACCGCAAGGTTCTGGGGCTATAGCTCAGCTGGGAGAGCGCTTGCATGGCATGCAAGAGGTCGACGGTTCGATCCCGTCTAGCTCCACCAATCCACGACAAGGCCAGCCGAGTGCTGGCCTTGTTCTTCGAAGGTTTCGTCCCCTTCGTCTAGTGGCCTAGGACACCGCCCTTTCACGGCGGTAACAGGGGTTCGAGTCCCCTAGGGGACGCCATTTTTGCCCGCTCTGCGGGATTTTTAAGGGTCACTTCTCACGAAGTGGCCCTTTTGTTTTTGCGCGCTCGAAAAGTGCTGGCCGCTTTGTTGATGCAGACCTTGCGTTGCGCAAGGCTTAGCCCCTAAGGTCAGGCTCGTTCCGTCGACAAGGGAAGCCACCCCATGAAGCTGACTCACACCGTTGCAGCGCTGCGCGCGCTGGGGCGTCTGCCATGAACTGGGATCGCCCTGATCCATTCACCATCGACCTGCTGGTCGGCAGCGAGGATATCGACGGCCTCGGCCACGCCAACAACGCCGTCTACGTGACCTGGTTGGAACGCTGCGCCTGGCGGCATTCGCAATCGCTGGGGCTGGACCTGGTCGAGTATCGGCGTCTGGATCGGGCCATGGCGGTGGTGCGCCACGAGATCGACTACCTGAGCAGTGCCTACGAAGGCCAGGCGTTGCAGATGGGCACCTGGATCGTCGCATCCGATCAGCGTTTGAAGATGGATCGCTGCTTTCAGCTGATACGTCCCCAGGATGGCGCCACCCTGCTGCGTGCCCGTACCACCTTCGTCTGCATCGAGCTGTCCAGCGGACGGCCCAAGCGCATGCCGGCCGAATTCGTCGAGGGCTATGGCAGGGCATTGCTGCCCGCCTGAGTGGTCACTGCTGCGGCGCCAGAAACAGCTTCTGTTCCTCGTAGACCGCCTGGTAGCGCCTGACCTCGCCGGGTTGCAGCAGTATCGACTGGCTGCTTAGCAGGTCGATCTCGGCGCAGAAGCCTTCCCGTGAAGGGGTCAGCACAACGGTTCTTTCGCCGCTGGGCACGTCCAGCGTGACGCTTTCGCCGGCCGGTAGGGCCACCACCAATTGCTCGTCGATGCGCAACTGCAGGTCGCAGGCGTTGGGGGCATTGCGGTCACGGCTGACGATCAGTTTGGCAGCCGCTGCCGGATCCAGTGGCACGCCCTCGGAGATCGGCGTGACGGCCAGGGCGCTGGTGGTGGCCAGCAGCAGGGCGAGCGGGGCACCGCGCAACAAGAGTGGGCTCATGGTGATTCCAATCGGTAGTCGTCACTGCAATGGACTGCCTGGGGCGGCAGGTGTTCAGCCGCCACGCCGCTGGGCTGATGCGCGTCTCGCCGCTACACTACGCGCCGTTTTCCGGCCGATGCCGCCGGGTTCCCCAGATAGTTCGAGAGTATTGCCATGCAGATCGCCCTGGCGCCCATGGAGGGGCTGGTCGATGAAATTCTCCGCGATGTGCTGACCCGGGTCGGCGGCATCGACTGGTGCGTGACCGAGTTCATCCGCGTCACCGATCGTGTGCTGCCCCGGTCGACCTACCGCAAGCTGGCGCCCGAGCTGTTCAGCGGCGCCCGTACGGCTGCCGGCACGCCGCTGCGCGTGCAACTGCTCGGCTCCGACCCCAAGTGCCTGGGCGACAACGCCGCCTATGCCTGCGTGCTCGGCGCGCCGGTGATCGACCTGAATTTCGGCTGCCCGGCCAAGACGGTGAACAAGTCCCGCGGCGGCGCGGTACTGCTCCAGGAACCGGAGTTGCTGCACGCCATCGTGCGCGAAGTACGTCGCAGCGTGCCGGCGGCCATTCCCGTTACCGCCAAGATGCGCCTGGGCTTCGATCACAAGGACCTGGCCCTCGATTGCGCCCGGGCGCTGGCCGAAGGCGGCGCCGCGCAGATCGTCGTGCACGCACGCACCAAGGTCGAGGGCTACAAGCCGCCAGCGCACTGGGAGTGGGTGGCGCGGGTGCAGGAGGTGGTCAGCGTGCCGGTGTATGCCAACGGCGATATCTGGTCCGTCGAGGACTGGCGGCGCTGCCGCGAGGTGAGCGGTGCCGAGCATTTCATGCTCGGCCGTGGCGTGGTGGCGCGGCCCGACCTGGCCCGGCAGATCGCCGCGGCAGAGGCGGGGCGAGACGCTGGCGTGATGACCTGGGCAGAGTTGCAGCCGCTGCTGGCCGAATTCTGGCTGCAGGCGCGGCGCAAGATCTCGCCGCGCTACGCCCCTGGCCGGCTCAAGCAGTGGCTGGCGATGCTCACGCGCAGCTATCCGGAGGCGGTCGAGTTGTTCGCCCTGGTACGGCGGGAAACCACCTGCGAGGTCATCGACGCGCTGCTGGGCGTAAGCATCGCGCCGGCGCAGGTGAGTGCTTTGCAAGCGCTCGAAGCCGACGACGAGGCGCTCAGCGCCCTCCGCTGACGTCCAGCAACGAGCCGGTGGTGTAGCTGGCCTGATCGCTGGCCAGCCACAGAATCGCCTCGGCCACCTCGTCAGCCCGCCCGCCACGGCCCAGCGGCACGCTGGCCGCTACCCGTGCCACCCGTTGCGGCTCGCCGCCGCTGGCGTGGATCTCGGTGTCGATCACCCCGGGGCGCACGGCATTGACGCGAATGCCATCGGCGGCGAGTTCCTTGGCCAGTCCCACCGTCATGCTGTCGATCGCGCCCTTGGCCGCGGCATAGTCGATGTACTCCTCCGGCGCGCCGAGGCGCGCGGCAATCGACGACAGA
>Ga0209371_1000866_pt1 | contig 24390 bp, 20 predicted proteins | sample AgamicAtAmrz_FD_187165 | JGI IMG/M metagenome (GOLD analysis project Ga0209371, IMG submission 187165) | Agave microbial communities from Guanajuato, Mexico - At.Am.rz (SPAdes) (version 2) | ecosystem: Host-associated > Plants > Roots > Rhizosphere | place: Guanajato, Mexico | collected 2012-06-07
TGGCACATAAAAAGGCTGGTGGCTCGACTCGTAACGGTCGTGACTCCAATGCAAAACGTCTGGGTGTAAAACGTTTCGGTGGCGAATCTGTTCTGGCAGGTAGCATCATCGTTCGTCAGCGTGGCACCAAATTCCACGCCGGTAACAACGTAGGTTGTGGTCGTGACCACACCCTGTTTGCTACCGCAGACGGCAAAGTAAAATTCGAAGTGAAAGGTCCGAACAACCGTAAATACATCAGCATCGTTGCTGAGTAAGGTTGTCGTGACGCAGACAGCGACTGTCTGAACGCACGAATGAAAGCCCCGCAGCCATTGCGGGGCTTTTTACATTCTGTGACCTGTCGTTGTGTATTGCTGTACACTTTATGTACGCCTGATGAAAATCAGTTTTGATTTATCCGCCGCCGGTCAGCGCAGACAGACCCTGGCGGACCCGCCCGCAGGACATAAAAGAACTGCGGACGATTGTGTGACGGAGAAAGAAAATGAAGTTTGTTGATGAAGCCACTATTCTGGTGGTGGCTGGCGATGGCGGCAACGGCTGCGTCAGCTTCCGCCGTGAGAAATACATTCCGAAAGGTGGCCCGGACGGCGGTGACGGCGGTGACGGCGGCGATGTCTATCTGCTGGCTGACGAAAACCTGAATACGCTTATTGATTACCGCTTTGAGAAATCCTTCCGTGCCGAACGCGGTCAGAACGGCCAGAGCCGCGACTGTACCGGTAAACGTGGTCAGGACATTATCGTCAAGGTGCCGGTCGGCACGCGCGTGATCGATCAGGGCACCGGCGAAACGCTGGGCGATATGACGCGCCACGAGCAGAAGCTGATGGTCGCCAAAGGCGGCTGGCACGGCCTGGGCAACACGCGCTTTAAATCCTCGGTCAACCGTACCCCACGTCAGAAGACCATGGGCACGCCGGGCGAGAAGCGCGACCTGCAGCTGGAGCTGATGCTGCTGGCTGACGTCGGCATGCTGGGCCTGCCAAACGCCGGTAAGTCGACCTTTATCCGCGCGGTATCCGCAGCCAAACCTAAAGTGGCGGACTACCCGTTTACCACGCTGGTGCCAAGCCTGGGCGTGGTGCGTATGGACAGCGAGCAGAGCTTTGTGGTTGCCGATATTCCGGGCCTGATTGAAGGCGCTGCCGACGGCGCAGGTCTGGGCATCCGCTTCCTGAAGCACCTTGAGCGCTGCCGCGTGCTGCTGCACCTTATCGACATCGCACCGATTGATGAATCTGATCCGGTAGAAAACGCCCGCATTATCCTCGGCGAGCTGGAAAAGTACAGCGACAAGCTGTTCAACAAGCCGCGCTGGCTGGTGTTCAACAAAGTTGACCTGATCAGCGAAGAGGAAGCGCAGGCGCGTGCTAAAGCCACTGCTGAAGCGCTGGGCTGGGAAGGTAAGTATTACCTGATCTCTGCGGCAAGCCGTCAGGGTGTACAGGATCTCTGCTGGGACGTGATGAGCTTCATCAACGCTAACCCGAAAGAAGCGGAACAAGAAGAGAAGAAACCCGAGAAAGTCGAGTTCATGTGGGATGATTACCACCGTGAAGCGATGGAAAGCGTGGTTGAAGAAGAAGATGAAGAGTGGGATGACGACTGGGACGAGGACGACGACGAAGGCGTCGAAATCATCTATCAGCGTTAATAGCCGCGATAAAAAGGGACAGCGAAAGCTGTCCCTTTTCTTTACCCCAGCACCGCCACCGTCAGGCGTGACGAGCAGCAAAGCTGGCCGCGTGCGTTGCGGATCTCAATCTGCCACACCTGATTGCGTGAGCCGATATGCAGCGGGCGGCAGATGCCGCGCACTTCGCCGCTGGAGACCGAACGATGATGGCTGGCGTTAACCTCAATGCCTACCACGGTTTTCCCCTCTTCGGTGCAGAGGTAACCTGCAATAGAGCCCATCGACTCCGCCAGCACCACCGACGCGCCGCCGTGCAGCAGGCCGAAAGGCTGATGTGTGCGTGCATCAACGGGCATCACCGCTTCCAGATAGTCGTCGCCGATAGCGGTAAAGCGAATGCCGATATGTGCCACCAGCGAGTTCTCGCCTATAGCATTCAGCGCGTCGAGATCGGTTTCACGTTTCCAGATCGCCATCGGTCAGGCTCCCAGCGTCGCGCCGCCGTCGACCACGATATCCTGCATCACCACATGGCTGGCAAGATCCGAGGCGAGGAACAGCACGTTATGGGCGATCTCCTGCGGTTTGGCGATCTTTCGCAGCGGGATCCCCAGCTTATATTGATCCGGGAAGCCGTTGATCATCTCTTGCTCGGCGGTCGGCGTGTGCCACAAACTGCGCTGCATCTCGGTATCGGTCGAACCGGGCGAGACAATATTGCAGCGCACGCCGAACGGGGCCATCTCCAGACCCACGGTCAGACACAGGCTGCGCAGTGCGGCTTTTGACGCGCCGTAGGCGGACATGCCGATACGCGGCGCATGGGCCGAGTTAGAGGCGATAGTGACGATGGCACCTGCGCGTTGCTGACGGAAAACCGGCAGCGTCTGCTGGAACATATTGAACGCGCCGCCAACGTTAACCGTCAGACAGGCCTGAAAATCATCAAACGAAATCTCGTCGGTAGCGCCGATGCGCAAAATGCCAGCGCCGTTTACCAACACGTCGAGTCGCGGTTGCTCAGCCAGCAGCGTCTGGCAGACAGTTTTCACCTGCTCTGGATCGGCAACGTTCAGCGTATGGCAGGCGAAAGGGTAGTCAAAATCGTGAAAACGCAGGTCGAAACCCTGAACCTGTGCGCCTGCAGCGTGAAACGCGAGTGCGGTGTGGTAACCGATCCCCTGGCCCGCGCCGGTCACCCAAACGATTTTGCCGCTAAAGTCGAAACTCTGGCTCATTGCGCAGGCTCCCGCGACAGCAATGCCCACCAGCCGTCAATGGTCGGGTTTTTCGCCAGGCTGACAAAATCGATATCGCCGTGCACCTGACGCCAACGCGCGGCCAGCGCCATGACGCGCACGGAATCCAGGCCGTAGTCGATCAGGTTCTCATCATCTTCCGGCACGTCATCATCTTCCAGCAGCGGCAGGATCAGCGCACGCAGATCGTCTTTGCTGAGCGGCAGCGGCATCAGATCGGCGGTCATCACCACTTTACCGCTGCGTCCGGCGGTATAGGTCAGGGCCATCATATGCTCTTCGCGGCTGAAATCTGCCAGCGCATCGGCCACCATAAAGGGCTGTATGTTACGCATAAAGGCATCGGTCGCGGTGGTAAGGCAGCCGATATGCGCATAAACGCCGGTGATAATCAGCTGATCGCGGCCCATCTCTTGCAGGATCGACTCCAGCGGTGAGCGGACAAAAGCGCTGTAGCGCCACTTGGTCAGCACCTGATCGTCGGCATCGGGTGCCAGCGCGTCCACAATTTTCTGCTGGTCAGGATGCTTGTTCAGGCCAGGGCCCCACATATCGTTAAGCAGTGCGCGATCTGCATCGCTCTGCTGGTTTGGCTGCGCGGTATAGAACACTGGAATGCCCTGCGACTTACAGTAAGCGCGCAGGCGGGCAATGTTCTCCACCACCTGATTGACCAGCGGGCTGTTCTCGCCCCAGAAATTCAGGAAGTAGGCCTGCATATCATGAATAAGCAGCGCGGCGCGCTGCGGCTCCAGCGTCCATTTCACCTTGTTAGCAGGCAGCTCAGCAGCAGCAGGCAGCGAATATGAGGTCAGTTTTGGAATAGCCATAAAATCTCCGGAACAGGTCAGGCTTGTGCTTGTTGATCGGCAAGCTGTTGGCGCAGGCGTTTCTTGTCTACCTTGCCGACGGGCGTCAGCGGCAGTTCGTCCACGCAGGTAATACGGTCAGGCAGCTTATATTCGGCGACGCCCAGCTCGCGCAGATGGCGACGTAGCACCACCGGCTTAATGGCCTGGCGGGCAACGATAAAGGCGCAGCTCTTTTCGCCCATCAGTTCATCATGCATCGACACCAGCGCCGCGTGGATCACATCGGGATGGCGTTGCAGCAGGTTTTCAATCTCCTCGGCAGCAATCTTCTCGCCGCCGCGGTTGATCTGATCTTTTTCACGGCCCTGCACGGTGATATAGCCCTGCGGGTTCATCTCGATGAGATCGCCCGAGCAGTAAAAACCGTTGGCGTCAAAGCTGGCGGCGTTATGTGCCGGGCTTTGGTAGTAGCCGCGGAAAGTATAAGGCCCACGCGTCATCAGGCGGCCCACTTCACCGGTCGGCAGCGGATTACCGTTCTCATCGGCAACCCAGACCTCATCATCCGGTGAAATAGGGCGGCCCTGGGTGGTGAGAATGGTTTTCTCATCATCGTCGAGGCGCGTGTAGTTCACCAGACCTTCAGCCATGCCGAATACCTGCTGTAGTTTGCAGCCGATCTCGGTCTGGATGCGCGCCGCGAGCGTTTCGCCCAGCTTCGCACCGCCGACCTGCATACGTTGCAGCGAGGCCAGGGCTTTATTGCTGCCCCAGTCATGAATCGCCTGTAGCCACAGGCTCACCGCAGGCGGCACCAGGCCGGTATCGGTTACCTGATGCTTTTCGATTAACGGGAAGCAGTTCGTTGCGCTGGGATCTTCCGCCAGAATCACCTGGCCGCCGGCATAAAAGACGCCCAGCGAGCCGGGTGAGCTCATGGCAAAATTATGCGGCGCGGGCAGGGCGATCAAATAGCGTGTCTCGGCGGTGACCGCGCAGATCTCGTCGCTGGCGCGAATACTGTAGTAGTAATCGTTGTGGGTGCGCGGGATCAGCTTAGGCGTGCCGGTGCTGCCGCCGGAGAGCTGGAAGAAGGCGACTTCATCGGCGGCGGTCGGCGTCGGCTGGAAGCCATCTGCCGGTTCGGCCATCAGCGCTTCCAGCGTGTTTTCACGCTGCCTGTCGTTGCGCAGAATAACCTGATGCAGTGACGAATGCGCTTCACACAGTCCGTCAATAAAGGCGTTGTCGGCAAAGAGCGCGTGCTGCCGATCGGCAATCAGCAGCGTCGGCTCGATCTGCGCGGCATAGGCCTGCAGTTCGGTGCGCTGGTGGCTGAACAGCGCATAGACGGAGGCGACGCCCAGCTTGAACAGGGCAAAGACGGTAACGTAGAAGTCAGCAACGTTGCCCAACTGCACCAGCGCGGTATCACCGTTTTTCACGCCGCGACGCTGGAGCGCGGCGGCGAGGTTATCGCTACGCTGCGCCAGTTCGCGATAGCTTAGCTGTGTATCGCCTTCAATAACGGCAATCGCATCGCTGTGCTGATGGCGGTCGAGAATGTCGGTCATGGGCACATCCAGCCAGTAACCTTTCTCGCGGTAGCGTGCCGCCAGATCCTCTGGCCAGCGATTGTAAGGGATCGACATGGTATTTCCTTTATTGCAGTCCAAAAGCGCGCAGCATGGTGTCGAGTTTGACACCGGTCTCGCGCCATTCTGATTCGGGTTGTGAATCGGCGACAATGCCCGCACCAGCAAACAGGCGCACGCGCGCGCCGTGCACGGTGCCACAGCGGATCGTCACCACCCATTCACCGTTGCCCTGTTCGTCGCACCAGCCAACGATGCCGCCAAACAGCTGGCGTTCAAACGGTTCCAGCGTCTGGATGAGCTGCTGCGCGCGCTTGTGCGGAAAACCGCTCAGCGCAGGCGTAGGGTGCAGCAGGCAGGCGAGCGACAGCGCATTTTCTCTCTCGTCGAGCGCTTCGCCATCAATTTGCGTGGCGAGATGCCACAGCGTGGCGGTCGTCAGCAGAGAAGGCGTGGTGGGCACCGAGAGCAGGCGGCTGCGCGGCTGTAGCACATCGCGCATCGCATCGGTCACCAGCTTATGTTCATGGCGATCTTTAGCGGAGTGCATCAGGCTATCGCCTGCGGCGCGATCGCGCTGCGCATCGGCGTCACGTCGCGCGGATCCGGCGAGAGGGCAAGAGCTAAAATCACCGCCCTGTTTGCGCAGCATCAGCTCCGGGCTGGCCCCCACCAGCGAACCGCCCTGTGGCAGCGGTAGATGAAAGTGATAGCTGTTGGGGTTTTGCGCCACAATGCGCTGCATCAGCGCGGCGATATCCACTGGCTGTTCCGTCACGATATCCATCAGACGCGACAGCACGACTTTATCCAGATCGCCGCGCTGGGTGGCGGCAACGGCCTGCGCCACCATATCGGTAAACACGTCGTGTTCTGGCACGGCAGCGCGGCGGCGCACCTGCGGCAAAGCCGCCTGCGTCGCGGGCAATGCAGCCTGTAAATCGTCGCGGTTAAAGGTTTGATGCGATTCTGGAATAAAGAGCGCGGCGGGCTGCGACACGTCGAACGGGATCGCGCCAACCAGGATAGGGTGAGCAATTCCCTGTTTTTTCGCGGAGGCGAAGTGATGCCGCATCTGCTGCTGAAAATCGCCGTTCAGCGCCGCGCCGTCGGCCACCGGCGTGGTAATCGTGGTGTAGCATCCTTGCGTAGCGATACTGCGCCACGGTGATGTGAAGATAAATCCCCGGCACAGCGCGGAGAAATCCTGCAGCAGGGGATTTCCAAACGTCAACGTTTCCACCATAATTTTCACCTATAAATGATAAGAGAATTAATAATGATTATCATTTGTATTGTGGCCCTGTAACCTACGTTGATTACGGCGGAGTGTCAATAAATTCGCGGTATTCCAGCCTCATCCTCCGCATTATTCAGAGGATTAACAGGGTGTTGTCTCATAGCAAAAGGTGGATTGAATCTTATGTTTAAGCGGAGCTTTACGGCCTTTATTGCACTGGTTGTCGTCACGTTTATCACCAGTTCTGCTGCGCAAGCCGATAGCGGCTGGCCGCGCACCGTGCAGAGCGCCAGCGGTAGTGTGACGTTAGAAAAAGCGCCGCAGCGCATTGTCTCGACCAGCGTGACGCTAACCGGCTCACTGCTGGCGATTAATGCGCCGGTGATTGCCAGCGGTGCGACCGCACCTGGCAGCCGGCTCGCCGATGGACAGGGCTTTTTCCGCCAGTGGGGCGATGTGGCGAAGCGTAAAAACGTCAAGCGTCTCTATATTGGTGAGCCCAGCGCTGAAGCGGTGGCCGCCGAAGCGCCAGATCTGATTATCGTCAGCGCGACCGGCAATGACTCCGCAATCAAGCTGGTGGATCAGTTCTCTGCCATCGCGCCGACGCTGGTGGTGAACTATGACGATAAGAGCTGGCAGCAGCTGGTAACACAGCTGGGCCAGGCAACCGGCCACGAGGTGGATGCAGCCGCACGTGTTAAGGAATTTGATGCGCAGCAGGCCGCACTGAAGCAGGCCATTACGCTGCCGCCGCAGCCCGTGACCGCGATGGTATTCAACGGCGGTGGCCGTGCCGTAAATGTATGGACCAGTGAATCCGCCCAGGGCAAGCTGCTTGAACAGCTCGGCTTTACCCTTGCTGTGCCGCCAGCGAACGTGCAGCAGTCGCACAGTATGGGCCAGCGCAAAGACATTATTCAGCTCTCTGGTGAGAACGTCGCCAGCGGCCTGAACGGCAACGCTTTCCTGCTGTTTGCCGCCGAAGAGCCGATCGTACAGCAGGTTATGCAGAATCCTTTCCTGGCGCAGACCGCTGCGGTGCAACAGCAGCAGGTCTATGCGCTGGGTGCGGATACGTTCCGCCTTGATTACTACAGCGCCACTCATCTGCTGGCGCGTCTTAAGCAGCTATTCGTTAAATCATGAGGCTTCTTCCGCCAGCGCAGGCGCTGGCGGCTGATAGCGGCGCAGCCTTGCCATCAGGATCCACATCAGCAAACCCAGCAGCGCCGCGCTGAAACCAAAAAGCGCGGCAGCCTGCTGCGGCAGTAGCCAGGAACCCATCGCCCCAATCATCGCCGCGCCGATCGCATCGCCGGTCACGTTTTGCGCTGTCCACAAACTGTTGATGCGTCCTAACAGCGCATCGGGCGTCAGCGACTGGATCAGCTGGTACTGCACCAGGCTGTTAACCGCGCTGAAGTAGCCGAACGCTGCCAGGCAGACCAGCGCCGGTGCAAACCACGGCATCAGGCTAAACAGCCCCAGCGCCAGGAAAGCGGCGATGGCGCTGGCTAAAATCAGTCTGCCGGGCTGCAGCGCGTGTGCCAGGCGCCCGCTGGTCAGCGCGCCGAGTGCCGCACCGAGCGGCACGGCGGCGTACATCAGGCCGAGCTCATTAAGGCTGACCTGCCAGTGCGGGGCCAGCGCCGGGTAGAGCACGCGCACCGCGCTCGCCAGCGTCACCAGCGCGCCGATCAGCGCCGCCATGCCGACCACCGGCGCAGAAAAGAGAAACTGCACGCCGCTGGCCAGCGCCCTGAGCGGATGCTCGCGCGGCTGTGGCGGTGGCGGCATCACTGGCAGCCGCAACAGGGTCAGCACGGTCAGCAGCGTGCCGAAAGCCGCAAGGCCGTAGTTCCACGCCGCGCCGCCGTGCGCAATCACCAGCCCGCCGATAGCAGGCGAGAGAATAGAGCCGAAGCGCACCGTCAGCATGGTGATGGCGCCAGCCTGCATCAGGTTCTCGCGTCCTACCAGCGCAGGCGTTGCCGCCAGCAGCGCGGTAACGCCAATCGCGCCAAAAAAGCCGTCCCACAGCCCCAGCAGAAATACTGCGGCGACGGAAGGAGTGGGGAGTGAGGCATTTATGGCCAGCGCCACGAAGCCGATTCCGCAGGTGGAGCGTGCAACCAGAATCAGGCGCTTGCGCTCATAACGGTCCGCCAGCACGCCGCCGGTCAGCAGCCCGACGAACATGCCTGCGCCCGCCAGCGTGACGGCCAGCCCGACCAGCGCAGGCGAACCGGTCAGTTGCTGGATCTGTACCGGAACGGCAATCGCCAGCATACCGAGCGCGACAATCGAGATAAATCGGGCAATAAACACGGCGCGAAAAGCCGGGTGGGTTTTTAACAGGCTGAGATCGATCAGGTGGGAGGGTTTGTTCATTTCTTCGCCTTCTGCTGCGGTTTTCCTCGTTATGGTCGAGGCGAATCATGGTAACATACAAAAATACGAGTAATAACGATAACAAGTATCATTATCAAATTGATGCGCCCGTCGCGTCAGTGAACAGTGAAGGTTCGGAATGTTATGCGCCAACTCACCGCAATAGCCGCCTCAGGGATGCTGCTGTTGCTCTTGCTCGCGCTCAGCCTGATGCTCGGCGCAAAATCGATTGCCATTCATGATATCTCTCTAGCTCTTACCACCGCCTGCGGCAGCGCCGACTGCATCATTGTGCGCGAAGCGCGCCTGCCGCGAACGCTCGCCGGTCTGTTGGCTGGCAGCGCGCTGGGCCTGGCGGGCGCGCTGATGCAGAGCCTGACGCGCAACCCGCTCGCCGATCCCGGTATTCTCGGCGTCAATGCAGGCGCAGGCTTTGCTGTGGTGCTGGGCATCGCGCTGTTCGGCGCGGATTCACCTGCTGACTGGCTCGGCTTCGCCTTTGGCGGGGCGCTGCTCTCGTCGCTGCTGGTGGCGCTGACCGGCGCGCTCGGCGGCGGACGCGTCAACCCGGTGCGCTTAACCTTAGCGGGCGTCGCGCTGGGTGCGGTGCTGGAAGGGCTGACTTCTGGCCTGTCGCTGCTCAATCCCGATATTTATGACCATTTACGTTTCTGGCACAGCGGCTCGCTCGATATCCGCAACTTCGCCATCCTGCGCGCCACTTATCCGGCGGTGATCGTCGGCGGGCTCATTGCGCTGCTGCTGGCGCGTTCGCTGAATAGCCTGAGCATGGGCGGCGATCTGGCGACGGCGCTCGGCACGCGCGTGGCACGCACACAGCTGTTGGGACTGCTGGCGATTGCGCTGCTGAGCGGCGCGGCGACCGCCGCCGTCGGTCCCATTGCTTTCGTCGGGCTGATGACGCCGCATCTGGCGCGCTGGCTGTGGGGCAATGACCACCGCTGGATGCTGCCCGGCACTCTGTTGATTACCCCTTGTCTGCTGCTGGCCGCCGATATTCTGGGCCGCGTGATGGTGCCGGGCGAACTGCGCGTCGCCGTCGTGACCGCGCTAATCGGTGCGCCGATGCTGATTGTGCTGGTGCGCCGCAAGCTGGGAAGAGGGCAGATATGAACCGCGCGATGATACAGGCTATCTGGCTGCTGGCGCTCTGTGCGCTGCTGGCTTTTCTCGGTGTGACGCGCGGCGCGCTGCCGGTTACGGCTGCGCAGCTATGGCAGCTGGTAAATGGCGAAGCGGCGCGCAACGTCCAGCTGATCGTGCTGGAGTGGCGTCTGCCGCGCGTGGCGATGGCGTTGCTGATCGGTGCGGCGCTGGGCATCAGCGGCGCGATTTTCCAGTCGCTGCTGCGTAACCCGCTCGGCAGCCCAGACATTCTTGGCTTTAATACCGGCGCGTATAGCGGCGTGCTGGTGGCGCTGATGCTGTTTCACCAGACCAGTGAAATCATCACGCTGGCGGCCCTGATCGGCGGTGTGCTCACCGCGGCACTGGTCTACCTCTTCGCCTGGCGCAACGGCGTAGAGACCTTCCGGCTGATTATCGTTGGCATCAGCGTACGTGCGCTGCTGATGGCGCTTAACGGCTGGCTGATTATCAGCGCCTCGCTGGAGGCGGCCCTTAGCGCAGGGCTGTGGAGCGCCGGGTCGCTTAACGGCATTACCTGGGCAAAAACACCGCCGGTGATTGCCGTACTGCTGCTGGCGCTGCTGCTGACTTCGCTGCTGGCGCGGCGTATGCGCCTGATGGAGATGGGCGATGATACCGCCTGCGCGCTGGGCGTGCCGGTGGAGCGTACGCGGCTGTGGCTGATGCTGCTTGGCGTGGTGCTGACCGCGGCTTCGACCGCGCTGGCTGGACCGATCTCCTTTGTCGCGCTGCTGGCCCCGCAGATTGCCCGTCGCCTGTGCGGCGGTATCAAAGGGGCGCTGCCGCTGGCAGCGCTGTGCGGCGCGCTGCTGCTGCTGGCAGCGGACTACGCGGCGCAGCATCTTTTCCTGCCTTATCAGCTGCCGGTTGGTGTGATTACCGTTAGCCTCGGCGGCCTTTATCTGATTGCACTACTGGTTCGGGAGGCGCGACGCCAATGAGAGAGAAAATTGCACGCCTGCAGGGCGACGCGTTGACGCTGGGTTACGATAAGAAGATTGTGGCGGAAGCACTGTCGGTGACGATTCCGGATGGCGAGCTGACGGTGATTATCGGTCCCAACGCCTGCGGCAAATCGACGCTGCTGCGCGCACTCAGTCGGCTCGCGCCGCCGCTGAAGGGACAGGTGCTGCTCGACGGCGAGGCGATCTCGCGCCTTTCTACTAAGGAGGTGGCGCGGCGTCTTGGTCTGCTGCCGCAGAGTTCGCAGGCTCCCTCAGGCATTAGCGTCAGCGAGCTGGTGGCGCGCGGCCGCTATCCGCATCAGCCGCTGTTTGGCCGCTGGCGCGACGAGGATGAAGCGGCGGTGCAGCAGGCGATGCGCGCGACTGGCGTGGCGGATATTGCCGCACAGCCGGTCGATCAGCTCTCTGGCGGTCAGCGCCAGCGCGTCTGGATCGCCATGGTACTGGCGCAGCAGACGCCGTTGCTGCTGCTGGATGAACCCACCACCTGGCTCGACATTACCCATCAGATTGAACTGCTGGAGCTGATGCAGGATCTCAATCAGCAGCATGGCCGCACGCTGGTGGTGGTGCTGCACGATCTGAATCAGGCGTGCCGCTACGCCACGCATCTGATTGCGATGCGCAGCGGCCAGATTGTCGCCGAGGGGCGGCCGTCGGAGATTATTACGCCGGAACTGATTGAGACGGTCTACGGGCTGCGCTGCGTTATCGTTGAGGATCCGGTGGCGCATACGCCGATGATTGTGCCGCTGGGACGCGGGCGCAACTGAGGAGCCAGCTAAAACCCGCACTGGATATGGATGGCGGAGGAGAGAGGTGCCAAAGCGGATGATATGGCCCGATCGCAAAGTCCATGGCATCCCTGCTCGCTCAGCCTGCGACAATACGCACCTCATCCCTGAGGTGCGCCCGTTACCGGGCCAAAGCGTTCGTTGTTCAAAAACGCCTCGGCGTTTTTGTCCTTGTCGCAGGACGCTTTGCTCTTCAGGCCATACCCTCCGCTTTTCGGGCTAATCAGCTGCCTTTAGAAAACACCATCAGCAGCTGCTGCAATTGCGGCCCGATCTGCTCGAACATGCGCGGCGAGATAATCTCAACGTGGGCACACTCCAGCGGCCACACCTCAAGCTCACCCACATAGGGTGCCCATGCGCGCCGTGCATCCTGACCCGGCTGCTGGGTCTGGGTGGCGAGGAACAGCGTGGCGCGGCCGTTGAAGCGCGCGCTGCGCGCTGTCGCCAGCAGGCGCACCGAGCTGGCGTAGTTGGCTTCAATCGCATCAAACATCGCCTCTAACCCTTCGCCCGCCTGCTGACGCTGCGCAGCAACAAACTGCTCGCGCTCGCGGTTAACTTCTTCCAGCACCGCTGGATCGAGCTGGTTCTCGCCGCGCTTTTCGTCCCAGTTCTGCGTTTCTGGTGGCCAGGTATCAAGCAGGCCGAGAAACGCCACCTCTTCGCCCGCTGCTTCCAGTCGTGCCGCGATATTCTGCGCCAGCGTGCCGCCGAGCGAATAGCCGAGGAAGTAGTAAGGGCCGTGCGGCTGCTGCTGGCGCAGCGTGGCAAGATGCGCGTCGCACACCGCGTCCAGATGCTCAGCCTGGTTCAGCGGGCCGCTGGCGTCGGGCGACTGAATGCCGACGATTGACCAGCGTGCATCAAGGTAACGTTGCAGGATGCTGAACTGCCAGGCGAAGCCTGATGCCGGATGGAAGCAGAACAGCGTCGGCCCGCTGCCGCTGCGCAGCGGCAACACCGGCTCGAAGCCCGCGTTTTGGGCCCTCTGCGCATCGCCCAGCAGGGCGGCCAGCTTCTCAACGGTAGAGGCAACCATAATCTGGCCGACGGAAACCGGCAGCTTCAGGTCGCGCCGCAGCTGCGCCGCCAGCCGCATTGCCAGCAGCGAATGGCCGCCCAGCGCGAAGAAATCCTCCTGCGCGCCAATGCTGTCGCGCGCCAGCAGCAGAGCGAATGCCTCCGCCAGCTGCGTCTCCAGTCCCGGCAGCGGCGCGCGGCCTGCGTCGCCCGTACCGCTTTGCGGCAGCGGCAGCGCCTTGCGATCCAGCTTGCCGTTGCTGCTGAGCGGCAGCGCCTCAAGCGCAACAATCGCCACCGGCACCATATGCGCGGGCAGATGCTGCGCCAGCTCGGCGCGCATGGCGTCAGCGTCAACCGGCTGGTTCGCTACCACGTAGCCCACCAGCTGGCGCGCATCGCCCTGCTGTGCACTGGCGTTGCCCAGCACCACCGCATGGGTCACCGCCTGCTGGACGCCGGGCAGCGCAGCCAGAGCATGATCGATCTCGTTCAGCTCAATGCGCTGGCCGCGAATTTTTAGCTGATCGTCGCTGCGGCCCAGATATTCCACCGCGCCGTTAGCCAGCCAGCGCGCCACGTCGCCGGTGCGGTACATGCGCGTGCCGTTGCCATAAGGATCGGCGACGAAGCGGCTGGCGGTCAGATCGGGCCGATCGAGGTAGCCGTGCGCCAGCTGAACGCCGGTGAGATAGAGGTCGCCCGCAACGCCCGGTGGCACCGGTTGCAGGCGCGCGTCGAGGATACGCAGGCCGGTATTCCACACCGGGAAGCCGATCGGCACGCTGGCACCTTCCACCGCGGCCAGCTCAGGGCCAAAGGCCGGGTAGTAGCTGACGTCTACCGCCGCTTCGGTCGGGCCGTAGAGATTATGCAGCGGCACCTGGGTCAATGCTTCCCACTGGCGCGACAGGTCGGCTGGCAGCGCCTCACCGCTACAGAAGACGCGGCGCAGGCTGGCGCAGCGCGCCACGGCATCCTCGTCCTGCAATGCGGCAACGAACGCGGCCAGCATCGACGGCACGAAGTGGGTGGTGGTGACGCGATAGCGTGCAAAGAGCTGTTGCAGCGCGTCGGGATCGCGATGCGCGTCCGGCGGGGCCATCACCAGCTGGGCGCCCGTTAGCAGCGGCCAGAAGAACTCCCAGACCGAGACATCAAAACTGCTGGGCGTCTTCTGCAATACCACGTCATCGGCGCCAAGCGGGTAGCTCTGCTGCATCCACAGCAGACGGTTGACAATCGCTTCATGGCCGACCAACACCCCTTTCGGCCGCCCGGTCGAGCCGGAGGTATAAATGATATAGGCGCCATCCTGCGGGCGCGGTGCCTGCGACAGCACACCTGCGGCAGCTACAGGCAGCAGCGCGTCATAGAACCGCGGGGCCACCGGCGACAGCGCAGTGAAACGCGTTGCCAGTTCATGGCTGGTGATTAGCGTTTTCGGCGCGGCGTCCTCCAGCATCATCTGTAAACGGTCGTCGGGATAGCCGGTGTCGAGCGGCAAATAAGCCGCGCCGACGCTGACGATCGCCTGCAGTGCCAGCGACAGGAAAATCGAACGCGGCAGCGCTACGGCAACAATATCGCCGCGCTGCACGCCGCTGTCGATCAGCTGCTGCGCCAGTGCCTCAACCTGCTGGCGCATTTCGCGGTAGCTGAGCTGGTAATGGCTGTCTGCCAGCGCAGGCGCATCCGGCGTGCGCAGCGCCTGTGCCGCCAGCAGGCTGCTGAGCGTGGCTTCCGGCAACATCATTGCGGTCTGGTTGATCTGATCCAGCTGCTGGTGTTCTGAGTCGGTCAGCAGATCCAGTTCGCCGCACGGGCGTGCTGGATCTGCTGCCAGCTGTTGCAGCAGCAGATCAAAACGGCTGGCGTGCTGTTTCAGCACACTCTCCTGATAGCGTTCCGCGTTGGCCAGCAGCTCCAGCGTCAGGTCGCCCTGTTCGCTGAGATAGATGGCGATCTCCAGATCGCGCACCGGCCCGGACGCCAGCTGATGTGTAATACCCTCTACACCGTTGAAATCCAACTGGTAGTCGAACATCTTCAGGTTGATCACCGGCCCGTAGAGCGGATCGCCATCGCCGAGACGGCCTGCGTCGCGCTGCACCTGCTCGGCATCGAAGCGCTGATGGCGGCGCATCTTTTTCACTTCCGCTGACAGCTGGTTAGCCAGCACGCTGAGCGGCTGGCTGGGATCGTAATGCACCGCCATCGGCAGCACATTGATCACCGGCCCGGTCGCGCAGAGCGCCGCCGAGCCAATGCGGCGCATAAAAATAAAGCCAGCGGCAAAATCGTTCTGTCCGCTGAGGCGCGCCAGCCAGAGCGCGACCAGCGCAAAGGCGGCGTCGGCAGCGCTGACGGCCATCTGCTGCGTGAGCGTCTGAAAAAGCGTGCGGTCCAGCGAAAAGGTGTGGCGCAGCAGCGTGGTGCTGGCGCGCTGTCCGGCCAGCGGCAGCGGGGAGATCGAGGCTGGCGGCGGCAGCTGCGCGCTTTTTTCGCGCCAGAAGTCACGGTCGCGCTGCCAGGTCGGGGAAGCCTGATAGCGCTGATACTCCTCGACCACCTCGCTAAAGGGCACAAAAGGCGTCGGCTCCGGCGCATCGTTGCGCATCCACGCGCTGTAGAGATTGGCGATACGGCGCGTCAGGGCGGTAAAGCTAAAGCCGTCCACCACTAAGTGATGGTAGCGCTGGTACCAGAACCAGCGCTGGTCGCCAAGACGCATCAGCTGGTGATGCCACAGCGGCGCGCCGCTCAGCACGCGCAGATCGCCAGACATATCGGCGCGCATTAGCGCGCGTGCGGTGGCGTCAGGATCGGCTTCGTGGCGCAGATCAATCACCTCGGGCAGCGTAAAGGTCTGCGGCGACAGCCATTGCACCGCCTCGCCATCCTGTTCGCCAAACGCCATGTTCAGCGTATCCGCCTCCTGCATCCCGGCGACGATAGCCTTACCCAGTAGTGCGCTGTCCAGTTCGCCGCGCAGTTCAACAAAGTGCGCCACCGCATAGGCGTTGGCGTAAGGCGACAGCTGATCGGCAATCCAGATGCCCGGCTGCGCCGCCACCAGCGGCAGCACTTTTTGATCGGTGTGAAGTGGGTTCATCAGGATCTCAGACATTGTCGCTCCGGCTGGCGGTTGAGGATACCGGGCGAATGTCGCGCCAGTTCGCGTTGAGCCAGTTCAGGCATTCAGCCTGCGGCTGGGGGCCAAACACGCTGTGCCAGCCAGCAGGCAGGGTGCGGAAAGCGGGCCACAGGCTGTACTGCTGCTGTGCATTTTTCAGCACCAGACAAGCCTGCTGCGGATCGTCAAAGGGATTAGGTTGCATATCGGTCTCCTGCCCGCAACAGCCGGGCTAGCCAGGCGATTTAAAGAAGGTGTTGCCACATTGCTTTCAGTCCATTGAGCAGGCCGCCGCGCCAGCACAGCGCGTCGTGGCCGCCATCAACCGGGTGAAAAATGACCTGATGACCAGCGATGGTCAGGTCCTGCTGAATTTGTTGGTTTGCTTTATAGATCAGCTGCTCGCGTCGTCCGGCTTCCAGATAGAAGCGCGACGGCGCGGTGCGAAACGCGCCCTGCTGTAATTGCTGGATCAGCCTGCCATTGGGCTGCCCGCGCTCCGGCCACCAGAACGAGCCGGAGAGGCTGATGGCGCCGCCAAAATGGTGCGGCCAGTTGAGCACGGCATAGGCGGACGACAATCCACCGAAGCTCTGCCCGCTGACCAGCGTATCAGCGGCGCTAACGCGATGCGGTGCCCAGCCCTGAAGCTGAGGCAGGAGCTCTTCCTGCACCGCCAGCCAGAAATCGGCGTTACACGGCAGCTCGCGGCTGCGGTGTTCACGGTCAATGATATCGATCATGACGTACACCGCAGGCGGCAGCTCGCCAGCGTCGGTAAGCTGCTGTAGCGGCCAGGCGACCGGCATGGTATTGGCCCAGAACTGGCCATCCAGCAGCAGCGCCAGCGGGCGATCCGTTGGCTGCGCCTCGCCGGTAGTGCAGATCCATACCGAGCGGCGGTTGCCGAGGCGCGCACTCTGCCAGATATGGTGCTGGAGCGGCAGCACAGGCGCACGGCCTTCATCGACCGCCTGCCAGACGCGCTGATCGGGCGCATCCGGCAGGTGCAGCGGCGAGACGCGCATACCGCGTCCGCCCGACCAGCCGCGCAGCGGATTCAACGAATCGGCCTGCGCGGTCGGAAATTTTTCGCTCCACCAGGCGCGCAGCGTCTGCATATCAGGCTCGCCTGTAAAAAAGGCGGGTTCGCTGTCAGGCATCAGGCAGTAGCTGCCGCGCCAGCTGGCAGGCAGCTGCGTGCGCCAGAACCAGACGTCGGTATTGGCAACTCGGCTCAGGGAGTGGGGCGCGGCGCGCTGGTGGTGATCGGTGACGCCCGTGATGTTGATCCAGACGCGACGGGTAGAAGAGGTGGCTTCACTTCCCTGCGGGTCGCGCCAGAAAAAGGTGACGGCGCACTCGCCGTTGTCGGCGGCTTCGATAAATGGCACTCCCTGGCGCTCTACTGCCTGCCACCAGGATTCGCTGCCGGTTTCGTTGTTTAACCACTTCATAAATAGCGTATTTGCCGGGCCTGATGCGCGCATAGTTTCACAGATGTTATGAATAATACTATTGATAATTATTTGCATTTGCAATAGGGTGTTTCCCGCTCCGATATAAGGAGCGCGCGCGTTCCGCCAGCCTCATTTGCCTGCTGTGTCAGGTGCATGTTCCGCGAAGGAAAGCCTGGGTTCGGCTGGAGTGCGTGCTCGCAAGGAAAGACTCTTTCACCGGCGCGCCCGCAGGAAACAGCCTGGTTTCCGCTGGCAATCCAGGAACATAAAAAATGCCTAAATTATCACGTTTGTCATTAGCCATTCTGATTGAACTCGGCCTTGCCACAGCCAGCGTACAGGCTGCGGACACCAGCAACTCTTCTTCCGGCAACAGCGGCGATACGCTGGTAGTCAGCGCGGCGCAGCAGAATCTGCAGGCTCCGGGCGTTTCTACTATTACCGCTGAAGAGATTAAAAAACGTCCGCCAGCGCGTGACGTATCGGAAATCATCCGTACCATGCCGGGCGTCAACCTGACCGGCAACTCCACCAGCGGCCAGCGCGGCAATAATCGCCAGATCGACATCCGCGGGATGGGGCCAGAAAATACCCTGATTCTGGTGGACGGTATGCCAGTCTCCAGCCGCAACTCGGTGCGTCTGGGCTGGCGTGGTGAACGTGACACGCGCGGTGATACCAACTGGGTGCCGCCGGAGATGATTGACCGCATTGAGGTGATCCGCGGTCCGGCAGCGGTACGCTATGGTAATGGCGCGGCGGGCGGCGTGGTGAATATCATCACCAAAAAATATGATGACAAGGCGTGGCACGGCTCCTGGAACGCCTACTACAACGTGCCTGAGCATAAAGATGAGGGCGCAACGCGCCGCACTAACTTTAGCCTGGAGGGGCCGCTGGGCGATGACGTGAGCTTCCGCCTTTACGGCAATCTGGCAAAAACTCAGGCAGATGCCTACGACATTAACGAAGGGCACGCGGCGGATCGTACCGGCAGCTATGCCGGAAGCTATCCGTCAGGCCGGGAAGGTGTCGTTAATAAGGATATCAACGCGTTGCTGCGCTGGGCGTTCGCACCGATGCAGGCGCTGGAATTCCAGGCAGGCTACAGCCGTCAGGGTAACCTCTATGCGGGCGACACTCAGAACACAAATACCAGCGCGCTGGTAAAAAGCCTCTATGGCAAAGAGACCAACCGTCTCTATCGCCAGAATTTTGCGGTGAAATGGACGGGGGCCTGGGATAACGGCGTCAGCACCAATACCTATGCGCGCTATGAAAATACGCGCAACTCGCGCATCAACGAAGGTCTGGCGGGCGGCACCGAAGGCATCTTCTCCAACAGCGGCTTTAACACCATCCAGCTCGATGATGTGCTGCTGCACAGCGAAGTCAGCGTGCCGTTCGACCTGCTGGTGAATCAGACCGCCACTATTGGTACCGAGTGGAACCAGCAGCGCATGAAAGATCCGTCGTCGACCACCCAGGCGGCTTCCAACGGTGCGGTGCCGGGCATCTCCAGCAGCGGCCGCAGCCCTTACTCGCAGGCAGAAATTTTCTCATTGTTCGCCGAAGACAATATGGAGCTGACCGACAGCACCATGCTGACGCCGAGCCTGCGCTTCGATCACCACTCCATCGTCGGCGATAACTGGAGTCCGTCGCTCAATCTTTCTCAGGGGCTGGGCGACGACTTCACGCTGAAAATGGGGATCGGCCGCGCCTATAAAGCGCCGAGCCTCTACCAGACTAACCCGAACTATCTGCTGTACAGCAACGGGCAGGGCTGTGCGGCCAGTACTGGCGCGTGCTATTTGCAGGGCAATAAAGACCTGAAAGCGGAAAACAGCATCAATAAAGAGATTGGGCTGGAGTGGAAGCATGAAGGCTACCAGGCGGGCCTGACCTGGTTCCGCAACGACTACCGCAATAAGATCGAAGCGGGCTACGGGCCGTCTGGCAAAGCGGCTAACGGCACCACAGATATCTATAAGTGGGAAAACGTGCCGAAAGCGGTGGTAGAAGGGCTGGAGGGAACGGTAAATATTCCGGTGACTGACAGCATCGCGTGGAACAACAACTTCACCTATATGTTGCAGAGCAAGAATAAAGAGACCGGCGATCGCCTGTCGATTATTCCTGACTACACGCTGAACTCTACGCTGAGCTGGCAGGCGACCCAGGATCTGTCGCTGCAAACCACACTCACCTGGTATGGCAAACAGGTGCCGAAGAAGTATGACTACAAAGGCAATGCGGTAACGGGTAGCGCCACCGATGAGGTCAGCCCTTACTCTGTCGTTGGGTTGAGCGGCACCTATGATGTCAATAAGTACGCCAGCGTGACGGTGGGTATCGATAACCTGTTTGACAAGCGTCACTACCGACAGGGCAACGCGCAGACTACCGGCAACGCCACTACCGGCGCTTACCTTTATGGTGCCGGTGCAAACACCTATAACGAGTCAGGCCGTACTTATTATGTCAGCCTGAACACGCAGTTCTGATCAGTTAAGACGGAGCGGCAGCACGCAGCGGGCAATCAGCCCGCTGCGATCGCTACGGTTGATTAACTTCAGCTCACCATAGTGCATTTGCAGGATGCGCAGCACGATATTCAGCCCCAGGCCACTACCGCCATAGCGCTGATCGCGACGGCGAAACGCCTGGGTCAGCTCTTCCGCTGCATCGGGATCGATACCCGGTCCCTCATCTGTCACGCTCAGGACAATGCCGCGTTCGTTCTCTTCCAGGGTTATCTTAATCTGGCTGCCCAACGGGCTATAGCGTGATGCATTCTCCAGCAGGTTGCGCAGCAGCAGGCGCAGCAGCACCGGTTCGCCCTGGGTTTGCGAGATTTCTTTTAATGGCCAGCTAAGCTGCTGCTGGCGCTGTTCTACCATCTCCTGCATTTCGGGTTGTAAAGGCTGGAGGATTTCCGTTAGCCAGTGAATCGGCTGCGCATGGCCGCTGGCTAAGGCCTGGCTGGCGCGCGCCAGCATCAGCAGTTGTTCAACGGTATGCATCAGCTGATCGATGCGTGCCACCAGCATGTCGCTGTGCGGCACGCCCTGCTGCTGCAATAACTCCAGGTGCAGACGCAGCCCGGCAAGCGGGGTGCGCAGCTCATGGGCGGCATCAGCGGTAAACAATCGTTCCTGCTGAAGCGTATGGTCAAGGCGCGCCAGCAGCTGATTGATTGCCCCAGTGACGGCGACCACCTCTTCCATATCAGAATGAACAGGAAGTGGCGTGAGATTATCGGCGGATCGCTGCGCCAGGCTGGTCTGCAAGGCCCGTAGCGGACGCACAATCCAGCTAATCGCCCAGAAAGAGAGCACCAGCGTCAGGCCGACCATCACGATCGAGGGCAGCAGCAGCGAGGCGATAGCCTCACGGATTTCATTTTCTACACGATCGTTACGCGCTTTAGCGGAAAGGGTTTCGTTGACGAGAAAGCTGATCTGCTCGCGGCTTTCGTGCCACAGCCAGAACGCGCTCATAATCTGACAGGTCAGCAGGATCAGCGCCAGCATAATCAGCAAGCGCTGACGCATGCTGTTCATTCACGGTTCTCCAGCCGGTAGCCGACGCCGCGCACGGTTTTAATGCGGTCTTTGCCCAACTTGCGGCGCAGGTTATGGATATGCACTTCCAGCGTGTTGGAACCGTTGTCATCCTGCCAGCTGTACAGATCTTGCTGTAGCGTTTCGCGGTGCACGTTTTGCCCGATGCGCATCAGTAGCCGCGTCAGCAGCGCAAACTCTTTTGGCGTCACGTCGAGGGGCTGGTTCTCCAGCAACACCTGCTGCGAAGAGAGGTTTAAGGTGAGATCGCCCTGTTGCAGCAGGTTGTCGCTGCGGCCCTGATAGCGGCGAATCAATGCGCGTACGCGCGCCTGAAGCTCGACCAGCGCCAGCGGTTTGATCAGGTAATCGTCGGCACCGGCATCGAGCCCTTCTACGCGGTCGCTGAGCGCATCGCGCGCGGTCAGGATCAATACCGGCAGATCGACGCCGGATCGCCGCCACTGGCGCAGCAGATCGCCGCCGTCGCGATCCGGCAGGCCGAGATCCAGCACGATAAGGCTGTACTGTGCGCTGTGCAGCAGCGCGTCCGCGTCGGTGGCGCTGGCGGCGCAGTCAACGGCGTAGCCCTGACTGCTCAGGGCCTGCGTGAGACCTGCCTGCAATAAAACATCATCCTCAACGATCAATATTTTCATGCGCTAGTTGTTCTGATAGATGTCCCTGTAGAGACGGCTCTCGAAGCGTACCAGCGGAATACGCCGTGTGCGCTGGTCTTCTGGCGGCACCGCATAGCCTGACAAGAACTGCACAAAGGCGACGCGCGCGCCGCTGGCGGTGGTGATAAAGCCCGCCAGATTATAGACGCCCTGCAACGAGCCGGTTTTCGCCGACACTTTGCCGTCGACGCCCGCCTCATGCAGGCCACCGCGATATTGCAGCGTCCCGTCATAGCCCGCTCGCGGCAGCATAGAGATGTAATCCAGCGTCGCGTCGTTCTTCGCAATGTACTGTAGCACCTGCATCATGGTGTCTGGCGCAATCAGATCGTGACGCGACAGGCCTGAGCCATCCACCTGAATACTGTTGCCCATATCAATATTCGCTTTATCGCGCAGAATGCGGCGAATGGCATCCGATCCGGCACGGAAGGTACCCGGCACGTTGAAGTAGTGATGGCCGATAGTGCGGAACACCGTGTCGGCGATCATGTTGTCCGATTTTTTCAGCATAGTATGCAACAGCGAGTGCAGCGGCGCAGACTGGGTCGAGGCCAGCACGGTGCCCGGCGACGTGACCTGCGTCTGGCGCACCAGATGGCCGCTGTAATCGATATCGGCCTGGCGCAACTCCTGCTTGAGGATCTCCCCGGCCCAGGCGGCATCGTCCTGCACGGCGAACGCCAGCGGCAATGGCTCGGCGCGCTGGCGCATACAGCCGGTCAGCGTATAGCGGTTCAGCTCGCCTGGCACGACATCCAGCTCGCAATACTGACCTTCGCCGCTGTTGCGGCCGATGGTGCGTACCTGGCTGAACATATGGGCAGGGTAGTAAGAGGCGATGCGGACAAAGGCCGTTTCGCCTGGCGTAGTAGCGCTATAGAGCGAGACGGAGAAACAGTTTTTGTCGACTATTGCTGCGCCCGGTGGCGCGCTAAAGCACTGCGTCAGATCGTTCCACGGCCAGCCTGGCGCCATATCATGGCTGGCAAACACCGAGGTATCGATCACCAGGTTGCCTTTAATATGGGTAACACCCTGCTTCTTGAGCATAGCGACCATATTGCGCAAATCCTGACGGCCCAGCGTCGGATCGCCAGCAAAGCGCGCGACCAGGTCGCCATTAAGCGTACCGTCGTTGATCGCGCCCTTGGTTTCCAGCGTGGTCTGGAAACGATAGTCGCCGCCCAGCTCCAGCAGCGCCGCCAGCGCGGTAATCACCTTCATGGTGCTGGCGGGCAGCGCCATCTGTTTCCCGTGATAATCGATTATCGGGGTGCTGGCACCCACTTTCTGCACCATCAACGCCAGATTGGCACCATCTGGCAAGTACTGCATGTATTCATCAACGGGCGCTGCTTGTGCTTGCAGCATAAATGCACAGGTTAGTCCGGTAACAAGTCGTGAAAATCGCATAATCTCGCGTTAACTGGCAGGTGAGGGCGTCAATACTACGTCCCGTTACGGTGGAAAGTAAACGATGACCAACAGGGAACTCTGGGTTAAAATACGTATCAAAATGCAAAACCACATTCTGGCCTGGAACCTTTTCCGGGTCAGGATTCTTTTATTTGCAAAACGGGGGTCAGGCCCTGCAGAACCGGTTTTTCTGTGGACACTGGTCAGGATGACGCCGTTAAAACAGGAAAGAGAGCGAGGAGCTTAAATGAATCAGATTCCGATGACGTTAAGGGGCGCTGAGAAGCTGCGCGAAGAGCTGAACGAACTGAAAACGGTCAAGCGCCCGCGCATCATCGCCTCAATCGCCGAAGCTCGCGAGCACGGCGATCTGAAAGAGAACGCGGAGTATCATGCCGCGCGCGAAGAGCAGGGCTTTTGCGAAGGTCGTATTCAGGAGATCGAAGCCAAGCTTTCTAATGCGCAGGTGATCGACGTAACCGCCATGCCAAACACGGGCCGCGTTATTTTCGGCGCAACCGTGACCGTGCTCAACACCGAGACTGACGAAGAGTCAACCTACCGTATCGTGGGCGATGACGAGGCGGATTTTAAGCAAAATCTGATTTCAGTGAACTCGCCCATGGCGCGCGGCCTGGTAGGTAAAGAGGCGGATGATGTGACCGTCATCAAAACCCCGGGCGGCGATGTTGAGTATGAAATCCTTAAAGTGGAATACCTTTAAGAGACAGCTACGCTTTGAAAGACATTGCAGCATAATGTAAAGAATGGAAAAAGGCCGCGATGCGGCCTTTTATCCCATGCGGGAGCATGGCACTTTCTCTGGCCGGTTTCCCGGCGCACGCGTTAGCGCGGCAGAGAAATCTTGCTCTCTTTAGAAGGGCGATACAGCACCAGCGTTTTACCAATCACCTGGACGTTGCAGGCTTTGGTTTCACGCACGATAGCCTCCACGATCAGCTGTTTAGTTTCACGATCTTCCGAGGCAATTTTCACCTTGATCAGTTCGTGATGGTCCAGTGCAGATTCGATTTCGGCCAGCACGCCTTCGGTCAGGCCATTGCCGCCCAGCATCACCACGGCTTTCAGTGGATGGGCAAGGCCTTTGAGGTGCTGTTTTTGTTTGGTACTTAGATTCATCGTATTTTTTGCTTACTCAGGGATTGAAAACGGTTCATTCTACCGCCATCTCGGGGTTATCACCAAATCAACGCAACCCATTGCGTGCAGGTTTA